>ERZ779880.979-NODE-979-length-29391-cov-4.179200_pt1 | contig 29391 bp, 25 predicted proteins | sample MGYA00511555_ERZ779880 | MGnify/ENA primary metagenome ERZ779880 (study PRJEB29588, sample SAMEA2145815) | human gut metagenome | biome: human gut; feature: human-associated habitat; material: faeces | place: Denmark | collected 2008/2010 ... | reverse complement strand
TTCTGTTCCAGAAGTTGCTTTTGTTCAGCCAGCTCGGCAGCCAGGCGCAGAGCTTCGGGAAGCGTCTGAGGGATTGCGACCGGTTGCTGTTCTTTTTGCCGGAAGTAGCTGTCTTCCAGTTTTTCAAAGAATGCCCACGCTTCATTTGTGTCCACGATCTTAGACATGCGTGCCGCTCCGCGCTCGGCCCAGAGAATTACCTGACTTGTATATTTGCTAACCAAGTGACTAATAGTCACTAGCCTTTTAAATTCCTTTAATTTTGAACCAGTTAAGAGATAGTAATGCTTACCTTCTTCAAAGCGATCGGGGTTGCGAGACAAATTTTTACGAATATTCGCTTCATCGGTCCCATACCCTTTAGCAAGAGTCTCAGTTGTCACTACACGCACTCCCAGCCATTCCAGAACGGGAATTTCATCAGACTGATTCTGAACAACCACCAGCTCCGATTCCTGAACTGAAGTTGCATGAATTTTTTCTGATTTAACGTTAGTTGCTTTCATTCTGTGTGCCTCCTTGCGTGCTTCGGCTGCGACGGTTGCGTAATTCAGATGACCCTGTTCGAGCAGGTATTCGCGGATATCAGACAACAGGATACGGTGAACCGCGTTCTTGTCCTTTCTCCGGTAAAGTTGTTTGGTGATCATGAAGTAGTTGGCAATAACGCCTGGTATATCCCTGGTGCTGATACAGATTGTGTGCTGTTCAATTGCCTCGATCATCTCTTCACGGGTGACTAATGACGTTCTCATAGCCCCTCCTGAACAGAAGCGTTAACAGGGAGGCACCAGTAACTGAGAGAATTGCGCGAGTCAGTAGAAAAGCGTGCGGAGAAAATGCAGGGAGCATCCGGAAGCTGAGAGCGAGCCTCATCTTCTGTCGGTGCAATAACGAAGTGATAGTGACGTTTCTGGCAGGAGTAAAAGCGCCAGATAAATTCAGGGCGTGCGCAAGGATTGGCATTAACCATAGTTACGGCCTCATGTACAGGTTTAACAACCTGCTACCCGCTGTCAAACAGGTGGCAGGACGTGACGGGGTTAGCAGACTGGCGTACATGAAACCAGCAGGCCGAAGCCTCCCCATCACGCCCCACCATAATTCGGGCGTAACGTGGTTTACGGACACAAAAATACCGCAATATCGGATATCTGCGGTTGTCCGCATGTACATTCAGGCTGTCAAACCCGGTCGCAGAATTTACTACGACGTAGGAACTATAAGCCTGAACAACAGGAAGATCAATAGTCTGGCGTTCGATGGTAGTTTATTTGCTCTAATAAATCAAATTTATTAGAGCAATAAGCGGTGTCGTAAAAATCAATACAATCGCAATCATATGAATAGAATCAATCATTACCGCGCGACGGTTTCTGCGTGATAAACGTTTCAAGCATCTTTTCCGCAATTGCCGACCAGGTGTGACACTGGACCTTTTCAGCATTTTTCACGCGATCAACGCGAGCAATAACCTCATCCCAATCAATCCGCGACTTGATAACCATATGGTTCACCAAAGCCAGGCGATCTGGCGGAAGACAATCGGGAGGCGTTAATACCAACGCCCCGCACATTGCCGCCTCAAGTACAGTTAATCCAAGGCTTTCGGGATGCGTAACGATAAACACGTCACTCTTACGCAATTCAGCTGCAAATTCGGTTGCTGGTACCGGCGTCCGTCTGTATGGGGTTACCGATATATTCCCCGGATCAATGGTAATCAATCCGTCATCGGTCAACGTTCTGGCCTCATACGGAACGGTCAGACGCTGAAGGTTCATAAGGATACTTAAGGAGTGATCAAAACCACTAACATCAAATGCAGCGTGGTCTACAAAAATACGCAGAACATCGTCCGTTTTGGTTTCCAGATGGAACAGCTCCTGATTCGCTGCCCATCCAACATGTTTGTTAAAGCGATTATGACGTTCTAACCGACCGGGATTATCCAGGTACCGCCAGGTATCATCGCGGACAGTAAAAGTAATATCGACTGGTGCCGAATCCAGCATAGAACCGTCATATACCTGGGCTACCCATCCAGAGAATCGGCGACACAGTTGCATGCCTATTTCCCTGGGTACCGTAGTAAAATACCTCAATCCTGGTGCCAAAATGGCCTTCGCAGAACATGCTGTCGCAGCAGTCAACACAGCTTCAACATAATCCTCGGGGCTTTCGACGCCAGGGGAATATGGACGATGGTATTGCAATGTTACCCCTGCCTCACTAAAGGCGCAGGCCAGGTTGTAAGCCCACATTTCCGTATATGTTTTCACATCACTGATAGCTTCAAATTTTCGCCCAATGATCAGGATGTTCATCGGCTTTTCCTCATTCCATTGCATTAATAATCCTCTTACCAGTCAGCACCAGCATAGTTATCAAACCGTGAGTATTGGCCGTTAAAAGCCAATCTCACCGTGCCAATTGGGCCATTTCGTTGCTTTCCGATAATTACCTCGGCAATGCCCTTCATTTCGCTATCCGGGTGATAAACTTCGTCGCGATACAGAAACATGATCAGGTCTGCGTCCTGCTCAATTGCTCCTGATTCACGTAAATCTGAATTTACCGGTCGTTTGTCCGCACGCTGTTCAAGCGATCGATTAAGTTGTGACAATGCCACCACCGGTACTTGTAATTCCTTCGCCAAAGCCTTCAGTGAGCGAGAAATCTCGGCAATTTCCAGCGTTCGGTTATCTTGCAGCTCGGGGACGCGCATAAGTTGCAGGTAGTCGATCATAATCATGCTCAAACCACCATTTTCTTTATAAACACGACGAGCGCGGGAACGAAGCTCTGTAGGTGTCAGGGCGCTTGAGTCATCAATAAAAATATTCTGCTTGTCCAACAGAATCCCCATTGCGCCAGAAACCCGCGCCCAATCCTCGTCGTTAAGTTGCCCTGTTCGAATACGAGTCTGATCAACGCGTGCAAGAGAAGCCAGTGAGCGCATCATCAGTTGGTGGCTCGGCATCTCAAGGCTAAAAACCAATACGGGCTTATCGTTACGGACTGCGGCATTTTCGACGAGATTCATCGCAAACGTAGTCTTCCCCATCGATGGGCGGGCGGCGACAATAATGAGATCGGACGCCTGAAGTCCTGCCGTCTTCTTATTGAGATCGGTAAATCCGGTATCAAGCCCCGTTACACCATCATGCGGTCGCTGAAACAACTCTTCTATGCGAGATACCGTTGCATCGAGAATGCTGGCGATATCTTTTGGACCACTACCGCTCTTTTGTCGTTTTTCAACTATTTCAAAAACGCGGCGCTCGGCCATATCCAGCAATTCATTGCTGCCCCTGCCATCCTGCGCATATCCAGCTTCAGCTATTTCATTTGCGACGGAAATCATTTCACGAACAACCGCGCGTTCACGAACGATATCCGCATAAGCACAAATATTTGCCGCGCTGGGCGTGTTCTTTGACATCTCCGCAAGGTACGCAAAACCACCGGCGCGTTCTAATTTACCGTTCTGTTCAAGTGCTTCAGCAAGTGTTATCAAATCAATCGGTTTGCCATGACTTAATAACCTCTCCATCTCACTGAAAATTTCACGATGAGCACTGGTATAAAAATCATCAGCAACTATACGATCTGCAACTTCATCCCAGCGGCAGTTATCAAGCATTAAGCCACCAAGTACAGCTTGTTCTGCACTAAGGGAATTTGGCATGGATTCAAGAGGGGATGCAGACATTAGCACTCCACCCAGGCGTGCTGAATGTCAGATATAATCGGCATACTCAAATCACTCCTAACGATATGAGTCATCACCAGAAAATCAGGATTAATGCGCCGGACTCTTCCCGGCTGTCACACCGAATCGCCAGGATGGTGAATCCGCAGTCCGACGCTATGAACGGGGCTTGCACATTCCGGCTACCTGGTTTGTTGCCTGAGCTAGGGGAAAGGTTACCCCTTTAACGTCACCAGACCGCTAACGACGCATGTGCCAGACGCCGTGTTACAACCAAATATGGTGGCCCCTACCGGACTTGAACCGGTGACCGTGCGATTATGAGTCGCCAGCTCTAACCACTGAGCTAAAGGGCCGGATTACTGCCAATTTTGCTTACGCTTTTATTTCACCGGAACAAACGGAACAGCGGTATTACTGGTCATATACTGCGGTAATGTACCGTTCCATTTGTTGATCGCTTCCAAGTCCATAACACCGGGGTTCTGGCGCAGAGCTTCACCACGTAAACGAATGGCATCAGCTTCGGCCTGGGCTTTTGTGCGAATAGCATCAGCCTGTCCGGCAGCTTCCGCGCGCAGCATGTTGGCCTCTGCTTCACGTTGTTTGACCTCTTGCTCGCGTTGCAGGGTTTTTTGGTTTGCCGTGACTTTGGCGTTAATACTGTCAATAACTGTTGGCGGGTATTCTGGCTTACCTACATAAGAGAGGCTCATCACCTGAATGCCGATTGGCGTCATTTCTTCCTGAATGTCTTTAAGGGCTGCATCAAGCAATTCAGATTTGCCACCGTCGATAAATTTGTCGGTGGTCATTTTGCTGGCTAATCGGTTCAGAGCATCTGCAACCTTCTGGCGTAGATCGGTATCAGTAATATCATCTACACCTTTGCGATAGGTCTGAAATACCGTTGTGACTTTTGCTGGATCAACCTTGTAGGCTACGCCGATGTGGTAACCAATGGTTGTTCCGTCGCTCATCTGGAAGCTGAACGGCTCATCGTATGTCTTCATTTGCTTAAAGGTCGGGAAGATATAAACTTCAGTATTCAAGCCTGTCCAGTAGCGACCAACGCCAACTACTTCACCGATACCTTTATCATCCCCCAGCTTATTTACTTTGATCCCTACGTTACCTGGCTCTACCCGATCGCATCCGGTCAGACATAAAGAACCCAAAATAATCGCTGCACTAATCAACGTTTTTTTCATTAATTAATTTCCTGGTTTTTTCACGAAAAAAGACTACTGCGAAAGCCGGGTAAATGAGCGCGAGAAGGACTCCCAACAATACAAGTATTGTGCTGTTAGATGAGATCATATTTGGCAAAAGCCAAACATACAGAACCAGTGACACAATCAAACAGAGGACGGCATAAATATATAACCGCACCCATAGCGTTCGACATTTGTTCGGATTGTTCTGCATCCTCTCACTCCATTATTTAACGAATAAAAAAGCTGCGGTGCCGGGTTCCTCCCGGTGTCCTTTGGCTGGTTATCCACCGTGGACGTGGAAACAAGGAGAAATAATGGACAGATATAACCATTTCCCCGCGTGCGCTTAGCCGCATTCACCGCAACGGAAAGAGCATTCTTGGTGGACCTGTAGATTGGGATATGAACCCGTTACAGGAGAATGCTCTTACCTGTTACGTGCTCCGTTTCGTGGAGCTAACGGCGGGTGATCAGACCGCACCAGACTGGACTTATTTCAGCGTTATGCTCATGCCAGAGAATCAAACTGTGATGGTCGGTGCTGAACTCCGACACAGGGTTGTAGCAAGCCCCGCAAAGCGCGCACTACTGTAGTTGCGGCACATCAGCCTGTGCATTCACCACAATGTTGAGAACACTGGTTGTCACGCGGCAACGCAACATTTATTCGTAGATTGGGATATGACCCCGTTACGCCAGTGTTCTCAACGTTGTAGTTGTTATGCGTATTCTCTTACTAACCGCACACCAATACATTTCCCATCACGTTCATTTGTCTCGAAACGTGAATACTTAAGTTCGCCGTTAATAATCGCTGTTACAACCCGTATCCCGTTAAACGCCCACATATTTCGCTCCATTTACACACATTACCAGTCGCCGGTTACGGTTCCGGCCAGGCCTCTTCCTCAACGGGGTGTTCTCCATACGGACTACCGTTTATTGGTCGTTCCTGCGGTTTATGTTGTGAAGCCAGATGCTTATCTTCTGGTTGCTTCTAAGATCTGCACTTCATCACAACGGTAAGAGCACTCGATGCATTTAAGCCAGGCCCCATAAGGGAGAATGCTCTTACCTGTTATGTTGGTGCCGATTAACGGGATCGAACCGCTGACCATTCGCTTACAAAGCGACTGCTCTACCAACTGAGCTAAATCGGCAATGTGGTGGGGAGTGATGGAGTCGAACCACCCGAGTCGCAATGACAGTAGATTTACAGTCTACCCCGCTACCCCTACGGACTAACTCCCCTAAAGTGGCGATGGTGGGTGGATTCGAACTACCGACCAGTTGGTTAACAGCCAACTGCTCTACCGCTGAGCTACACCATCACTTGCCGGGTACGTCTCCGGCGAGGGCTTCCACCTCCGTATGCTTTTCGGCGCACCGCGCCCTGGCTGCAATTCGGTAACAGGGGATGCATAACCCTGGCTTCCAGCGTGATTAGCGCCTTCAGCATGACGGGATATACCCGTAAATTCGTGGAACTGTACCCAAAGTGCTGTTAAGCACCGCTGTTACGCTGAAAAGAAAACGCAACAGGAAAGGACGCTGACCAACAGATGGCCCCTTCTCGTTCATCTGGTTAATCACACCAGCGCCCTTACCTGTTGTGCCTCCCCGTTCCCTAATACACAGACGGGGACACTCTGCGGTCGATTTTTTGACGGGGGACGACTCATACCCCATGGCATCTGGCTTCTTAGGCCGCTACCATCATCAGATCATCGTTTGCATTTACTTTAATGGTCAGTTTCTAAACCGCCGCAAAGTCGCTAACCATGACGAAAACCCTGAAAAAAACGCCCACCCGAAGATGGGCAAACTGGACGCTCGTAACGCACTTCGGCGTTGCCACTTAGGCGCATGGTCAACCTGGCAACTCGGTGGTTTGTCTGGGAGGACTAGGCCCAGCCATGCTTACCGCCGCGCCTGTCGCGGCTAACAGCTAAATCGCTCTATAAATCACGATTCATTGAGGTGATATTACACTAATAAATTTATTAGAGCAATATACCCAAAACGTCATGAGCTACACCTCGAGTGTCCCCCTTACAAGACACAGAACGTCTGGCAAAAAGAGGTTCCACTCTGAAGCCACTGTCATGATAAAGCTCTCTGATGTTTGGCGCGCCACTGTTAGTAATGAGAACCTTTGCACCTCGACGATGAGCATCCGTCAACAGAGACACCAGGCGTTTTTGCTCTTCAAACTTAAAGTCATGACCGGAATAGTTCGTGAATCCCTCTGTATTTGGAAGCGGTTCATACGGCGGATCGCAAAAGATGACATCTCCTTCTCCGGCAGCTTCAATCACCGCTGCAAAATCACCGCATACAAACTCAGACCGCCCTTCCGCACCGAGGAAGGCTTCCATCTCCTGTAATGGGAAATACGGAGTTTTATACTTCCCATAACCGACATTGAACTCACCGGCCTGGTTGTAACGCGTCAATCCGTTAAAACAATGTCGGTTCAGGAACAAAAACGCCGCTGCGCGATGTAAATCATCATAGACTTGTTTGTTAAACGCATTCCGTACTGCCAGGTATCCTTCCTGTGTGTTGTAGTCCTGGAAGAAACGATGTGCCAGAGTGATAAGTGAATGCGCCTCGCGTTGCAGAGTCTTGTAAAAGTTAATCAGGTCAGCATTCACATCATTTAGCAGATTTTCCTGGTATCCGGCATTCATGAAGACAGCTCCGCCACCAACGAAAGGTTCAATCAGGCGCTTCCCTTCTGGCAAATAGCGAAAGATTTGTTCCAGAACACCAAATTTTCCACCAGCCCATTTGAATATGGACCGTTCGAATTCTGCCGCTGGTTTAACTTTTCGCTCTTTTGTTTCACTTCCTTCTTTCTGCCGACATACGGCCTTAGTAATCCGATCGCCAATCCAGCGCATTACTGGTATTGCCATACTATTGCCGATCGCTTTGTAACGCGGTCCGTCAGCTGCAAGCATTGCGGCCTCTTCTTCGCTTAAATCTGGATAGTGATTGTGCAGATATGCCAGTTCATCTGAATTAACTTTTTTACGCTTTTCCGTAGGGATCAACGTATGCCAATCAGGAAAACCTTGCAGCCTTTCACATTCGACAGGGGTAAGACGGCGCATTCTACCGTCGCCGAGCAATACAATTGGTGCTTCATGGTTACATGTCAAAGTTGGTGCCGAATTATCGGTTTTTATCTCAGCCCCTCCTTGCCCATGTGCCATGGCAATTATGTTTGTATCATCGCAAGTTCTGATAGCGATGTTTGAAGTATATCTGGTAGTTTCCTTCCCCTCGCCTCTGCTCGGCGCAATATTCCGGCGCACGCCTTCGAACTCAAAAAGTACCGTTGCGGGATCGAGATCTGTTCGAGCACTTGCGACAACAAACACGCGTCGGCGTCGTTGTGCCACTCCGAAGTATTGGGCATCAAGGATTCTCCAGGCCACTTTTCGCTGCGGTCCATAAATACAACCACACTGCGGCCACTTTGGAACATGGCAACCGGTTTTGCCATCCCACCGCCAGAACGCGTTGCTTTTTCCTGATTCAGGTCGATCACCTGGTTCAAATGGCACATCTTCTCCAGCCAATCCGGCAAGGAAACATCCGAAGGCGTTATCTGCCGATGACAAGACTCCTGGGACATTTTCCCAGACGATAACGGCTGGTTTGAGAAATGACTCAGCCCGTTTGTCGTCAATTGCATTTGCAAGCTCCACATACTTTAAAGTTAGCGCGCCACGCTCATCATCAAGCCCACCACGTAATCCCGCGATACTGAATGCCTGACAGTTATGGACCACCGCACCATTGAGGATATAGGAATGATCACCTTCGACTTCTATGTTGTATACAGTATCTAGGCCTACCGATTTAAACTCTTTGACTGTTCGTAAAAGCATTCCATGAGCCAATCTTGATTTACGTGACAATTTCTGCGGGCAGATTGTTACCTGATAATAATTCCGTTGATTTACCACGCGATCCTCGATCACTTTTTTGGGCTCAACTTCAATAAAGCTGACCGAAGAAACATAACCACAAGTCTGTGACAACCCCGCAACGCCCCAAGCAAGCGCAGAACTAACACTATTAATTCTAAATCCCGCTTTACCACTTGGTGTCCCATCAGTATCAAGATAGCCTTGTAAAAACACATGACGCAATGGATGCGACATCACCCATGCAGGGATACGCTTAGCATGGCTTAACTCGCCAAAATGTTCATTAAGCCAATTGGCATAACACGTATCATTCAAGGTTACTTTGATGCTCCCTCGGATTTCGCTTGCCACGGAAAATATGTTTTCTGGTATGCGGCAATGAAACTTTCTCAATTTCTGGCAATTTATGCCAAAAACAACCGCCTTCTTAGATTTACCTCTCCATCTCCTAATATATCCATCGCCAACATAAGCGCCCGCAAGATACATAGCCTGTTCTTCAGACAAGAACCGAGAACAAATATCTGGAAATGCAATATTGAAATTAGTTAGAGCGCACCATTGATATCCCGGCATATCACATGCTGCTCGCCATTCCGGTTCAGACAACAACTCTCTCTTAAAATATGTGCCATTTTTCCGGGTGTTTTGGGCTTTCCACCGAACAGCCAGGAAGGGATGGTCATTGGTTGTTCTTATACCTAAAGGCTGCCCAACGGCATTAAGTAACCCCGTATTAGCTATTTTTGAACCAACTCTTTTTACTTGTTGTAACCGCCCGAGATGACTGACTACGTAATCACCAGGGCAAACATTTTCTATTGGTTTATAGCCATTTTTACAAAGAACCATATGCCCCGCGGTAAAACATGGTGTTCCCCCGACGAGCACGTCAGGGGATTCGATTTCCCCAGCCAAGACTTTTTTGGCAAGTTTTTTCATGTCGCCAAGGTTGGCAACATGGGGCCAGCGGAGCGCAAGAACGGCCGATGGAAAAGGCTCGATTTCAGCAAACCACGCCGGACGCATACCCAACGGTTCCCAGGCAATACTCGCGGCTTCAATTCCACTGCAAACAGATCCATAGCACAGCTCTTTCACTGCTTAGCCTCTCCGCCAAGGGCATTTACCAGAGCATCAACCAGGCACGAAATTTCACTGGTCAACAGGAAGAAATCTGCGTCCAGTCGCTGCGCAACATCTTCACTATCAATATCAGAGTTCTGCTCAAGCAATTCATCCGCAAATTTGACGCTGGTAAGGCTGAAGTTATGGTCCAGTGTAAATTTAATGCGGTTCTGCCAGTCGAGTGCCAACTTAGTGACGAGCTTGCCAGCTTCCAGGTGTGTGGAAATTTCATCGCTTCCCAAATCCTGCTTTTTCACTCGGGCAATACCGCCATCCTCAAGCACTGCCTTAAGTTCTGCCGCATCCCCCATTTGAAATCCCTGTGGAGCACTACCATCACGTACCCAGTCGGTCAGCGTTAATTCAATGGGATTTTCAACACTCAGGGGAACAGCAGGAAGAGAACCCAGAGACTTACGCATAAGCGCGAGCATATCCTCTGCCTGCCGCGCGCTGGCATTGATATAGATACGTTTAGTTGAACCGTCGTAGATCGCCTGGATAACAGAAAACTTTGAAAAAGCCCGTGGCAGAAGAGAATGCAGAACTTCGTCTTTCAGGGAGTCCTTCTCTGTTTTCTTCAGTTTACGCGCTTGTTCTTGCTCAAGTTTTTCAATTTTTTCTTGAATAGCTCGCTGGATAACCGGCGGGGGAAGAATTTTTGTTTCGCGCTTTGCTTCAACAAGGATAAAACCATTTCCATGCATAGCGATAACTTCAGAATTATCACCAAATGGCGATACAAAACCGAACTTGGCCATATCCTGACTACCGCATGGCGTGAAAAGGATCATTTTCTTTTTATCTTCTAAGTCGGTCAGATCCGCCTCACGAGAAAGTTTATAAATAGTAATGTTTTTCCAGTGCTTAAACATGTTGTAACCCTTGAATATCAACCACAGAAAGCTCGTCTTTGTAGAAAAAGGCCAGGTTGTGGCACCCCCTCGTTTGAGCGTATGAGCTGGGACCAATTTCGTTCTTCCAGACAAATGGCTTCAAATCCGTACGGCGAAGCATAAAAACGCGATTTATTCCGCTCTGATTCCCAATGAGGCAAAAGCCTTCTTTCACCTTGATAGCCTGCAAGTTGTCGAGTTCACCGCTGGTTACACGGCTATCGAACTCTTTGCGGCTTATTAGCTCCATCTGCATCTGACGACTCCAAACAAATGCCCATTGAAGGGCGATGGCTGAATGGTACCGAAAATACGACATAAAAAACAATATTTATTAGAGCAATTTTGCGATAAGTAAACGCCATACAGACCACAAATAACCTAAGTTAAAATAACGAAAATCAGAGCAAATAATTGGTGATGGCGTGGCAAGCATTGCAACAAAAGACAGCATTTGTTCGGGGCACGGAGGATTCCCATCCAGGCCTCCTGTAGAGAGTGAACCACTACTTAAAGTCAACGGAGTCGAAGTGTTAGTTGATGGTAAGCAATATGCACAGCATACCGATGGAAACAGTACGCACGGTGGGCAAGCTATATCAACCAGGGCATGGTTTACCGTCAATGGTAAAGGGATCGTATGCGTTGGTGACCCTGTTTCATGCGGATCTACCGTAGCGTCCGGAGACGGCCTGGTTCAGGTAAGTTAGGAGATATCATGCTGGAAAAAGACTACCAGTTATCCGCATATAAAAAATTGGCCGCCGCCGGTGGGATGAAAACACCTGGTGCCATAACATCGGCACGAAACAGTGCTAACACAGCAAAACTGCTTGCAGAAGAATTGACCGGATTAATTCTGGATACAATTGTCTATCCCGACACTATTACCAGCTATGTTTCAACGATCAGAACAACCACAACCGGCTTAACGAACATTGGAGAACTGGCAACTAAGCACGCGGACCTGTTGGCTGGTTATGCAGATCTGTCAATGCTGCTTCAACTCGATATTGGTTGGGATGTTTACTGCCGTGCTAATGAGCGAGAAGTTTCAGAACTGCCGATCTCTATTGCCATTGGTGATGTGAATATTACTAAATCGCTTGAGGACGCTGTTAACGCGCTTAATACATCAAGTTTAGTCGCTGCAATGGGGGAGATTAACCAGGCCCTTAACACTGGCTCAGAAAGCTCGTCAGGCTCTGGTTCAGGCGGCGGCACTGCCACTCCCCCACCAGCACTAACAGAAGAGCAAATTGAATCTCTGAAAGTAGCAACTGAACAGTTTGGGGTTGTTTTCAACCAGACAACAGCACCCACAACTGCGTTACAACAGCAGTATGAACGAGCGAATGAAAGCGCCAACGTAGCCATAACTGCTTATAACCATGCTATCGGTACCGCGCTTGCGGAAGCATCAGCAAATAAGGCCAGCACAGCCAGCGCAGTCGCCGCTTTGGTTCCTGATTCTGTTCTTGATGAATTAAACAAAGCGGCACGGTAACAAAGGACTTCATTGATAATTTTTCTTCAGGAGGAAGACATGTCATTCTTTTCTACGTTAAAAACAGCTTTGTCTTTGAAGGAGAAACTTGCTGCTACTGGTGTTCTTGTTCTGATTTGCGCACTTGTTGGTGCTGGGTTTGCATGGGAACGTCATCAGCTAAAGCAAGCCATGGAGAAAATTGGCAGTCTTGATCAGGCTGTTAAGGAACGTGATAAGTCAATAATGGATCTTAACCAGACCATTGAGACGATGAACAAAGCAGAGCAACATTTTCACAGCCAGGAAGTGAAAAATGAATCAGAACAAGCCAAATATGCTGACAGGCAAATGGAACGAAAAGCTGAAGTTCAGAAACAACTGGTTGCGGCGGGTAATGTTCGCCAGCGCATTCCTGCTGACACTCAGCGGTTGCTCCGGGAGTCGATCAGCGAATTTAACGCCGACGCCGACAAAGGTTAACCACCCTGCCCCCAAAAGTGCGTTTATGTGCAGGATGCCAGAGTTTAGCAGTGAATATTTTGATGATCTGCCAGCGTATATCCTCGATACAGAAACGATGCTGATGGGGATTAACAGGAAGAATCGCAACGTTAATGATTACAACCGCGCTATCAGCGGTAACTAAAAGGGATTTTTATGTCTGATAAAGTAACAGTAAAGCAAACTATCAACAAAGCGACTTCAATCTACAAAATTGAGCACATCACTGTTGGCAAGCCAGGATCTGAACAATACCGTCATGCTTTCGTGCTTGCCGATCAGCTTGGTTTAAAACACCCGGATTGCATCGAGCATGTATTTCCGACCTATGCTGATGAGCAATGTACTCATGTTCTTACCGAAGAGGATTTTTTCAGCACTGAAGAACGAGAAGGCGTTGATCGCTGCATTGGTGTGATTTGCTCTTCAGTGAGTTATGAGTTATTCCCTAATGTCCATGAAAATGGTGGTATTGGATACCAATTCCTGTACGAAGGCGATGAGCTTAAATGTTATGAACATGGTCTTCTTATCGAAAGCGTAGAATAATACCCTTCCTTCCAACCGGCTATGTTGGCCGGTTTATTCAACTTATCCACAGCATAGATCCAATAAACAGATCCTAAAGAGAACCCAGGAAGATCCAAAGAAGATCCCGGATCGCTGTAAGCCGCGCCATTTCTGGCCTGAAATGGGATCAACATTGACTATACGCGATTTTATGTTGACTGTGCACGATTTATTGTTGACTGCACGCGATTTATTGTTGACTATATGCGACAGAAACATTGACTGTACGCGATTTTAGAGCCTGACTATTCACAGTTGTTGATAACTGCAATCCAGATGACGCCAGGCCGCGCCACATATGGAGAAACCACGATGCTGGAAGAAAATAAAGGCTTCCTTAGCGTTGAAGAAGTTGCAGGAAATACAGGAGAAATCCACAGCCTGAAACCCAATAACAATAGCACTATACAACCCATTGCTTTGTTGCGCTTAGGTGTGTTTGTGCCAACCTTAAAATCTACCAATGTGGCACTACGTCGCGGATCGTCAGTTACTACAAACACAACGAACGCAACCGAAGAACTATCAAGCCTCAAAATTGTTGAGCAGGAAGGCTATGAGGGAATTGAAATTCATGGTCCACGCCTGGATATGGATACTGATTTTAAGGTGTGGGTGGGCATAACCTCCGCGTTGTTTGACTACGCACCTGATGATGACGGCATAATCACCCTGCCATTCTCCGAGTTTGCCGATCGATGCGGCTATCCACGTAAGCGCCTTTCAAAGGCGTTCCGTAAAAGTATTGATGACTCTCTGACACGCATTCAGCAGACAGTTGTCAAATTCCGCTTCCCGGCGGCAAAAGGTCATCTCAATAACATTAACGTCAACTTGTTGGCATATAGCAGCCTGAATACCGAGCTTGATGTTATCGAGATCCAGCCGCAGAAACAGCTATCTGAACTTTACTATGTTGACTATAAGCGAATCCTGAAGCTGAAGATGCTGGATAAGCTCGGGCGCAAAGAGACGGCCAAGGTACTGTATACATTCTTTGAGGCTCTACCCGCCAACCCGGCACCTGTCAGCATTGAGCGCCTTAGAGCAAGGCTTAATCTCAAATCATCCGTTAGCGTGCAAAATAGCGTTATCAGAAAAGCCATGAAAGATTTGGAAGCTATTGAATATCTTAAATTTTCAGAGATAAAAAACGGCAGGAAAATCGGCTTTCAGATCCATAAGCGCAATCCATAATATTGACTATATGCGATAGCGAGAAGTTGACTATAGGCGACATTCGTTGACGCTGGTGGATTTTTGCTGGCGTCAATATTCTGCAAGTCGCTATTGAGATGGCTTTTAGGGTCATTTCATCGCGTATAGTCAACGTTTCTCCCGACAATATCTTACATAGTCGATCTTTGGTGGAGTTAAATCGACTACAGTCAACTTTTGACTGTAGTCACATCGCGCATAGTCAACTATTCACATTAACTTTCGCGCATAGTCAACATTTGCGCGGTTCTCATCAAGCAGTGGTATTGATATGCAAGAAGAGAAACAACACTACCTCTACGTTCTGGTGCCGGAGAACGGAGATACTTTTAAAATCGGCATTTCATGTGGTCCATTGGCACGGTTTAAAGGGCTACAAGTGAGTCCCGATTTTGCGCTTTCACGGGTCTATCGTGGTACGCGTTTGGCAATGGTTAATCTTGAGCGGGCTTTACACGCAACCTTTTTCCCCTGGAATGCGCCGTGGGAGAAAAGCGCCGGTGGCGGGCATACTGAATGGTTTACACGAGAGTGTCTTGATAAGGTTTTGGCTCATATCGAATATCTAAATGATATGTGGGGAGGGATTCTCGAGCGCATTAAGTCGAATGATTTACTTCAGCGTCCAGTAGATGCTGCTCGCTCTTTCGAAAAAGAACTGGATGTTACTTCTATCGTGACTTTCAAAGATGACGCAGGAATGAGGGACGTGGCTTATGTCTCCATATCTGGCTATGAACCGGACGCGATCCGCGCTCAATGTGAATTGCTGAAAGCAATGTTTATGCTTCGGACTAAATATCCCTGGGAGACAGGGCGGGTGTGCTTCCCTATGGAAGAGTTAACCGCCACCATTGATTCTCAGCTTTACCACGATAATCCAGAGAAGTTTTTTAGCCTTTTAGCCGGTAATGGGCTTAACTGTGTGTCCGGGCTGGGGCGAAGTAGAATCCAACATGCCTCGCTCTTCGGTCCCTTCTTTTACGATCGACACGGGTACTTTGAGGCTGAACTTCCGGCGCTTACGCGTGCTATAGATACTATCGATTTCGAACGATTATTCGCTGCTCTTAGCAAATAACACTGATGCCCCTGAACGGGGCTTTTTTGTGCCTTTCTTGTAACTCTCAATCGTGCAAAATGAACAAAACATGCAGAGAATGCCATGTACAAGCATCTACGCATACATTATTATTTTATGCAGCATTTTTAATTAAATTCAAAAATACAGCATAAAGGATGACTTTCGATGAGTGATTCCAGCCAGCTTCACAAGGTTGCTCAAAGAGCAAACAGAATGCTCAATGTTCTGACTGAACAAGTACAGTTGCAAAAGGATGAGCTACACGCGAACGAGTTTTACCAGGTCTATGCGAAAGCGGCACTGGCAAAATTGCCTCTACTGACTCGAGCGAACGTTGACTATGCCGTAAGTGAAATGGAAGAAAAGGGTTATGTTTTCGATAAACGCCCTGCTGGCTCTTCAATGAAATATGCGATGTCAATTCAGAACATCATTGACATATATGAACATCGCGGAGTGCCAAAATACCGGGATCGCTACAGCGAAGCGTATGTGATTTTCATCTCCAATCTTAAAGGCGGTGTGTCAAAAACTGTATCGACGGTTTCTCTGGCGCATGCAATGCGTGCTCACCCTCATCTTCTGATGGAAGATTTAAGGATTCTGGTTATTGACCTTGATCCGCAATCTTCAGCAACGATGTTTTTAAGCCATAAACACTCTATTGGTATCGTAAACGCAACATCTGCACAGGCTATGTTGCAGAATGTAAGCCGTGAAGAGCTGTTAGAGGAGTTTATTGTTCCTTCTGTTGTACCTGGGGTTGACGTTATGCCTGCGTCGATTGACGATGCCTTTATTGCATCCGATTGGAGAGAGCTGTGCAATGAGCATCTACCGGGTCAGAACATCCATGCTGTCCTGAAAGAAAATGTGATTGATAAGCTGAAGAGCGATTATGACTTTATCCTCGTTGATAGTGGTCCTCACCTTGACGCCTTCCTGAAAAATGCTTTGGCCTCGGCCAATATACTGTTTACACCTCTGCCGCCAGCAACTGTCGATTTCCACTCATCGCTTAAATACGTTGCCCGCCTTCCTGAGTTGGTGAAACTCATTTCGGATGAAGGCTGCGAGTGCCAGCTTGCGACTAACATTGGTTTTATGTCCAAGTTGAGTAACAAGGCAGATCATAAGTATTGCCATAGCCTGGCTAAAGAAGTGTTCGGTGGGGATATGCTCGATGTCGTCCTCCCTCGCCTTGACGGTTTTGAACGTTGCGGCGAGTCTTTTGACACTGTTATTTCAGCTAACCCGGCAACGTATGTTGGTAGTGCTGATGCATTGAAGAACGCGCGAATTGCCGCGGAAGATTTTGCTAAAGCAGTTTTTGACCGTATTGAATTTATCAGATCTAACTGAGGAGTAAGAAACCCCCATGTCAAAGAAAAACAGACCAACAATTGGGCGAACCCTTAATCCTTCAATATTAAGCGGATTTGATAGTTCTTCAGCCTCTGGCGATCGAGTCGAGCAGGTATTCAAGTTATCAACTGGTCGCCAGGCCACATTTATTGAAGAGGTAATACCTCCGAACCAGGTAGAAAGCGATACCTTTGTTGATCAGCATAACAACGGGCGTGACCAGGCATCTCTTACGCCAAAATCATTAAAAAGTATCCGAAGCACTATTAAGCATCAGCAATTTTACCCTGCAATAGGTGTTAGACGGGGTACAGGGAAAATTGAAATTTTGGATGGTTCCCGGCGTCGAGCTTCTGCCATCTTAGAGAACGTAGGGTTGCGGGTTTTAGTCACGGACCAGGAGATCAGCGTTCAGGAAGCGCAAAATTTAGCGAAAGACGTTCAGACAGCATTGCAGCACAGCATTCGAGAAATAGGTCTGCGTTTGATGCGAATGAAAAATGATGGGATGAGTCAGAAGGATATTGCAGCCAAAGAAGGGCTGTCTCAGGCTAAGGTCACGCGTGCTCTCCAGGCAGCGAGTGCTCCGGAAGAATTAGTCGCCCTTTTCCCTGTGCAGTCGGAATTAACCTTTTCGGACTACAAAACGCTTTGTGCTGTTGGCGACGAAATGGGGAACAAGAATTTAGAGTTTGATCAGCTTATTCAAAACATATCCCCGGAAATAAACGACATCTTATCCATTGAAGAAATGGCCGAAGATGAAGTTAAAAATAAAATCCTGCGCTTGATAACAAAGGAAGCCTCACTACTCACGGATAAAGGTTCTAAAGATAAGTCCGTAGTTACTGAATTATGGAAATTTGAGGACAAGGATCGCTTTGCAAGGAAGCGCGTGAAAGGCCGTGCATTTTCTTATGAGTTTAATCGACTTTCAAAAGAGCTACAGGAAGAACTCGACAGGATGATTGGGCATATCCTTAGAAAGAGCCTCGATAAAAAGCCGAAGCCTTAAACTTTCGCCATTCAAATTTCACTATTAACCTACTGTTTTTAAAGTAAATCCATCTAAAATTTCAAGGTGAAATCGCCACGATTTCACCTTGGATTTTACCTTCCTCCCCTACTCCCGAAAAAATAAAAAAATTGCTTGTCACGAGAAAGTCAACAAGTGACTTTCAATAAAATCTCTTCCGAAAAGGGATTCACACAAGTGCCTTGTGTTTAAGGAAGAGTAAATTGAGTAACTTACGCGAATACCAGAATCGTATTGCAGATATCGCAAAACGCTCTAAAGCTGTGCTTGGCTGGGCAAGCACTGCGCAGTTCGGTACTGATAACCAATTCATTAAAGATGATGCCGCGCGTGCCGCATCTATCCTTGAAGCTGCACGTAAAGACCCGGTTTTTGCGGGTATCTCTGATAATGCCACCGCTCAAATCGCTACAGCGTGGGCAAGTGCACTGGCTGACTACGCCGCAGCACATAAATCTATGCCGCGTCCGGAAATTCTGGCCTCCTGCCACCAGACGCTGGAAAACTGCCTGATTGAGTCCACCCGCAATAGCATGGATGCCACTAATAAAGCGATGCTGGAATCCGTCGCAGCAGAGATGATGAGCGTTTCTGACGGTGTTATGCGTCTGCCTTTATTCCTCGCGATGATCCTGCCTGTTCAGTTGGGGGCAGCTACCGCTGATGCGTGTACCTTCATTCCGGTTACGCGTGACCAGTCCGACATCTATGAAGTCTTTAACGTGGCAGGTTCCTCTTTTGGTTCTTATGCTGCTGGTGATGTTCTGGACATGCAATCCGTTGGTGTGTACAGCCAGTTACGTCGCCGCTATGTGCTGGTGGCAAGCTCCGATGGCACCAGCAAAACCGCAACCTTCAAGATGGAAGACTTCGAAGGCCAGAATGTACCAATCCGAAAAGGTCGCACTAACATCTACGTTAACCGTATTAAGTCTGTTGTTGATAACGGTTCCGGCAGCCTACTTCACTCGTTTACTAATGCTGCTGGTGAGCAAATCACTGTTACCTGCTCTCTGAACTACAACATTGGTCAGATTGCCCTGTCGTTCTCCAAAGCGCCGGATAAAGGCACTGAGATCGCAATTGAGACGGAAATCAATATTGAAGCCGCACCTGAGCTGATCCCGCTGATCAACCACGAAATGAAGAAATACACCCTGTTCCCAAGTCAGTTCGTTATCGCGGCTGAGCACACGGTACAGGCGGCGTATGAAGCACAGCGTGAATTTGGTCTGGACCTGGGTTCCCTACAGTTCCGCACCCTGAAGGAATACCTGTCTCATGAACAGGATATGCTGCGTCTTCGCATCATGATCTGGCGTACTCTTGCGACCGACACCTTTGACATCGCTCTGCCGGTTAACCAGTCCTTTAATGTATGGGCAACCATCATTCGTGGCAAATTCCAGACTGTATATCGCGACATTATTGAGCGCGTTAAATCTTCTGGTGCGATGGGGATGTTTGCTGGTGCTGATGCAGCATCTTTCTTCAAACAGTTGCCGAAGGATTTCTTCCAGCCAGCCGAAGACTATATCCAGACTCCGTATGTTCACTACATCGGTACCCTGTTCGGTAACGTGAAAGTGTACGAAGTACCTGCTGGTATTTGTAAGAACTTAACGACAGAGAACATTCAGTTCAGCTCGATGGATGTGCTGTGCTACGTCCGTGATGAAAATCCGGGTAAAGCAGGCTTCGTGACTGGTGATGCTGTCCCGGCTATCCCGTTCCAGCATCCGACCACTCCGGCGCTGGTCAACCGTACCACACTGTGGGGTTCGGCTATCAACGATATGCACCCACGCAACGGCGCTGATTACTTCACTCGTGTAACGCTGACAATGGCCAAAAAAGGCGGGCTTAACTTCATAAGCGGCGACACGATTGATGCCGGTGACTCTGAGTAATCAGGGGAAGTTCTCCGTTTAACATAGCGCCCCCGTGCGGGGCGCATAACAGGGAAAGTTATGTCTCAATATTCAATTCAACAGTCATTAGGTAATGCATCCGGCGTCGCGGTTAGCCCGATCAATGCCGATGCGACGTTATCTACCGGTGTTGCATTAAATAGCAGCTTGTGGGCTGGTATTGGCGTATTTGCGCGTGGCAAGCCGTTTACTGTTCTTGCGGTTACTGAGTCCAATTACAAAGATGTTCTCGGCGAACCGCTGAAGCCGTCTTCCGGCTCACAGTTCGAACCAATTCGCCATGTATACGAAGCTATTCAGCAAACGTCAGGTTATGTTGTTCGTGCTGTTCCGGATGATGCGAAGTTCCCGATTATTATGTTCGATGAATCAGGCGAACCGGCTTACAGTGCGTTGCCATACGGTTCTGAAATTGAACTTGATAGTGGCGAAGCCTTTGCTATCTACGTTGATGATGGTGATCCGTGTATTTCACCTACCCGTGAGTTAACCATCGAAACGGCAACAGCGGACAGCGCGGGTAATGAACGCTTCCTCTTAAAACTGACCCAGACGACTTCGCTCGGCGTGGTAACGACCCTGGAGACACACACTGTGTCTTTGGCGGAAGAAGCGAAAGATGACATGGGCCGCTTGTGTTATCTGCCTACGGCTCTGGAAGCCCGTTCTAAATATCTGCGCGCGGTTGTTAATGAAGAGCTGATTTCGACGGCGAAAGTAACAAATAAAAAATCGCTGGCGTTCACTGGTGGTACCAACGGTGATCAGTCGAAAATCTCAACCGCTGCGTACCTGCGTGCGGTTAAGGTGCTGAACAATGCGCCGTACATGTACACCGCTGTTCTCGGCCTGGGTTGCTATGACAATGCGGCGATCACCGCGTTAGGTAATATCTGTTCTGATCGCCTGATTGATGGCTTCTTTGATGTCAAACCGACATTGACGTATACGGAAGCGCTCTCTGCTGTTGAAGATACCGGTTTACTTGGTACCGATTATGTAAGCTGTGCTGTCTATCACTACCCGTTCTCCTGCAAAGACAAATGGACCCAATCCCGTGTGGTCTTTGGTCTGTCTGGCGTGGCGTATGCGGCGAAAGCTCGTGGCGTCAAGAAAAACTCTGATGTCGGCGGTTGGCATTACTCACCGGCTGGTGAAGAACGTGCCGTCATTGCTCGTGCGTCAATTCAACCGCTGTATCCGGAAGATACCCCGGACGAAGAAGCAATGGTCAAGGGCCGTCTCAATAAAGTATCTGTTGGCACCTCTGGCCAGATGATCATCGACGATGCTTTAACTTGCTGCACGCAGGATAACTATCTGCACTTCCAGCACGTCCCATCCCTGATGAATGCAATCAGCCGTTTCTTTGTCCAGTTAGCCCGACAGATGAAGCATAGCCCGGACGGTATTACTGCGGCTGGCCTGACTAAAGGGATGACCAAACTTTTAGATCGCTTTGTCGCCTCCGGCGCTCTGGTGGCTCCTCGTGATCCTGATGCTGACGGTACAGAACCGTATGTGCTGAAAGTTACGCAGGCGGAATTCGATAAATGGGAAGTAGTCTGGGCCTGCTGCCCGACTGGCGTAGCCCGTCGTATCCAGGGCGTACCGCTGCTTATTAAGTAAGGGAATACAATGAGCAAAAACTTTTTTCAATCCGGGGCATTTTTGGGGAATGGACTGTCTCGTTTCGCTTTGAACTCTGATCCTGTGCAGCTGATGGAGTCTGCCCGAGCAAGCGCCGAACAGCCAACAGATCCGGTTATTAATAATAATCCGGAACCGGCGGCACAGACTAACGATAACGTTCCATCTGCCCCGGCTCCTGAGCAAATCCTGGAAGGGAAAGACGGTAAAGAATGGACCGTCGAACAGGCGCACCAGATGATTCTGGAAGCTGCAAATAGAAGTGCTATGCAGAATGCGTTGAGTGATGCGGCCGACGCCGTTTTCGCCTGGGCTGATAGCGGTGATCTGACTTTCGACTCCCTTGATGGTTTCGTTCAGGCTATCGCTGGTATCTCTGATGACGACGACTCCGAAGTTACAGAAGAACAGGACGATGCCTATAACGAAGCATGGGCAAATGTTGCTGACTTCCTCGCAGCATGCGGTGTAGATGATGACCTGATCGAGGCACTGGCTGACGATGAAGACGACGACGCAGCTGCTGATGTTGGTGCCTCTATCGCTGGTTTAGATAGCGACGACCGTGACGAACTGGAAGCGGCGTTTGTTGTTGCTGGCACTTCTGATGAAATGCTGACTGAAGCATTTAAGAAGGTTGTTCGTAACGGTGAGATCAAACTCATCCGTAAACGCCTGCGTAAAAAACGTCTGACTGCGGCTCAAAAATCGGCGCTGAAAAAAGCGCGTCGAAAAGCCCAGACGGGTGCGGCAAAACTTGCCCGCAAAAAGTCAATGAAACTGCGCCGTAAGCGCCTTGGCTAAAGGAGGAGGCCGGGGAACTCCGGCCTTTAACTTGAATGGCTCCTATAGCTTATGGGGTTTACAGCCAGGCTGACGGTGTATCGCCATATCTGAAAGTTACTTTAACGAACTCTCAGTACCAGGTTACCGGATATATCAGCCAGGGAGCGGCAATGAACATGGCCCAGAATTGGGAAGCGCCGTTTACCGGTATGTCCATGGGATCTGTTTCTGGTGCTCTGGGTGGTTTTGTGCAAGTAGGTACTGAAACAACGTCGGTTGCCCGTTGGAATAGCTTAATGGTTTGGGAAGGGGGGACTCCGCCGACGTTCACGCTGCCTGTAACTTTCATTGCTTTGAACAATCCATTCATTGAAGTTTCAGGCGCTATCGCCGCGTTGACAGCCATGATTAGCCCGGAACTAAAAGCGGCCAATGTTGGTGGTCGAATCCCGGAGCGCGTGACGCTAAACATTGGTCGCCGGATCAACATCACCGATGTCGCCATCCAGGACTTAAGTTTTGATCTCGATGCGCCAAGGGACAGTAATGGATATTTCCTGAAAAACACCGTCAACCTCCAGTTGACCGGTTCTTCGATATATAACAGCTCCGATATTGTTCGGGCGTTCCAGTAAAAGGATTTTATATGGGGCACAATAACACTAAGGGAAACCGTAAATTTATTAAGGGCCGCTATACTGCCAACGCGGCCAAAGGCGAACGACTGGTATCTTCTGAATTCCAGCTCACTGTTGCAGGCCATGAAGATATCAGCGTACTGGTTCGCACGTCGCAAATTCCTGAAATGACCCGCGAGGATGTGGAGGACTATGGTCCGAATGGTGTGAAGTTCAACCAGCACGGACCAATTCGAAACTCTGGGGAAATCCAGGTCCAGTGCGTGGAGACTATCGAAGGCGATATTCTTCAGTTCATCAAGGATCGCATTGCGGCGAAGGACTATGTTGATATCACGATGGCTGCTACCCCTGAATCCAAATCTTCCGGGGTTAACGCTGTGACAAAAGCTGCTACAACAATTGAAATGTTGGACTGCAAAATCTACAGTGATGCAATCGACTTTAGTACCGAAGATGTGACTGCCGCTGTGCGCCCGTCACTTCGTATCGTTTACAACTGGATTGAGTGGGATTAAGAGTCACCCCTTGTATTTTAAAGCTCCTACGGGAGCTTTTTTGTGCTTAAATTATGCCGGTATAGCGAAATTTTGAGCATATTATGGAAATTGATTTTTCATACTCTCCTGAAACGATAGAACGAAGATTCGAAATAATTGGATGCAAAACTATTTCAGAGGAGCATTATTGGATTCTCTATGATGCCAATACATGGTTATGTGCCTTAGCAGAATGTCGGCCATCGTTATGTGCAGGGGAGGGAGGACTTCGACATAAGGTGCTGGCTACACTTGAAGTGAACACGTTACGATATTGGTGTGTCGAAATACTTAGGGATAACAAAGAATTACATTTATTATTGCTGAATAAGTGTGCGCCTCTGCGCAGGAAAGCATAAGAAAACCCAACCGCCATACTGGAATTATCAGAAGAATATGTGCGGAAAGTTATAGCTAGCTATTGAAAAGCTAAAGTAGATCGGTTAGATTTACCTTACTCATCTACCATGCGTAGAAAGAGCGATCGAACCCGATACATAGCAATATGTGTCGGGTTCAGCTTTTTTATGTCCCAAGTGCTCTTTTTCTGCTTTGTTTGAGTGTTCTGATTTTACTGTCATAGGTTACAACATAGGCTGTTTTGAGAAGCCAATAGTCTCTACGTGCGGATAGCACAACAACGTAGTTTTCACACTCGTTCCAGATTACCCACTCTTCAGTTGGTCCTCGTCTTTCAGACCAACATGATATATCGCAATGGTCATAATTCCTTATCATATGCGCGATCCAGCGGATCCGCTTACACCGTTCATCGATAGGAATTTAAATCCCAAAAAGATTAAAAAAACACCCCAAAACGGATGTTTATTCAACACTGCCTGCGTGCCATGAGTGCACCGCCGTCAATTAAATGGATCTTATCGATTGATACTGTATATCACTGATGGTTTTTTACCCCATTCCCCTGAAAATGGACGCAACTTCTCCGATGCGGCTCTCAGCCGCACACCCGCTGTTGCGCCAGTGGCTCATGCATCAGGACCAGCTCTGTCAGACGGTAGCCCCGCTTCAGCCCCGTAAAACGCATCTGACCTCCGCACAGGATGCACTTCAGCGGGTCAACCTTCAGTAACCGCTGATACATCCCTCTCCACCTGATTTGCATCGCCGTCTTTCTCACCGTCTCCGTTATGACGTACACAACATCTTCCAGTAACCGGCGCTTCACCGGACTCAGGAAACCGTAGTACCTCACCATACGGAACCCCTTATCCGCCACATGCCAGGAGAACCTTTCCATAAACTCATCACCACTCATCACCAGGTATTCTTCCCGTTTTGTCCGGTGACTGTTGTAACGCAGACCAATTTCATCCTGACCAGCATAGTGCTCCAGACGGCTCATCGGCACCGGCGGTTTTTTCAGGTAAGAGCCGAAGTACACCGCCACATGTGTGGCGTTATCCATCACCCGGGATACGTTGACATTCCAGCCCCGCCGGTAATGACTGTCCAGGAAGCGATTCCAGTCCCGTTTACTGCTTCCTTCTGCTGCCAGCGCATCCGGTATCACCAGGTCCGGTGAGGTGTACTGGCAATAGCGGACACTACCATTTGTTCTTTTTTTAAGCAGCCATCTGATGATATTTTTCCCTGAAGGCTGCCGGGGAGATATTCCCCAGACGAGAGTGACGACGCTGACGATTGTAGAAAATCTCAATGTATTCCCGTATTACTGAGATGGCTTCATCCCGGTTATTAAAACGATAGTGGCTCAGGCTCTCATTTTTCAGCGTTCCCCAGAAGCTTTCCATCGGAGCGTTGTCGTAACAGTTACCTTTACGCGACATTGATGTTTTCAGACCAAACTGCTCCTGTATGACCCGGTAATCGTATGCGCAGTACTGTGAACCTCGATCAGAGTGGTGGATTAGCCCGGCAGGTGGGCGCTGGCTCCTGAGCGCCATAAACAGGGCTTTACCTGTCAGCTCTTTTGTCATGCGCTCTCCCATGGCGTAGCCGACAATTTCGCACGTATAAACATCTTTGATGCCAGCGAGGTACAACCATCCCTCCTGTGTGGCAACATACGTCAGGTCCGCCACCCAGACCTGATTTGGTGCTGTAGGAGCGAACGTCTGGTTCAGCAGATTTGGCGCAACTGGCAGATTGTGGTTCGAGTTCGTAGTCGCACATCTGCCTGGCGGCAGATTTCCTGTATCACATCCGCAGCAATGCGGCTCATCTCTGCCAGTAACCACCGGTTGTGGAACACCAGGGACCAGTACTGGCAGGGAAGTGTGAACACAATATGCTGCCACGGACAGTCGGGAACCAGACTCAGCAGATACTGTATCCACTGTGCGCCAGCCTTCACTCCGCAGTGCGGGCAGGAGCGACTTTTACACCGGAAGCAGACCTTTTTTATGTGGCTGCAGTCCGGAGATGAACAGCACCACTGTGTGTACCCCATCAGCGTGGTCCCGCAGGTCATGATTTTTGTCACAGACTCAATGACTACCGGACGCACTGAACCTTCCGGTTGTTTCTCCAGCCAGTTAAGCCAGCGGTTTCCCTGCTGAAAAATGTCGGCAAAACGGGGAAGCATCAGAAGGGCGGGGGAACTCCGTCCGGCCAGTGAACCGTGCCACACTCCGGGCAGTACATGCCGCCGGCGCTGATACCGGCAAGAATGGTCGCAAACTCCCGCTCCGTGCAGCGGGCTATTTCAGGATACCCTTCGTCATCAACACGTACAAACCAGAAGACCAGCTTTTTGTTTCTGACATCCACAAAGAAGGGAATATTCAGGTCTGCGCAGCACTCAACGGCATCGTCAGTTGCGGCTTGGAACCCCTTAGTATTTTTTGTCTGTAGTATCTATCCCAGCAATAGGTATATCCTGTTGCATCAATAAAGTTGACTTTTGTATACAACATGCGAATTTCCCTTAATCCGGAGCTATTCGTATGATAAAAAAAACTCTTCCTGTTCTGATTCTTCTGGCGCTATCGGGGAGCTTTTCTACCGCTGTAGCCGCTGATAAAAAAGAGACTCAAAATTTCTACTATCCAGAAACACTGGATTTAACTCCTCTGAGATTACACAGCCCTGAATCAAATCCCTGGGGGGCTGATTTTGATTATGCCACCAGATTTCAACAGCTGGATATGGAGGCTCTGAAAAAAGATATCAAAGATTTGCTGACAACTTCCCAGGATTGGTGGCCTGCGGATTATGGTCATTATGGTCCTTTCTTTATTCGTATGGCTTGGCACGGTGCCGGAACATACAGGACATATGATGGCCGGGGAGGCGCCAGTGGTGGTCAGCAACGTTTTGAACCGCTGAACAGCTGGCCGGATAACGTTAATCTGGATAAAGCCCGTCGATTGCTGTGGCCAGTCAAGAAAAAATACGGCTCCAGTATTTCCTGGGGAGACCTGATGGTCCTGACTGGTAATGTTGCCCTTGAATCCATGGGATTTAAAACGCTGGGATTTGCTGGCGGAAGAGAAGATGACTGGGAGTCGGACCTGGTATACTGGGGGCCTGACAACAAGCCTCTTGCAGATAACCGGGATAAAAACGGGAAACTTCAGAAACCTCTTGCCGCCACGCAGATGGGACTTATTTATGTCAATCCTGAAGGCCCCGGTGGAAAACCAGATCCTCTGGCTTCCGCGAAAGATATCAGGGAAGCTTTTTCACGTATGGCCATGGATGATGAGGAGACTGTGGCCCTGATCGCGGGAGGGCATACATTTGGTAAAGCACATGGTGCAGCGTCTCCTGAAAAATGTATTGGCGCAGGGCCTGATGGTGCACCTGTGGAGGAGCAGGGACTGGGATGGAAAAATAAATGTGGTACAGGAAACGGCAAATATACCATCACCAGTGGCCTGGAAGGAGCCTGGTCGACATCGCCAACCCAGTTCACAATGCAGTATCTGAAGAATTTATATAAATATGAATGGGAGCTGCACAAGAGTCCTGCCGGTGCTTATCAGTGGAAGCCTAAAAAAGCGGCAAATATAGTTCAGGACGCGCATGATCCGTCTGTCCTGCATCCGTTGATGATGTTTACGACGGATATTGCTCTTAAAGTTGATCCTGAATATAAGAAAATAACCACCCGTTTCCTGAATGATCCAAAAGCTTTTGAGCAGGCATTCGCAAGAGCATGGTTTAAACTGACCCACCGGGATATGGGACCGGCAGCCCGATATCTTGGTAATGAAGTTCCTGCAGAATCATTTATCTGGCAGGATCCTCTTCCTGCGGCGGATTATACAATGATTGATGGTAAAGACATTAAGTCGCTGAAAGAGCAGGTTATGGATTTGGGTATCCCTGCATCTGAGCTGATAAAGACAGCCTGGGCTTCAGCTTCCACATTTCGTGTGACTGATTATCGTGGGGGAAATAATGGTGCCCGCATCAGGTTACAGCCCGAAATTAACTGGGAAGTTAATGAGCCTGAAAAACTGAAGAAAGTACTGGCATCCCTGACCTCATTACAGCGTGAATTTAACAAAAAACAGTCTGACGGAAAGAAAGTGTCGTTGGCTGATTTAATTGTTCTTTCGGGTAATGCTGCAATCGAAGATGCGGCCAGAAAAGCCGGGGTGGAACTTGAGATTCCCTTTACTCCGGGAAGAACTGACGCCTCTCAGGAGCAGACGGATGTTGCCTCATTCAGTGTACTGGAGCCGACAGCAGATGGATTCAGAAATTATTACTCAAAAAGCAGAAGTCATATATCGCCGGTTGAAAGCCTCATTGATAAAGCCAGTCAGCTGGATCTCACCGTTCCTGAAATGACGGCATTACTGGGTGGTCTGCGGGTAATGGATATTAATACAAATAATTCTTCGTTGGGAGTGTTTACCGATACCCCTGGTGTTCTGGATAACAAGTTTTTTGTTAATCTGCTGGATATGTCAACACGATGGAGTAAAGCAGATAAAGAAGATACATACAATGGATTCGATCGTAAAACGGGAGCATTAAAATGGAAAGCATCCTCTGTTGATTTAATCTTCAGTTCAAATCCTGAATTACGTGCGGTGGCAGAAGTATATGCCTCGGATGATGCGAGAAATAAGTTTATTCATGATTTTGTTAAATCGTGGAATAAAGTTATGAATAGCGATCGGTTTGATTTAAACAATAAATGATAAAACTGATGAGGGAGGGCACCTCCCTCATGAAGGAGAAATTATGCAGAAAAGCAATAAAGTTATAATCAGCTGTGGTATGGCATTATATTTTTTGTGTGGGGGGATTACAGTGGCAGAAGAACTTGATGAAAGCATGCAAGTTCTTGCAAGGAATATGAGTGTACTTCAGTCATCAATGGATAAAAAGGAGCTTCTTGAAGCTCTTGACAGAATGGATGATGCTGTAGATGAGTCAATGAAGCGTCTTCCTGAGAGCATTTCACCGGCTGATGAAGAAGGGAAGAATGACTATATAAAAGAACTTCAAAAGCTTGAAAAAGAGATTATGCTGGCGAAACAAAAAGTCTTATCGGGACAGTTATCAGATATACCCGATTCGGTAAACAAGATGAATAAAATCAGAGTTGAGGGGCATGATAAATTCAGATAAATCAGTTGGTTGATTCCTGCGGGACGAATACATACGTCAGGAACATAACTTTATGGCTGGAACGTGAAAATCGTGAACTGCGCCGCAGTAACGATATCCTTCGCCAGGCT
>ERZ779880.977-NODE-977-length-29430-cov-8.038026_pt1 | contig 29430 bp, 25 predicted proteins | sample MGYA00511555_ERZ779880 | MGnify/ENA primary metagenome ERZ779880 (study PRJEB29588, sample SAMEA2145815) | human gut metagenome | biome: human gut; feature: human-associated habitat; material: faeces | place: Denmark | collected 2008/2010 ... | reverse complement strand
GCAAAACCACCCTGGCCGAAGGCCTGCTCTACCGTGCCGGTGTGCTGCGCAAGCTGGGCCGGGTGGACCATAAGGATGCCTTTCTGGACACCGACGCGCTGGAAAAGGCGCGCGGTATTACCATTTTCTCCAAGCAAGCCCTCTTCACGGCGGGCAATACCGATTTTACCCTGCTGGACACCCCGGGCCATGTGGATTTTTCCACGGAGACCGAGCGGTCACTGCAGGTGCTGGATTATGCGGTGCTGGTCATCAGCGGCGCGGACGGGGTGCAGGGACATGTGGAGACACTCTGGCGGCTGCTTTCCCGTTATCAGATCCCCACCGTTTTGTTTATCAACAAGATGGACCAGGAAGGGACAGATGAGGCAGAACTTCTTTTGCAGCTGCAAAAACAGCTGAACGAGCACTGTATCAAAGTGTGCAGTATGCCGCAGCAGCCAGACAACGCAGATACAGCGTCCGGCATCAGGACTTTGGGCACAGGTATGGGCGCAGTGTCCGCCATGCGCACAAACGCTTCGGACAGCCCGCTGCCATGTGAAGCACCGGTTCCTGTCCCGGATTTCTGGGAAAATGTCGCCATGTGTCAGGAAGACCTTTTGGAACGCTATCTCGATGGCGATACGCTGACCTGGGAGGATGCAGCACTTCTGGTAAAGGAAAGAAAGCTATTTCCGTGTTTTTTTGGATCGGCACTAAAAGTCTGTGGCGTGGATGCGCTATTGTCCGGGTTGTCGAAGCTGATGAAAGAGTCGGAATACACAGAGGAGTTTGGGGCACGTGTTTTTAAGATCACGAGGGACGAAACCGGAAAGCGTCTGACGCATCTGAAGCTGACCGGAGGAAGTCTTTTTACGCGGCAGAGCCTGAGGGGACAAACTGCTGATGGACAGGAATGGGAAGAAAAAGCCGACCAGATCCGGATTTATAACGGAAGTGGCTATGAACAGGTACAGCAGGCGGCCGCAGGAGAAATCTGCAGCGTGACAGGACTGTCAAAAACCTATGCAGGAGAAGGGCTTGGGGCGCAAACGGAACCGGTGCTGCCGCTGCTGGAGCCGGTATTAACCTATCAGATCGAGCTGCCGCCGGACTGCGATGCGCATACGATGCTCAGAAATCTTCGGCAGTTAGAGGAAGAGGACCCGGAGCTTTCGATTGTCTGGGAGGAAGCCTCCTCTGAGATCTGCGCACAGGTCATGGGCGAAGTGCAGATGGAAATCCTGAAAAACCAGATCAGAGAGCGCTTCGGCGTGCCGGTTTCCTTCGGACAGGGCAGCATTGTATACCGGGAAACCATCGCAGCGCCCGTCGAGGGCGTCGGACATTTTGAGCCCCTTCGGCACTATGCGGAGGTTCATCTTTTGCTGGAACCCCTGGAACGCGGCATGGGACTGCAGTTTGCATCAGCTGTCAGCGAAGATGTGCTGGACCGTAACTGGCAGCGTCTGATCCTGACTCATCTGGAAGAGAAAAAGCACCGCGGCGTACTTACAGGCTCTGAGATTACGGATATGAAAATCACACTGATTGCCGGAAGGGCACACCAGAAGCATACAGAAGGCGGTGATTTCCGTCAGGCTACCTACCGTGCGGTGCGTCAGGGACTGCGGCAAGCGAAAAGCCGTCTGCTGGAACCGATGTATCAATTTCGGATGGAAGTGCCGATGGAACAGATCGGACGAGTTATGAGCGATGTCGGAAAGATGCACGGAACCTTTCGACAGCAGCCGGATGACGGTGAAATGAGTGCCATCGAGGGAATTTGTCCGGTCGCATCGATGGCGGGGTATGGTACAGAATTTGCGGCATTTACGAAAGGCCGCGGACGAATGACGCTTTCTTTCTGTGGTTACGAACCGTGTCATAATGAGAGTGAGGTTGTGAAAAATTGTAAATACGATCCGGATGCGGATGTGGAAAACACGGCAGATTCGGTGTTTTGCGCGCATGGATCCGGTTTTGTCGTGCCGTGGAATGAGGTGGCAAAACACGTACACGTTGATACGTCGATAAAAAAACGTCAGCCGGTAAAAATCACGACTGCCGCTCCGAAAGAGTCGTCGAAAAAGAATTCGAAAATGTCGGAAGAAAAAGAATTACAGGCAATTTTTGAGCGGACATTCGGACCGGTAAAAACCCGTGTCGAAACGCCGGCAAAGAAAGTGATCAAAGCAGAACCGGGGAAGACGAAAACCAAAGAGTATAAACCGGTATACGAAGAAGAATACCTCCTTGTCGACGGCTACAACATTATCTTTGCCTGGGACGAATTGAAAGCGCTTGCGGCAGAAAATCTGGAAGGCGCACGAACCAAACTGATGGAGATCATGTGTAATTATCAGGGATTTTGCGGCTGTCATCTGATCCTTGTGTTTGATGCATACAAGGTAAAAGGAAATCCGGGCAGTGTAGAACAATTCCACAATATCAGCGTCGTTTATACGAAGGAAGCGGAAACGGCAGATATGTATATCGAGAAGACGACGAAAGAAATTGCGCGAAAGAAAAGAGTGCGTGTTGCGACATCCGACGGTATGGAGCAGACCATCATACTCGGGCATGGGGCGACAAGAATTTCTGCCCGAGCTTTTCAGGAAGAAGTAAAACGTGTCAACGACCGCATCGCCGAAGAGGTTGAGAGGAGAACGGAAAAGTTATGATAGAGAGCAGTACCAACGCACAGATCAAAAAGATACAGAAACTGAAAAAAAGTGCCAGAAACCGCAGAAAAGAAGGTCTCTTTATCGCAGAAGGCGTGCGGCTTGTCGAAGATGCACTGGCCTATCGGATGGTAGAAAAAGTATATCTGTCAGAAAATGTAAAAGAAGAATATTTTGACCGGTTATCGCATAAACTGAAAGAAGCAGACATAGAATATGTAAGTTCAAAAGTGTTTCAGGAAATCTCCGATACTGAAAGCCCACAGGGCGTTCTTGCTATCGTTCAAATGCCGGGATATGATAGGTCTACTATTGTAGAAAAAGAAGATGCCGCGGTGATCTGTCTGGAGGATGTTCAAGACCCCGGAAATCTGGGGACAATATTCCGAACTGCAGAAGGCGCCGGAATGTCAGCGGTCATCATGTCAGCCGGTTGTGTGGATCTTTTCAATCCGAAAGTAGTACGTGCGACGATGGGGGCGATTTTCCGTCTTCCCTTTTTTATCACGGAAAATATGACAAAAGAGGCAGAACGGTTAAAACAGGAACATTTTTCTGTCTACGCGGCAAGTTTGGAAGGAGCGAGGCTTTATACCGAGGAGACCTACGCGGGAAAATGCGCGGTCATCATAGGAAATGAGGCCAACGGCATAAAGCAGGAGACGCAGCAGGCGGCGACACACAAAATAAAAATTCCGATGGAAGGCCGGCTGGAATCTCTCAATGCGGCGGTGAGTGCGGCACTTTTCATGTATGAGATTCATCGTAATCGGTAGTTGCAATATTTCCTCGGATATAGTAAAATAGATATTGTAGTGTTTTTTTTAATGCCCAAAAGGAGGTAGAGAATCAATGGTTATATGGTTAGTGATTTTAGCAATTATGATTCTTATCGAAGCAGTCACCATGGGATTGACGACCGTGTGGTTTGCTTTGGGAGCTCTTGGTGCGGCAGTGGTAACCGGATTTGGCGGTGGCTTTTGGCTGCAGTTTACAGTATTTGTGATTCTCTCATTTTTATCTATGATCGTATTCCGTCCGATTGCGATGCGATTTTTTAATCCCGTAAAAGAAAAAACGAATATTGATGAGATTATAGGAAAAAAGGCAGTAGTGATTGAATCCATCGATAATCTGCAGGGAACCGGAAAAGTTCGATATCAGGGAATGGAATGGACCGCTCGCGCGGAAGAAGAAAATGACAGGATCGAAAAAGATGCCGAGGTAGAGATTATCGCAGTAAAAGGTGTCAAATTGATCGTAAAAATGAAAGGATAGGTGAAAATTATGGATGGTATGATAATCAGTGGAGGCCTTGTGGTCGGAGTGATCATTGTTGTATTGGTGCTTATTATATTGGCATCCTGCATTAATATCGTTCCACAGGCAAATGCTTATATTATTGAAAGACTTGGGGCTTATATTGGAACATGGTCGGTAGGAATTCATTTTAAAGTTCCATTTTTGGATCGTGTGGTAAGAAGAGTAAATTTAAAAGAGCAGGTGATGGATTTCCCACCTCAGCCTGTTATTACAAAGGATAATGTTACGATGCAGATCGATACGGTTGTATTTTTCCAGATTACGGATCCAAAATTGTTTACGTATGGTGTGGAAAATCCGATCATGGCAATTGAAAATCTGACCGCGACGACACTTCGTAATATCATCGGAGATCTGGAACTTGACCAAACACTTACATCACGTGAGACAATCAATACGCATATGCGTTCCAATCTGGATATTGCAACGGATCCATGGGGAATCAAAGTAAACCGTGTGGAATTGAAAAACATCATTCCACCGCGTGAAATTCAGGACTCGATGGAAAAACAGATGAAGGCAGAGCGTGAACGACGTGAGTCGATTCTTCGTGCAGAAGGGGAAAAGAAATCCACTGTATTGGTAGCAGAAGGAAAGAAAGAATCTGCTATCCTCGAAGCAGAGGCGGAAAAAGAAGCTGCTATCCTTCGTGCGGAAGCGAAGAAGGAAGCGATGATCCGTGAAGCAGAAGGTCGTGCACAGGCGATTGAAGCGGTACAGAGAGCGACGGCAGAGGGAATCCGCTTCCTCAATGAAGCAGATCCGTCCAAAGCGGTATTGACGATAAAGAGTCTGGAAGCATTTGAAAAGGCAGCGGACGGAAAGGCGACAAAGATCATTATTCCTTCAGAGATTCAAGGGGTAGCCGGTCTTGCCAAAGCCGTTGTGGAAAGTGTAAAAGAAACCGAATAAACAGGAGAAGGGGATTCTTTACTACCGGTCTGTCCGGGAGAGAACCCCCCTCTTTATTCTTAAAAACAGCAGACAGAATGTACTGCGGAAAAGAGGTTAATCATGGATTTAAAAGGACGTAATTTTTTGACATTAAAAGATTTTACACCGGAAGAAATCGGATATTTTTTGCAATTATCAAAAGAATTGAAGGAAAAGAAGAAAAATGGAATCAGCCATCGGATGCATGAGGGAAAAAATATTGCGCTGATTTTTGAAAAGACAAGTACAAGAACACGCTGCTCATTTGAAGTGGCAGCCCATGATCTGGGGATGGGCGTTACATATCTGGATCCACAGGGTTCACAGATTGGTAAGAAAGAAAGCATCGCCGATACTGCGAGGGTATTGGGAAGAATGTTCGACGGAATTGAGTATCGTGGATTCGGACAGAAAATCGTAGAAGAACTGGCAGAATATGCCGGAGTACCGGTCTGGAACGGACTTACCAATGAATACCACCCGACACAGATGTTAGCAGATCTTTTGACAATTCAGGAAAAATTCGGAGAATTGAAAGGCATTAAACTTGTTTACATGGGAGATGCCCGCTACAATATGGGAAATTCCCTGATGATCGCCTGTACGAAAATGGGAATGCATTTTACGGCATGTGCGCCAAAAGAATATTTCCCAAATGCGGAGCTCGTAGCACAGTGCGAGGAATACGCCAAGGTATCCGGCGGTTCGATTACACTGACCGAGAGTGTGGAAGAAGGCACAAAAGATGCCGATGTTTTGTATACCGATGTCTGGGTTTCCATGGGAGAACCGGAAGAAGTATGGGAAGAGCGTATTAAAGCATTATCCCCATATCAGGTAAATAAAAAAGCAATGGACAATGCAAAAGAGACTGCCATTTTTATGCACTGCCTGCCTGCATTCCATGACCTTGAGACAAAAATCGGAAAACAGATTCATGAGAAATACGGTTTGACCGAGATGGAAGTGACAGATGAAGTGTTTGAAACTTACGCAGATGTGGTATTTGAAGAAGCCGAGAACCGTATGCATACGATCAAAGCAGTAATGGCTGCGACATTGTAAAAAAATAGAAAATCAGACAGTTAAGGAGGGCCAATATGAATAAAAATCTTGATTTGGAATATAAACACGAATGGTTACAGAAAATGGCGGATGTATGTGAAGCCAGCAGTACGATTGACTCTACTTTATTTGATAAATATGAAGTAAAACGAGGATTACGTGACTTAAACGGTCAGGGTGTACTTACCGGATTGACGGAGATTTCCGAGATTCGTTCTTACACTGTCATTGACCATGATATGGTTCCTTGCGAAGGAAAATTGTATTATCAGGGAATCGATATCGAAGAGATTGTCGATGGATTTTTGCAGGAAAAACGTTTCGGCTATGAAGAAGTGGTATATCTTCTGCTCTTTGGTGAATTGCCGACAGAGAGCCAGCTGGAAGATTTGAAGGACATTCTTGCCGAATACCGCAAGAGTCTGCCGTCCAGCTTTGTCCGTGATATCATTATGAAAGCACCAAGTTCTGATTTGATGAATACGCTTGGACGAAGTGTGCTCACCTTGTATTCTTATGATACAAAAGCGGACGATACGACGACGGAAAATGTTCTTCGGCAGTGTCTGGAACTGGTTGCACTTCTGCCGATGTTTGCGGTGTATGGATACCAGGCTGCCAATTATTTCCATGAAGGCAGCAGTTTCTTCCTGCATCCACCGAAAGAAGAATATTCGACGGCAGAAAACATTTTACACATGCTCCGTCCGGACAGTAAATTTACACCGTTGGAAGCAAAGATCCTGGATATCGCGCTGGTTCTTCACGCAGAACATGGCGGAGGAAATAACTCGACCTTTACGGATCACGTCGTAACGTCTTCCGGAACCGATACGTATGCAGCCATCTCGGCAGCGCTTGGATCCCTCAAAGGACCAAGACATGGAGGCGCCAATAAAAAGGTATCTTTGATGTTTGAAGATATGAAGAAAAATGTACACGACTGGGAAGACGATGAAGAGATAAAAACGTATTTGACGGCGTTGTTGAATAAACAGGCATTTGACCGTTCCGGACTTATTTATGGAATGGGTCATGCGGTGTATTCGATCTCTGACCCGCGTGCTAAGACGTTTCGTAAATTTGTAAAGAAGTTGTCGGAAGAAAAGAATATGCTCAAAGAGTATGCGTTATATGAAAAAGTAGAAAAACTTGCACCGGAAGTAATCGCGGCAGAACGCCACATTTACAAAGGTGTCAGTGCCAATATCGACTTCTACAGCGGACTTGTGTACAGTATGCTGGGACTTCCGATCGAGTTGTATACACCGATCTTTGCCATCGGAAGAATCGCCGGCTGGAGTGCACATCGACTGGAAGAACTTGTAAATGCCGGAAAGATTATCCGTCCGGCTTACAAAGCGGTTTGTCCGCATAAACCTTATGTGCCAATGAGCGAAAGGAAGTAACCCATGGATGAAAATCAGGTTTTATGTGCCTGCAGTGCATATGAGCAGAAATTTTATCTGAATCCCCGGTACGAATCTCTGCCGGAAGGGATTAAAGAAGAATTGAAAATACTGAGTGTGATGCTGACGGCAGATGTCGGCGGTGTGTTTACGATGGAATTTGAAGAAGACGGTTCTTTGTATATGTCTACGACTGCCAAAGAAAATGATTTCTTTTACGATGAGATCGGAAGTTATCTGAAGATCAAGCAGATGCGTCAGGAACACGAAGAATTGTTTTCAGGTTTAGAAGAATATTACCGTGCCTTTTTTGCCGGTAAAGAAGAATAAGAGGAAAAAGAGATGTTATTAACGATAGATATCGGAAATACCAATTTGACATTTGGTGTTTTTGAAGGAGAAATTTTACGGTCAACTTTCCGCTTGACAACCAATATTCCACGTACGTCCAATGAATTTGGTGATGCGATCGTGGAAGGGTTGTCGAGACAGCATATTTCGGAAACAACGATTGATGATGTGATCATTGCCTCGGTTGTACCAAAAGTGATGTATTCGCTGGTAAGCGGGATTAAAAAATATTTTCACTGCACTCCGTATGTGGTAGGCGAAGGGACCAAATCCGGGATTCATATTGCGGCGTCAAATCCGAGTGAGATCGGAGCTGACCGTATTGTAGATGCCGTAGGAGCTTATGATCTTTATGGTGGTCCTGTGATCGTGGTGGATTACGGAACGGCGACGACATACGATCTTGTCACAAAAGACGGTGTTTTTGCGGCACGTGTTACCTGCCCGGGAATTAAGATCAGTACAAAGGCACTTTGGTCTAGTACGGCACAGCTTCCGGAGATTGAGATCAAGATGCCGGAGACGATTCTTGCGAAAAATACGATCACCAGTATGCAGGCAGGAATTATGTATGGCACGGTTGGCCAGACCGAGTACATTATCCGAAAGATCAAAGAAGAATCCGGAATATCCGATATCAAAGTAGTTGCCACAGGCGGACTGGGAAGAATTGTCGCCGATGCAACAGATTCCATCGATGTGTACGATGCACACCTGACACTTCAGGGAATCCGGTTGATCTATGAAAAGACAAAAGCGGCCCGTCAGAAAGGATAAGCCTATGAATGTGGAGGAGTCCTGGAAGATTGGAGATGTCGAGATCCCGGGAAAATTGATTCTTGCACCGATGGCAGGTGTGACGGATCTTCCGTACCGTCAGATCTGTAAAGAAATGGGAGCGGATCTGATCTGTACAGAAATGGTCAGTGCAAAAGGCATTTATTATAACAGCCCAAACACACAGCCGTTATTGGAGATCAATCCCAAAGAGCGTCCCGTGTCTCTGCAGTTATTCGGCGCAGATCCGGACATTATCAGCGAGATGGCGGCCCGTATCGAGGAACTGCCATTTGATATTCTGGACATCAATATGGGATGTCCGGTGCCAAAAGTTGTCAATAACGGAGAGGGTTCTGCTCTTTTGAAAAATATTCCGCTCGCAGAAGAAATCATACGAAAAACCGTGCGAGCGATTCACAAACCGGTCACTGTAAAATTTCGGAAAGGCTTCCGCGATGGCGAATGCCAGGCAGTTGATCTGGCAAAGGCAGCAGAGGCAGCAGGAGCTTCCGCGGTAGCGGTGCATGGGCGCACGAGAGAGCAGTATTACAGCGGAAAAGCAGATTATGAGATCATCCGCAAAGTCAAAGAGGCGGTTTCGATTCCGGTCATTGGAAATGGCGATATTACCTGTGGTGCCGATGTGGAAAGAATGGGGCAGGAAACCGGATGCGATGCCTTTATGATTGGCCGCGGTGCCAGAGGGAATCCGTGGATCTTTGAACGGATCCGCCATTACATGAAAACCGGAGAAATACTTCCGAAACCGGGAATCCAAGAACTTTATGCCATGATCGAACGTCATGCCGCAATGCAGGCAGAGTGGAAGGGCGAATTGTATGGAATGCGGGAAATGCGGACGCATATCGCATGGTATACCGCAGGATATCCACATTCTGCAGCCATCCGAAGAGAGATCAATCGGGTGGAAACTTTGGAGGATTTGAAAAAAGTGTTCTCCGCTTTTATTAAATAATCACACAGATATCAAAGTATGAACATCGTTTGTTCATACTTTTTTTTTAACATAAAAAGGAATTATTCAGGCGGGAAAAGAACACGAAGTGTTCGAAATGCGAATTTAGGGGCAATCCCTGAATATTCCCGGAATTATAAAGACAGGAGGCGGCGCGTGTGAAACAGAAATTAAAAAAACATCGAAAGAAAATAGTGGTGATAGCGATAGTGCTTGTTATCGTTATTGCGGCAGTGGTAATTATCGGAAAAGTCAAAAGCGGACAGACAAAGAAAGAGAAACAGGAAATCCAGAAGGAGAATACTGTTTCGCTGGAGAAGATGGATCTGACAAAATCCATCAGTGCGACGGGAACGATTGAAAGTAAGGAGTCCCGCGAGGTATCGGCAAATGTCAATGGTGTGACGATAAAGAAAGTCAATGTATCGGTAGGAGACGAGGTAAAAAAGGGAAAATCTCTTATTACTTTTGATGAGACTGATCTGCAGGAAAGTTTGTCGGAAGCAAAAGATTCTCTTTCGGACGCACAGTCGGAGGGGGCGTCTTCGATTGAAAAAGCGCAAAAACAGGTAAGCGATGCGAAAAGCGAATATGCCGATGTGAAAAGTGAAGAAAACAGCAAAACAGCCAAAGCGAAAAAGGCATATGAAGAGGCAAAGAAATCGAAGCAGAAAGAGCAGATCTCGCAGGCAAAGACAGAATATGAAAATGCGGTTTCAACGAGAAAATCAACATTAAAACAAAGTAAATCAAGTATCGAGCAGGCACAGGAAGCCTTGGAAACGGCGAAGAGCAGTGCCAAGAAAAGCATCAAAGAAGCGAAAAAACAAGTGACACAGGCGCAGGAAAGTTTGGATAAATGTGCGGTAACCGCCCCAATGGACGGAATCGTTACTTCCATTTCCGTCCAGGAAGGCGATACGTACAGTGGCGGAACCATTCTTCAGATCGAAGATGTGAGCGGTTATACAATTTCTACAAGTGTAGACGAATATGACATCAGCAATGTGAAAGTCGGACAGAAAGTTATTGTTTTAACCGAAGCGACGGATGAAGATGAGCTGGAAGGCGAAGTAACATTTGTAGCACCTTCTACAGAAAGCAGCAGTGGCAGTTCTTCTTCCCAAAGTGGAGAAAGCGGTGGAATGACATCCACGAGCAGCAGTTCCGACGGATACGAAGTGCAGATTGCATTGAAAACGGCCGATGACCGGTTGAAACTCGGACTTACTGCGCGATGCAGCATTGTCGAAGAAGAAGCTGCGGACGTATTTGCGGTTCCATACGATGCCGTTTCTCAAAATACAAGCGGCGAATCGGTGATCAATGTTTCCGAAGGTGAAAACGGAAGCGTTTCGAAAAAACAGATTGTCGTTACGAAAGGAATGGAAAGCGATTATTATGTAGAAGTACAGAGTGACGAGCTGACAGAGGGCATGAAAGTAATTATTCCAACGGATTCCACCTCTGATTCTACAAGTGAGGAATCAGAAAAAGACAGTCTTAACGGCCTCCTTGGTGGAGGCGTTGGAATGCAGGGCGGCTCCGGCGGAGGTCCTGGTGGTGGCGGTGCACCGGGAGGTGGTGGTCGTCCATGATAAAGCCAATCATTGAATGCAAAAAAATCGTAAAACGTTTTTATATCGGCCAGCCTAACGAATTGGAAATTCTCCACGGAATCGATTTGACCGTAAATATGGGAGAATTTGTCTCAATCGTAGGCGAATCCGGTTCCGGTAAATCGACATTGATGAACATTTTGGGAGCACTTGACCGTCCGACGGAAGGAACGTATTTTTTGGACGGAGTCGATGTCGGGGCTGGAAAGGATAAGCAGTTATCGGAGATTCGAAACCGGCAGATTGGATTTGTCTTTCAGACTTACAATCTGATCGCCCGGACCACGGCACTTTCCAATGTGGAACTTCCCCTGCTTTATGCCGGTGTGGCGAAAGCAGAACGGACGCGCAAGGCGAAAGAACTGCTTGAACTTGTCGGCATGCAGGAGCGAATGACCCACCGCCCGGATGAATTATCCGGAGGCCAGAAACAGAGAGTGGCGATCGCACGTGCCATGGCGAACGATCCTTCCATCATACTGGCCGATGAGCCGACAGGAGCTTTGGACAGCAAAACCGGACGTGTTATCATGGATATTTTCCATAAACTGCATGAAGAACAGGGAAAAACCATCGTTCTGATCACACATTCCAATGAACTGGCAAATGAAACAGAACGTATCATTACACTTCGTGATGGCGAGATCACGGGAATCCGAAAGGGGGAACTGGTATGTTGATATGGGAAAATGTGAAATTGGCATTTCAGGCGCTGCTTGCCAACAAAATGCGGGCTCTTCTTACGATGCTTGGTATCATTATCGGTATCGGAGCCGTGATTGCCATCATGACAGTAAGTTCTTCGCTTACCAATTCCATTTCTGATTCTTTCCAGGAAATGGGAGCCAATAACATCACGGTCGGTCTGAAGCAGACGAGCAGCACGACAGAAACCCGTTCCAATGGCTTGAAATTCGGGGCTGCTAACCGAAATTCAACGGTGGAAAAAGAAGACCTTATCACGGATGATATGTTGTCGGAATTGAAAACGGAATTTTCTGATAAAATCGATGCCATTGCCATCAGCGAAACGGTGGCAAGCGGAACGGTACACGATGGGAGCAACACAGCAAATATTTCCATCAGTGGCATTAACTCGGATTATTTTTCCAGCGACGATGTAACCCTTTTGGCAGGAAGACGATTGACAAGCGACGACAATACAGGAAAAAAGAAAGTTATCATGATTTCAGATAAAGTGGTGGATCAAATTTTTGACGGGGATTCGCAAAAGGCACTTTCTCAGAAAATCCAAGTGGAAATAGATGGAATTTATTACCAATATTACGTTGTCGGCGTATACAAATACGAGTCTAATAACTCATTTTCTTCTTCCTCGGACGAAGATATTACGACGACAGCGTATATTCCTATTTTAACCGGGAAAGCGCAGACGCATTCCAACGAAGGATATCAGCAGTTTACTGTTGTAACGAAAAGTGGAATCGACAGTGTTTCGACATTTGCGACGCAGATTGAGAACTTTTTTGCGCCGTATTACAGTTCCAATGAAGATTACAAAGTTTCGACAACAACGATGGAATCTATGACGGAATCCATGAGTGACATGATCGGTACGGTTTCCATCGCGATTTCATTTATCGCCGGCATCTCCCTTTTAGTCGGAGGCATCGGCGTAATGAATATCATGCTCGTATCCATCACGGAGAGAACGCGGGAAATAGGGACCAGAAAGGCATTGGGGGCAAAAAACAGTTCCATCCGCTTCCAGTTTATTATCGAATCCATGATATTGTGCCTCATCGGTGGGATCTTAGGCATCCTAGTCGGCTTTTTGCTCGGCGCCATCGCCGCCTCTATCCTCGGATATTCAGCGGCTGTTCCGGTGGCAGCGATTATCATAGCCGTCGGATTCTCCATGGTCATAGGCATCTTCTTTGGATATTACCCGGCAAACAAAGCTGCCCGCATGGACCCAATCGAAGCCCTAAGGTATGAGTGAGGCGGCTGGCTTGCTGACGAAGTCAGCAACTCTAATGCCAGCCGCCGACCTGCCGCCGAGCGAAGCGAGGGGGCGGTACCAATTAGGCTTGCTGACGAGCGAAGAGAGCAGGTACACGCCAGAAAAGAAAAAAGCAAGGTTTGGCGTGTGCGGAGCACCCCCCCAACAGGGCGCAGGTACACGCCAGAAAAGAAAAAGCAAGATTTGGCGTGTGCGGAGCAACACCCAACAGGTCGTAGGTACACGCCAGAAAAGAAAAAGCAAGATTTGGCGTGTGCGGAGCACCCCCCAACAGGTCGTAGGTACACGCCAGAAAAGGAAAAAGCAAGGTTTGGCATGTGCGGAGCAACACCCAACAAGTTCAAGAAATTATCTTCTTTACAAACAAGCAGAGGCATGATACACTTATATTGTGCCTTTTGTTCTGAATAAAAATTATTTCATTTAATTTCCCAAAAAGTAATTGACAACCATAAAAATTTGTAGTAGTATAAAATAAAACAGAACAAACGTTCCGAAAAGTTGTTTGTATAGATAGAAAATTGGAGGTTAATAATGGCAGAAAAAGATCAAAATAAATTAAAGGCGTTGGAAGCGGCAATTGCCCATATTGAGAAAGAATACGGAAAAGGTTCCGTTATGAAATTGGGAGATACGGCAGCGACGATGAATGTTGAGTCGATTCCATCCGGAGCATTGAGTTTGGATATTGCACTGGGGGTTGGTGGAGTACCTCGTGGACGTATTATCGAAGTGTATGGACCAGAATCCAGTGGTAAGACGACGGTTGCTCTGCATATGGTTGCAGAAGCTCAGAAGCGTGGAGGAATTGCAGGATTCATTGATGCAGAGCATGCATTGGATCCGGTATATGCAAAAAATATCGGTGTAAATATTGATGAACTTTACATTTCCCAGCCGGACTGTGGAGAGCAGGCGTTGGAGATCCTTGAGACGATGGTGCGTTCCGGTGCACTGGATATCGTTATTGTTGACTCTGTAGCAGCATTGGTTCCGAAAGCAGAGATTGATGGAGATATGGGAGACAGTCATGTTGGTGTGCAGGCGCGTTTGATGAGTCAGGCACTTCGTAAATTGACTGGTGTTATCAATAAAACAAATTGCGTAGTTATCTTTATCAACCAGCTTCGTGAAAAAATTGGAGTTATGTTCGGAAATCCGGAGACTACGACCGGAGGACGTGCATTGAAATTCTATTCCTCCGTACGACTGGATGTTCGTCGTGTGGAAACTTTGAAGCAGGCAGGTGAGATGATTGGTAACCATGTTCGCGTTAAAGTGGTGAAGAATAAAGTAGCACCGCCTTTTAAAGAGGCAGAGTTTGATATCATGTTTGGAAAAGGAATTTCCCGTGAAGGAGATGTTCTGGATCTGGCAGCCAAAGAAGATATTATCGTAAAGAGCGGAGCCTGGTATTCTTATAAAGGAGAGAAGATTGGTCAGGGACGCGAAAATGCGAAAAAATATCTGGCAGACAATCCGGCAGTGTTTGATGAAGTGGAACTTCTTGTCCGTAATAAATACTTAAATCCGGAGGCAGAAGAAGAGAAGGAGAAGGAGAAGGAAGAAACTCCGACCGCAAAGAAAACAACAAAGGAAAAGAAAGAATCTGACAAATAATCAACGATTATTTGTCACAGAGATATAAAAATCGACGTTACGTCCAATTTGTTTGGACATAACGTCGATTTCTATCATACGAAAAGCAGGAAAAGAATGCCAGGAGGGAAAATGGAAGAAAAAAGAGATGGATATTCGTTTGCGGATGAAGAGGGGAAACGGGCGGCGAAAAAGGCGATGGAATGGATTGCCTATAAAGATCGCACAAAAAAAGAATTGGAAGATAAATTGTATCGTGCCGGTTTTTCGGAAAAAGCATCTAAGCAGGCGATGGATTATGTTATGTCATTCGGTTATATTGATGACAGAAGATATGTGGAAAATTATTTGATGTTTCAAACAGGAAAAAGAAGCAAAAAAGAAATTTATTTTAAATTACAGCAGAAAGGCATTTCCCAGGAGCTGATTGAAGAAATTATGTTTAACCAAGGAGGGATTGATGAGCAGGAAGCGATTGAGTCCCTTACGTTGAAAAGGTTAAAAGGCCGAGAGTTTCCGGAACTTGATCGAAAAGAGCGGGATAAAATATTTGCGTATTTAGGTCGAAAAGGATATGAAATTTCACAAATAAAGAAAGTATTTTCTAAACTTGACATTTGAGCATAAAAAGTGTAAAATTTAAGTGTTGTATTTATGTGCAATGATAATTAAATAAAGGAGGTGCTCTTGTGCCACAGTTGACGATCGGTTTTGTGGTTGGCTCAATCATCGTAATTCTTGCTGTAATTGCTGTTTCTGCATTGATTGCATGGAAAAGTGCGATTTCATACCGTATTAAAGTTGGTGAAGCGAAGGTAGGAAGTGCAGAAGAAAAAGCAAGGGAGATTATAGACGATGCTTTGAAGACGGCTGAGACCAAAAAACGAGAAGCTCTTTTGGAAGCCAAAGAGGAGAATCTTAAGGCAAAAAATGATCTTGAAAGAGAGACCAAAGAAAGAAGAGCGGAGATTCAGCGCTATGAAAAACGTGTGCTGGGTAAAGAGGAAACTTTGGACAAGAAATTAGAAGCACTCGAGAAAAGGGAATCCAAATTCACAGCAAAGGAAATTGATTTCGAAAAAGAGAAGCAAAAAGTCGAAGAACTTCGTGAAAGCCATTTGCGTGAATTAGAAAAGATTTCCGGTCTCACCTCCGAACAGGCGAAAGATTATTTATTGAGAACTGTAGAGGAAGATGTAAAACATGAGACTGCAGTTTTAGTAAAAGAGTTGGAACGTCAGGCAAAGGATGATGCAGATAAGAAAGCAAAAGAGTACATCATCAATGCAATTCAGAAATGTGCCGCTGATCATGTGTCAGAAGCTACCATTTCTGTAGTGCCATTGCCAAGTGATGAGATGAAGGGTAGAATTATCGGACGAGAAGGTAGAAATATTCGTACGTTAGAAAACCTGACAGGTATTGATCTTATCATTGATGACACACCGGAAGCTGTTATTTTATCCGGATTTGATCCAATTCGCCGAGAAATAGCCAGAATCGCTTTGGAAAAATTGATTGTGGATGGAAGAATTCATCCAGCCAGAATCGAAGAAATGGTTGAAAAAGCAAAAAAAGAAGTTGAAACGATGATTCGTGAAGAAGGAGAAGCAGCGGCGTTGGAAGTTGGCGTACATGGCATTCATCCAGAACTGATTCGCCTTTTAGGAAAAATGAGATTTCGTACAAGTTATGGTCAGAATGCATTAAAGCATTCGATTGAAGTAGCGCATCTTTCCGGATTACTGGCCGGAGAGATGGGAGCAGATGTCCGTATGGCAAAACGTGCCGGATTGCTTCATGATATCGGTAAATCCGTTGACCATGATATGGAAGGTTCTCATATCCAACTTGGTGTGGAATTGTGCCGTAAGTACAAAGAATCCGCACTGGTCATCAATGCAGTAGAAGCTCACCATGGTGACGTAGAGCCGGAGAGCATGATTGCTTGCATCGTACAGGCAGCAGATGCGATATCGGCAGCACGTCCGGGAGCAAGAAGAGAGACATTAGAAACCTACACAAACAGATTGAAACAATTAGAGGATATCTCAAACAACTTCAAAGGTGTTGACAAATCTTTTGCCATTCAGGCAGGTAGAGAAGTTCGAGTGATCGTGGTTCCTGATCAGATTAATGATGATGAAATGGTATTACTGGCTCGTGATATTTCAAAACAGATTGAAGCAGAACTTCAGTATCCGGGACAGATTAAAGTTAATGTGATCCGTGAATCCAGAGTTGTTGATTATGCAAAATAAGCAGATCATTTACTTTGTCTAAAAGTAAGGAAAGTATTGAAAGAAATTGTTTTCGATACTTTCCTTTTTTATAATACAACTATACGGTGAGTGTATTTTTGCTAAGCACGATCGAAAGAGCATTTTGCTTAAAATATAATACATTTAATTTTCATTGTACTAGTTGATTTCTTTCGCAATATAGTTTAAACTACTAATACAATGAAATTGAGAAAAGAGGATCAATATGAGAAAAAAGAAAAAGTGGAACAAGATTATATATTGTACCGGTATTATTTTACTTGGTGGTAGTATGGCATTATCGCTTTTCGCTTGTGGAAAAAAAGATAATGAGACAGCTGTAGAACAAACGGTAAGTCAGGAAGAAACACAGAATACAGAGGTGCTGGGGGAGCATTCCGGGCCGAAAGTAGTATCGGATACCATAAAGACAAAAAAATCGACATTGGATGCTTCTTATAAAAAAGACAAAGAGATTGAAAAAATGCTGGAGTCTGGAAAAACTTCCTGGGAAAATCCGGCAGTTCTTCTAAATCCTTATGGAAATTCACCACTTTCAGCTTATATTTTATTTGAGACGAAGGATGCCTGCAAAGTGACTATGACGGTAGCGGGAAAGACTAAAGAGGCAGATATTACGGCAGAATTTGAGAAGACGAAGAAACATCGTATCCCGGTTGTGGGGTTATATCCGGATACAAAAAATAAGGTTCATCTTTCCTACGTAGATAAGAATGGAAAAAAGAAGACAAAAACAGTAACCATTCAGACGAAGCCGCTTCCCAAGACATTAAAGGATGCTGTCAAAGTAGAGAAAAAAGGAAAGGCATCTGCGTATGCACTGACCATTCTTTCCGGTCAGACGACAAAGTATCCGTTTGCTTACGATGAGGCGGGAGATATCCGCTGGTATATTACGATGACGACAGGTTCTTACGGCGTATTTCCACTTGCGGACAAACGGCTGATCTATCAGACGGATGAGGCGGAGACACCGACGGAAGAGAAGCCGCATACGACTTCGATGTATGAAATGGATTACCTCGGACGGATCTATCGCCAGTATTATGTGAAAAATGGAATCCACCATGAAGTCATTGAAAAAGAACCGGGTGGCAATTTATTTGTATTGTCAAGTTCGATCGCCGGGCATACCGAGGATGTTGTCCTTGAGATTGACCGTAAGACCGGAGAGACGGTAAAAGAACTCGACATGAAAGAAATATTTGATAAGACCTATCGAAATAAAGTGGATTGGGCGCATTTGAATACGGTTTCCTATAAAGAAGATGATCATAGTGTCCTGCTTTCGCCGCGAAATCTGCATTCGGCAGTAAAAGTGGACTGGGATACGAAGAAAATCAAATGGATTCTTGCAAATCCGGAGATGTTTGAAGGAACCGAGCAGGAGGATTTGGTGCTAAAGCCGCAGGGCGATATCAAATGGCATTTTCAGCAGCATAGCGTTTATGAGATCCCATATGATTTGGATGGAGATCCCGATACGATTCATGTGATGCTATATGACAATCATTGGCAGACCAAGAGGAAAGTGGATTTTTGGGATGACGATCCAAATTCTTATGTATCGGTTTATACGATCAATGAAAAGAAAATGACAGTGCGCCAGGACAAACTGTTTAAAAGTGTGAAATCAATCATTACATCGAACTGTGAATATGACAAAGACAAAAACCGAATGTTTTCCTTTGGCGGATATTTACATCCGCTCATTGGGGGGCAGAAGGGGATGGTCTATGAATACGATTACAAAACCGGCGCGGTACTGAATCAATATTCAGCAAAAAAATATTTCTACCGTGGTTATGTGATGAACTTTAACTGGAAAGATCTCAGTACAGCGATGCCGGAAAAGAACGAGACCATTCTTGGTACGCTGCAGGCGCCAAAAGAAAAAAAAGAATCGGCGGCGCAGAAGGCAGTAAAGAAAAAAGTGAATGTATCATTTGAAATTTATCAGTCGATGCTTTATATGACGGCAAACGATCACACAGTGACAAAATTGGAATTTTCCGGAAAAGAAAAATGCTATCAGATGGATTACAGCAGTGCGGGAAAAGGAATGAAAGAAAAGAAAAATCAGCGTTATGCCATTGCCATTCCGCTTTCCGGCATGGAAAAAGATACTTATCATATATCTCTTTATTACGAAGGAAAATGGATTGATACAGAGCAGTCAGTTACTGTGAAGTAAGACGGGAAGGAAGAAAAGAAGCATGTGGAAATTGCTCACATATTTGAAAAATTATAAGAAAGAGTCGGTGCTTGGACCATTGTTCAAGTTATTGGAAGCCTCCTTTGAATTGTTTGTGCCGCTTGTTATGGCGTCAATCATTGATAAGGGAATTGCAAGACAGGATACCCCGCATGTATTGTGGATGGGCGCTTTGCTTGTGCTGCTTGGTGTCGTGGGACTTGCATCATCACTTACGGCCCAGTATTTTGCGGCAAAAGCGGCAGTCGGATTTTCGACCGAATTGAAATCAGCTTTGTTTAAACATATCGAATCGCTTTCGTATACAGAGATCGATACGCTTGGTACGACGAGTCTGATCACGAGGATGACAAGTGACATCAACCAGATCCAGTCCGGTGTCAATCTCGTGCTTCGATTGTTTTTGCGTTCTCCGTTTATTGTATTTGGTGCGATGATCATGGCCTTTACCATTGATGTAAAAGCGGCTCTCATCTTTGTCGTGGCAATTCCACTTTTGTCAATCGTCGTATTTGGCGTTATGCTCATCAGTATTCCGTTGTATAAAAAAGTGCAGGCAAGCCTCGACCGCGTGCTTGGCATTACGCGCGAAAATCTTACGGGAGTCCGTGTAATCCGTGCTTTTAATAAAGAAGCAGAAGAAAAAGAGCAGTTTGAAGATGCCAATCTCGCATTGAATAAAATACAGATGTTTGTTGGAAGATTTTCAGCGCTGATGAATCCGCTCACGTATGTCATTATCAATGGTGCGATCATTGCACTCATCTGGCAGGGTGCGCTTCGTGTCGATGCAGGAATCCTGACACAGGGAGCCGTTGTCGCGCTGGTAAACTACATGTCACAGATTTTGGTAGAACTTGTCAAACTTGCCAATCTGATCATAACCGTGACAAAAGCCATCGCATGTGGAAACCGCGTGCAGGATGTATTTGAAGTTAATGCAAGTATGAAAGATGGAGAAACTACTGCTATAGAACAAAGTAAAGAAGAAGTAAAATTTGAGCATGTCGGTTTGTGTTATGCCGGTGCCGGGGAGGAATTCTTGACAGACATTTCCTTTACGGCAGAGAAGGGCCAGATGATCGGTGTGATCGGAGGAACCGGTTCCGGAAAGACCTCGCTTGTAAATTTGATTCCCAGATTTTACGACTGCACGAACGGTGAGGTGAAAATCGCGGGAAAAAATATCGAGGACTATTCGCTTGATAAACTCCGTGAAAAGATTGCTGTCGTGCCACAAAAAGCGGTTTTGTTTTCCGGGTCGATCCGTTCCAATATGAAATGGGGCAAAGAGAATGCGACGGAAGAAGAGATGTGGAAAGCGTTAGAAGTAGCGCAGGCAGAAGAATTTGTGAAAAAGAAAGAAAATGGTCTGGATGCCAAGGTAGAGCAGGGAGGCCGCAATTTCTCCGGTGGTCAGAGGCAGCGTCTGACGATTGCCAGAGCGCTTGTGAAAAAGCCGGAAATCCTGATTTTAGATGACAGCTCGTCAGCGTTGGATTATGCGACAGACGCGGCACTTCGTATGGGATTGCGAAAGAGTTTCCCGGAGACGACCATTTTCATCGTGTCGCAGAGGGCGGCATCGATCCTTCATGCAGACCAGATTCTGGTATTAGATGATGGCAAGATGGTAGGAAAGGGAACCCATGAAGAATTATTGAAGTCCTGTGAGGTATACCGGGAGATTTACGAATCACAATTTGGAAAGGGGGGACGCTAAATGAGCCAGAAAGAAACGATTAAAAAAGTACTTCGTTATATTAAGAAATATTCCTTTTTTGTAATCTGCTCATTGGTGCTTGCCGTGATCACGGTCGCACTTACACTGTATGTCCCAATCCTTACCGGTAATGCGGTTGATGTGATCGTAGGACCGGGGCAGGTAGATTTTGGAAAAGTTACGCAGATCCTTATGAAAATTGCCATTGCTATAGCGATTACAATGGTGGCGCAGTGGATCATGAACGTGTGCAACAATAAGATCACGTACAATGTCATCCGCGATATCCGAAGCGAAGCGTTTGAAAAACTGCAGGATCTTCCGCTGAAATATTTGGATGGACATTCTTATGGTGAGATCGTAAGCCGCGTGATCGCAGATGTAGATCAGTTTGCGGACGGACTTTTGATGGGATTCACCCAATTATTTACAGGTATTATCACCATCCTCGGAACGTTGCTTTTTATGCTGAGCGTCAATGTCAGCATTACCCTTGTCGTTGTCGTTATTACGCCGGTTTCGCTCTTTGTGGCAAGCTTTATCGCAAAGCGGACCTATGAAATGTTCAAATTGCAGTCCGAGACGCGTGGCGAACAGACGGCATTGATCGAAGAAACACTTGGCAACCAGAAAGTGGTAAAAGCCTTTGGTTATGAAAAAAGGGCGGAAGAACAGTTTGACGAGATCAATGAAAGACTCCGCAAATGTTCGTTAAAGGGAATCTTTTTCTCGTCTATTACCAATCCGGCGACGCGTTTTGTCAACAGTTTGGTTTACGCCGGAGTCGGCATCTCTGGAGCGATTTTTGCCATCCACGGAGGAATTACGGTAGGACAGTTATCCTGTTTCTTAAGTTACGCAAACCAGTATACCAAACCATTCAATGAGATTTCCGGCGTCGTTACGGAGTTGCAAAATGCGATTGCCTGCGCGGGACGGATTTTTGAATTGATTGAAGAAAAATCCCAGACAAAGGATGCAGAAGATGCGGTTGTCCTTGAACAGGCGACCGGAGAAGTCGATCTGGAAGAGGTATATTTTTCCTATGAACCCGATCAGAAATTGATCGAAAATCTGAATTTGTCGGTAAAACCGGGACAGAGAATTGCCATTGTCGGACCGACCGGCTGTGGAAAGACGACGCTCATCAATTTGCTGATGCGCTTTTATGACGTCAATTCCGGTACGATCCGTGTAAGTAAAAAGGATATTCAGGAAATTACCAGACACAGTCTGCGCGCCAATTACGGTATGGTTTTGCAGGAAACATGGCTTCGTCAGGGAACCATTCGCGAAAATATCTGCATGGGAAAACCGGATGCGACCGAAGGGGAAATGATCGCAGCAGCAAAGGCAAGCCACGCCCACAGCTTTATCAAACGTTTGAAAAACGGATACGATACGGTGATCGGAGAAGACGGCGGAAGTCTTTCTCAGGGACAGAAACAGCTTCTTTGTATCACGAGAGTCATGCTCTGTCTGCCGCCGATGCTTATTTTAGATGAGGCAACGTCTTCCATTGATACGCGAACAGAAATTCATATCCAGCAGGCATTTTCAAAAATGATGCAGGGACGTACCAGTTTCATCGTAGCCCACCGTTTATCGACGATTCAGGAGGCCGATGTGATCCTGGTTATGAAAGATGGTCATATTATTGAGCAGGGAAATCACGAACAACTCTTGCAACAAAACGGTTTCTATGCTACATTATATAATAGTCAGTTTGCAGGCTGATCCACTAAGAAAAGGAATGAGGAGAACATGGAGAATAAAAAACAACAAATAGAAAATATTAAACAGATGCAGAAAGAAAAAGATGTTGTAATCCTTGCGCATTATTATGTAGATGGTGCCGTACAGGAAATTGCGGATTTTGTAGGAGATTCCTTTTTCTTAGCAAAAAAAGCAGTTTCTATCCCAAATCAGAACATATTATTCTGTGGTGTTTCCTTTATGGGAGAGAGTGCAAAGATACTGAATCCGGGAAAACGCGTTATCATGGCGGATGAGTACGCAGACTGTCCGATGGCGCATATGGTAGATGTCCGCCGGATCGAAGAAGTCCGAGAACAGTACGAAGATGTCGCCGTTGTATGTTATGTAAATTCCACGGCTGAGATTAAAGCACACTCGGATGTGTGTGTGACTTCCTCTAATGCGCTGCGTGTCGTAAAAGCCCTGCCAAATAAACGTATTTTCTTTATCCCGGACAATAACCTTGGCCGCTATGTGGCGAGCAAACTGCCGGAAAAGGAGTTTATTTTCCATGATGGATACTGCCATGTACATAAAAGCATTCATGCGGAAAATGTAAAAGAAGCGAAGGAACTTCATCCGGATGCACTGGTACTGACCCACCCTGAGTGTACGTGGGATGTACTTGAACTCTCGGATTTCATCGGAAGTACCTCGGAGATCATTGATTATGCGACGGCAAGCGACCATGATAAATTCATCATTTGCACCGAAATGGGTGTATTTTATGAATTGCAGCAGAAAAATCCACAGAAAAAATTTTACAATGTAGGCCATCGCCAGTTTTGTCCGAATATGAAAAAGATTACATTGGACAAAGTAGAGCAGGCGCTTACGAATATGACACCGGAAATGTTTGTGGACGAAGAAGTAAGCAAAAAGGCGAGTGTAGCATTGGAACGAATGTTGGAACTGGCATAATTTGTAAAAACAAAAAAGATAGAGGAGCTTGTCGCGCAATAGAAAAATTATTTGTGCGGCGGCTCTATTTTTATGCAACTTTTTAGAACTGTCCGACGTCTAACTTATGTAAAACGAAAAGAGAGGAGGGACAATATGCAATCGAAGAAAAAAAGACAGCTGGTCGAGGAAACCATTCTTTCTTCCTATGAATCCATGTACCGGATTGCTTTTACCTATGTAAAAAATCAGGAAGATGCATTGGATATCGTGCAGGACAGCGCGTGCCGGGCAATGCAGTATGCGGATAGTGTGAAAAAGGAAGAGTATGTTGAAACCTGGCTGTTTCGGATTGTCATCAATTGTGCGATGGATTTCCTGAGCCGGCAAAAACGGGAAGTTTCCATGGATAATCCGGAATACTATATTCAAGGGGCTTCGTGGGATTCATATGAGGATATGGATCTGAAAAGGGCACTTGATAAATTGAATTCAAAAGAAAGGACGATTGTTCTTCTTCGATTTTTCGAGGATAAAAAATTGGAAGAGATTGCAGAAGTTCTCAGATTAAAGACGAATACGGTAAAATCCATATTGTATCGGAGTATTCAAAAATTGGAGATTGAAATGACGAAAGGAGAGAAATTATCATGAAAAAAAATGTATTGAGTAACATGAAAAAAGCTTATGATAATATTGAAATTCCGGAAGAATTGCAAGAACGCGTAAAACAGGGAATTAAGACAGGAAAACAAAAAGAAAGTAAAAATACAACTATTTGTATGAAGTGGAGTTTCCGTATTGGAAGTGTTATAGCGGCTGCCGTGCTGGCGTTTGGATTGCTGCTGCATTTTAATGAAAAAGCAGCCTATGCGTTAAGTAAAGTTCCGGTGCTGGGGAATATTGTAAAAATCGTGACATTCCGTGATTTTGAAGATAATACAGGTGAGATGAGTGCCAGTGTGCGGGTTCCCGAAGTAAAGGTAACCGGGAAAGACAAAAAAGCGGATGAAGATGCCAGCAAAAAATTAAATGCTCAGATTAAAAAATATACGGATAAGATTATAGATGAGTACTGGAAAGACGTAAAGGAAACGAAAGGAAAAGGACGCGAAAATGTGACGATAGATTATGAGGTTGTTACCAATACGAAACGTTTGTTTTCCCTTAAAATCAATTCGATTGTTCAAATAAATACCTCAAGTGACGAGGCGAAAGTATACCATATAGATAAAAAAACAGGAAAATGTATTACCTTAGAAGATATTTTTAAAGACAATACAGATTATCGCGCGGTGTTGACAAAGGAAATTAAGAAACAGATGCGTAATAATATGAAAACGGACAAAGAGAAGGTATATTTCATTGACAAAAAGGGGATGAACTGGACGGGAGTTGGAAAAGAAGCTGATTTTTATATTAATAATAAAAAAGAACTTGTTATGTTATTTGATAAATATGAGGTGGCGCCCGGGTATATGGGGGCGTGTCAGTTTTGTATTCCGCAAGAACGGATTCAGAATATAATAAAAAAGGAATATTTTGTAAAGTGAGGTATTAGAGTATGAAGATCAATAAAAAAGCTTTGATTGGTATGTGTGGAGGAATTTTGCTTGCAGATATTTTGTTTGTGGGCTGGGCTTTGAACTCGTTGCGTGCCAATGAGACAAATGCGGTGTATGAGACAAAAAGCCCTGCTGTCCCGGTTGTTTCGGCGAAAGAGAAGAAGCCGGAGAAGAGAAAAAAGAAAACGGTTTCCTGGATTCGCAAAGACCTGGATCCAAAGAAACCGATGGTGGCATTGACGTTTGATGATGGGCCCTATACGCCGGTCACCTCGCGCATTTTAAAAACTGCCGAACAAAACGATGCGAAAGTTACTTTCTTTGTAGTTGGTGACCGTGTGTCCACCTATGCTAAAGTGATGAAGAAAGCATATCGTCAGGGACACCAGATTGCCAGTCATACCTATCATCATGTCAATCTGACGAAACTGGATTCTGCCGGAATGTTGAAAGAGTTAGATAAATCTAACACGGCGGTCAAACAAGTGATCGGACGGGAAGTGTCGGCAATCCGCCCACCGGAAGGCGCAGTCAATGATCTGATGCGTAAGACATTCAAGATTCCTATGATCTACTGGAGCATAGACACAGAGGATTGGCGCTCGCGGGACGCTTCCCAAATTCTCCAAAGGGCGAAAAAGATAAAAGACGGCGATATTGTTTTGATGCATGACCTGTACCCTTCCACAGCAGACGCAGTTCAAACATTGATCCCACGGTTAAAGAAAAAAGGATTCCAGCTGGTTACGGTGGATGAATTGTTCTATTATAAAAAGATAAAGGCAGAGGGTGGAAAAGTGTATTTTAGTGGGAGATAAGGATATAGAGTACGGCTTGATATGAACTATCCCTGTTGTCAGTGGGCGACAGGGATAGTTTTTCGTAAATTATGTGAAAAAATCACATTAAAATAGAGTATAATACTGTGAAATCTTAAAAAATCAAAAAATAGGATTGCAATATGTGAAAAAATCACATATAATAAAAATATATAAGGAGGTGCTGGTTATGCTGATTAGGTTTTCTGTTGAAAATTTCCTCTCATTTAATCAACGACAAGTTTTTTCTATGGCGGCGGGAAAACATACTAGACATAAAGAACAATTAGTTGTGGTAAATGGGAAAAGAGTATTAAAGGCCGGACTGGTTTATGGAGCAAATGCAGCAGGTAAAAGCAATTTAATTAAGGCAGTTAATTTTGGTAAAAATATTGCTCTTGGCGGGGTTAAAAGCAGCAGAACAAATAATAAATTTTTTCGGATTGATCCTGTTGCGATGAATCGACCGGGGGTTTTTCAATACGATTTTGTTAGTAATGGGCATATCTATTCATATGGTTTTGCAATTTCGTATACGGAAAATGTTTTTTTAGCAGAGTGGTTATATTTATGTGATAATAAAGAGGTATGTATATTTGAAAGGAAAGCAGAAGAGAAAATACGTACGGATATCTGCTTTGCGAAAGAGGAAGATGAGCAGAGATTTAATATTTACTCTGACGATGTAAAAGATAGTACAAGTTTTTTGGCAGAAATATGTGGACATAAACTTAAAGAAATAAAGGACTTCACGCCCTTTTTTGATACGCTTGATTTTTTTTCTTCCATGGTAGTGATATTTCCACAGACAAAGTATCGAAATTTGGAACAGTTGTTTAAAAGTGATACTAAGGAATCATTGGGGAAATTGTTGAATTATTTTGATACCGGCATTGAAGAAGTACGGACAGAGAAAAGACCGATTGAGGAAGTTCTTACTTTTTTGCCGGAAGATATAAAAAATGATATAATGAATGATATTCAAAAAGCATTTGATGAAGATTGTGAAAAAACGACATCATCGATAACAGTTACAATAGTTGGAAAAAGATTTAGCTTTAAAAAAACAAGCGACGGTAATATAGTTGGTTCGCAATTAATGATGAATCATGGTAACCCATTAGATTTATTTGAAATTCAGGATGAGTCCGATGGAACAAAGAGGTTGTTTGATTTGATCCCGCTTTACCAGAAAGGGATGGAGAACGGCATAATCTTTATTGACGAACTGGATAGAAGTTTTCATACAAAACTTACTGTTGAATTTTTACAAAAGTTTTTTGGAAAAACGGAAGGATTTCCAACTCAGTTGATCGTAACACTGCATGATTCAAATGTTATGAATTTAAATATCTTTCGTCAGGATGAGATTTGGTTTATGGAAAGAAAAGAAGACCATAGTTCAGAACTATATTCTCTTAATAAATTTAAGGAAAGATTTGACCATTCCGTAGCGAAGGATTATCTGTTGGGGAGATATGGCGCAATTCCAATTTTTGGGATTGATGATATGGATGAAGAAAAGGGGGAATAAGATGGAGAAATCATTTCGCTTAAGTTCAGATGGTATGTTTTCGAGACCGGAAGAGATATTTCCTGAAACGCCATTGCGAATCATTTTTTTGTCGGTGGAAGGAAATGTAACAGAACAGAATTATTTTAGCTGGCTTGAAAAATACAGGGAAAAACTTGGGATAAAAACCGGTGTTCATGTACATCCATTGAGAAGAGGAAAAAGAGATAATTTCAGTGCACCCGCTCAGGTGTTGGAATTGCTGGAAGAATATATTGAAATAAGAGAATCCGACATTTTACCGGATCGGATGAGAAAAGTGATTCCAACAAAATATACAGATGCTTTTGTACAACAATACATGAAAGATCCAGATAGTGTTGATAAAGATAAAAAAGAACAGTTTGAGATGCTGTTAAAACAAGTGGGTATTGATCTTGAATATCAATTTTTTGTAAAAGAATATCAAGGGCAGGATGATTTGTTTGGGGTGGTAATCGACAGAGATTATAATACACATACGGTTATGCAGTTGAACGAGATTCGAAAGCAATGTATTGAAAAAGGCTATCATTTCTTTATTACGACACCTTGCTTTGAATTTTGGCTTTTATTGCATTTAGTGGATGTGAAAAAACAGTATAAGGGTGATATGCAGAAATTTAGGGACAATGAGAAAAAAACAAACAAGCATACATTTACCAGTTTTCAAGTTTCTGAACATGCGGGACATTCAAAGAAAATCAGTGAAAAAATTTTTAGGCAATATTATCTTAATCATATTGATTATGCAATTTCACAGACTAAAAAATCTTTCTCTACAGATGTAGAAGAGTTGATAGGTACGGATGAAACCGAGGATTCTAAAAAGGGAAAATTGGGGTCAAATCTTCCGGAATTGTTTAAATTATTGCGGGAAGTGTAGTTTCTGATTATGGAAGATCCATTATTCCAATATTCCATTGCAGGCAAGTACATCTTCTATCCCCAGACGCATGAAGTCTGCTATGGAATGTTCCCGATATAATTCTCTGAAATATTCCATCAGATTCTGACCTTTGTAAGATTCCTCATAAAAATGATTGTGCGCCGGATGCTGGCTTACGCAATATTTTTTCAGGGGCGTTTCAAAAAACAAGGCATCAATGGCTATTTCAGAAAAAATCCAGACAAGGGAAGATGGGTATTGGTCGTTAAACAGCGCATTCCATTTATGAAACCAGTAATAATGGATCAGTTCATGAACACAAGTCTCCAGTATTTCTTCCGATGATTTCCTGTAATTTATATAAATTCGTTTATTCTCAAAATCATAAGGGCAGACACAATTCACGCTCATAAAGGCGCGCAACTGCTGCGATTTCAAGGTGCATTCAAATATACTGCGTAATGTATGGTTAATTTCGTTGAGATTTTCCTGCCACAGGTAATTCATTTTTTCGACTTTGCCGGCGATTGCTGCGGCATTATTATTTTGCTCGTTTTGAACGATGGTTCGGACGGTGGTTTCTAATACCGCATTGTTTTGAAGCGCAGGTTCTGTTGGAATATGAAAATATTCGCAGATGTATTTTTTTACACGCATATGTTCTTCATTTAAGGTTAGCAGACTTAATATGCTGTTTATATCCTCCTCGATCGGAGCTTTGCAAAAAAGAATATCCATGATTCACCTATTCCTTATTTTTGTAAATACAAAAACAGGATTCCATATCACTCTGTCTGTGGAATCCTGCCTAAGTAACAGGGGCACTAGGAATCGAACCCAGCTCTGGAGTTTTGGAGACTCTTATTCTACCGATGAACTATGCCCCTATATGAAATTGTTTCGGTAATCGCACCGACTTGTTTATCATACCGTTTTTTTGTCGATTTGTCAAGTATAAAATGAAAAAAGATAGCGTAAATTGTTTTTCGGAAAAATGTAAGCAGACCAGCCCTTTGATAATTT
>ERZ779880.965-NODE-965-length-29679-cov-3.958783_pt1 | contig 29679 bp, 29 predicted proteins | sample MGYA00511555_ERZ779880 | MGnify/ENA primary metagenome ERZ779880 (study PRJEB29588, sample SAMEA2145815) | human gut metagenome | biome: human gut; feature: human-associated habitat; material: faeces | place: Denmark | collected 2008/2010 ... | reverse complement strand
CGTAACTTCCAGCCATTCAGACAGTGCATTTACAACAGAGGCACCTACACCGTGAAGTCCACCGGATACTTTGTATCCGCCACCGCCGAATTTACCACCGGCATGCAGTACGGTAAATACAACTTCGACCGCCGGTTTTCCCGCTTTATGATTAATTCCAACCGGAATTCCTCGTCCGTTGTCAATAACTGTAATCGAATTATCTTTGTTAATAAATACCTGGACTTCATCACAGTAACCTGCCAATGCCTCATCAATCGCATTATCGACAATCTCATATACCAAATGATGAAGACCTCTCTCCGATGTACTTCCGATGTACATACCCGGTCTTTTTCTTACTGCCTCAAGCCCCTCCAAAATCTGTATTTGGTCAGCTCCATATACTACTTCTTTTTCTTCACTCATGAAAAACCTCCATCTTATCAATTGCCATTAATTTTTCCTTGAACAATTTCAAATGTCTGATTAATGTTTATTCCATTTTTTACAAACTCTTCTAATCCGGTACAAGTAATAATCGTCTGAATTCCTTTTATGTTTTCCAATAAATAGTTTTGACGATTTCGGTCCAGTTCAGACAAAACATCATCTAATAAAAGAATTGGCTTTTCTCCGATTGTTTTTTCTACAATTTCGATTTCCGCCATCTTCAGCGACAAAGCCGAAGTTCTTTTTTGTCCCTGCGAACCGTAAACCTTTACTTCCTGTCCGTTAATAAAAAACTGCATGTCATCACGATGAGGTCCCACGGTAGTAGTACCAAGTAAAATATCTCTTTCACTCTCTATAAATAAGCGTGTGGCAAAATCATCTGCCTTGCAGTTTGGCTTATAAATTACTTCCATTTCTTCCAGACCACCTGTCAGGTTGAAATGTTTTTGTTTCATAATGGCTGCTACTTCTTCTACAAACTGTTCCCTGATTTGTATAATCCGTATTCCATTTTCTACCAGTTGTTTATCCCAGATTTCCAGCGTATCTTTCAATTCACTGTTTTTCTGAATCTGCTTAAGCAGCGCATTTCTCTGTTTTAATATTTTTTTATACTGTGTCAGATAATAAAGATATGCCTTATCTAACTGACACAATTCCATATCCATAAATCTTCGTCTCTGTTCCGGTCCATCCTTAATAATTCCTAAATCTTCCGGCGAAAAGAAGATAATGTGGGATAATCCCATCAACTCTTTACTGCTTCCAATCGGCAGCCCGTCAATCGCAATTCCCTTTGTCTTTCCCCGACGCATGTGAATTTCGATTTTATAAGTACACTGCTTCTTTTCTACATAATATCGAATATGAGCTTCGTCTTTTCCCTTCATAATCATGTCCGAATCTTTACTTCCCTTGTGCGACTTTGTCGTGCCTCCAAGGTAAATGGCTTCCAGCACATTCGTTTTTCCCTGTGCATTATCACCGTACAACACATTCGTTCCTTCATGAAAATGAAATTCTTCTCTTTCATAATTACGAAAATTACTCATTTCAATGGACTTTAATATCATACAGATGTTACCTTTACTTCATTTCCTTCAAATTCAAAACAGTCACCGGGATGTAATTTTCTTCCTCTTCTTACATCCACTTCACCATTTACTTTTACTTCACCATCCTGAATCACTACTTTTGCTTCCACTCCGGAACCGACAAGTCCCGCCAGCTTCAAAGCCTGACCCAGTTTGATAAATTCATCCTTAATCGTTATTTCCTGCATAACATCCTCATTTCTAATTCATATTTACCGGCAAAATCAGGTAAATATAGGATTCTTCTTCATTCTTGATAAAGCAAGGAGCGTTTGCATTAAACAAATACAAAGTCACTTCCTCATCATCAATTACTTTTAATACATCATTAATATATTTTGGATTGAAAGCAATGACTAAATCTTTTCCTTCTTTTTCAGCCGTCACTTCTTCATCCATCGAACCGATTTTGGTATTCATCTCCATCTGAATTTCATCTTCTTTGATGTGAAGAATCACCGGTTTTTTCTCTGCTTCACGAAGAAGGAGAGTAGCACGGTCGATACATCCGTATAATTCATTTTTATTGATTTTAACTTTTGTCTCATAATTTGTCTTTAGCATCTGGTCGATGTTGTAGAAGTTTCCTTCAATCAGACGGGATACAACAATCGTCTCATCAAACTCAAAAAGTACGTGGTTTTTGGAAAATGAAATAGATACCTCATCATCCATTCCACCATTTAAAACTTTACTCACTTCACTCAATGTTTTACCCGGAATAACAACCTTAATCGGGTCATAACTTTCTTTCAGGTGAATCTTTCGAATTGAAACTCTTACTAAATCAAGAGAAGCAATCTTAAATTCATCCCCGTTAATCTCAAACAATTCACCGGTCAAAATCTTATTGCTTTCATTATCGGAAATTGAGAAAATGGTCTGTCTTATCATTTCCTTTAAGGTAAACTGCGAAATGTGAATTGTCTTATCCGCTTCAATTTTTGGAAGCATCGGAAATTCATCATGAGGAATACCCGGAATATTAAACTTGGATTTTCCACAAAACAGGAGAATGTTATTATTCTCATCAACTTCAAAATTCACATCATCATCCGGAAGACGGCGAACAATTTCAGAAATCATTTTTGCATTAACAAGAATGATACCATCCTGTTCAATCTCTGCCGGTATTTTTGTCTCAATGCCAAGCTGCATATCATTCGTAGTCAGCTTTACCATATCTCCTTTTGCTTCAATTACAACACACTCCAAAATTGGCATCGTTGTTTTTCCCGGTACTGCTTTTAGGGCAATGTTAATTCCATTGTTAAAATTCGTTTTGGTACAGGTAAACTTCATATTGTGAATAACTCCTTTCCTTCCGTTAACATAATAAAATAAAGTATTAGCTAGTAGTATATAGTATTAGGGGCTGTTGATTTGTGGACAAGCCTTGTAAGCCCTTAATTTAAGTGGTTTAACCTTTATGTGTAAGTTTTTATAACTTGTTTGTTACTGTGAATGAACGTCTATGAAAAAAATGACAATTTTCATAATCAACAGGTTATTAAATAGTTATTAACGTAAAAAACACAGTTATCAACAAGTTATCAAGAATTGAGCTTTTTCTTTAACACATTAATGGTTTCTTCCAGTTCTTTATCAACAAGAATATCCTGTTCAATCTTGTGAACACCGTGGATAACTGTTGAATGGTTCGATCTTTTGAGCTTTACAGCAATTTCCGTAAGTGTAAGATTTGTTAATTCATTGCACAAATACATACATATCTGTCTCGGAATTGAAACAGTCTTGGTTCGCTTCTCAGAAAGAATCGCTTCCTTATCTAAGTTAAAGTGGTCGGCTACAATATCAATAATGTAGTCTGCCGTAATTACCATATTCTCATTAGGAGAAATAAAATCCTTTAATGCTTCTTTTGCCATGTTCAAGTCAATCTTGTTATCTTTTGGCTTTGTAAATCTTGCAAAAAGAAGAATTTTATTATAAGCACCTTCTAAGATACGAATATTGGACTTTATGTTTGTAGCAATATAATCAAGAATTTCCTCATTCAATTGAATATCAGAATTTTCTTGTTTGTTTCTTAAAATTGCCATACTCATCTCATAATCAGGCGGCTGAATGTCAATTGTCATACCGGAAGTAAATCGGGAGCGGTAACGCATGTCCAAGTGCTCCATCTGACTTGGCGGCTTATCACTGGAAATGACAAGCTGCTTTCCGGACTGGTACAAAGCTTCAAAGGTATTAAAGAACTCAATCTGTGTACTGTCCTTACCAATGATGAACTGAATATCATCGATGAGAAGTACATCAACGTTTCGGTAATTCTTTCGCAGGTTTGAAGTAGCAGCAGTATCCTGTGTCTTTCGATTCGTACGAATGGCATCGACAACATTGTTCATAAAATTCTCACTGGTTGTATACATAACGCTGTATTCCGGATGGTTCTCCAAAATGTATCTGGCAATCGAATGCATCAAGTGAGTTTTTCCAAGTCCCGGGCCACTATATAAGAATAATGGATTATATAACTGGCCGTTTGGATTTTCGGCAACTGCCACAGCAGCATTATAAGCAATGTTGTTACTGTTACTTACGACAAATGTATCAAAGGAATGACCTTGTTTTAAGAATGGATATTTTTCTTCCAGCATTTCCTCTTTATTATAGGAAGAAACTCCTTTCGTATCCATATCATTTTGATAAATAAAACGGACATCCAGTTGATGATTTGTAATAACTTCGATGGATACCTGAAAAGCAACTTTGTATTTTTTTTCGATTAAGCCAAGGATATCGCCCTGTTCTTTTTCATCAATTGCAAGGATAATTGTGTCATTATCACAAGAAACAATTGTAAGTGGACTAATCCATGTACGAAAAAGAACGCCGTTGATATTATAAGTATCCCTCATATATGTAATTATTTCGTTCCATTTGTCTTTAATTTCATTTTTCATTAAATTTCCTGCCTATCCTAATAAAAATTGAATTTGGGTAAAATCATACGTTTTTATTGTACTACAAATAAGAGGCAAAAGCAAATTTTATTGACATGATTTTAGAAAAAATTGTTGATAAACGCAAAGAACTGCTTGACTATTGGAATATATGATAATATAATTAGGCTTGATACGGATTTCGTTATTATTTTATAAAGGAGGTGTATGCAAAATGAAGATGACATATCAGCCAAAAAAGAGACAGCGTTCGAAAGTTCACGGTTTTCGTAAAAGAATGAGCACTTCAAATGGTAGAAAAGTGCTTGCCAGAAGAAGAGCTAAGGGAAGAAAGAAATTGTCTGCATAAGGTCAGATTTTTACTGACCTTTTCTTCTCCCTGATGAGGAAAAGAAAATGTTTGAAAAATTAGGAAAGAATCCTGAATTTCAAAAGGTCTACAAACAAGGTAGATCAAAAGCAAATAAGTATCTGGTTATGTATGTTAAAACAGGGGAGAGTGGTCCCAGTCGTTACGGCTTTTCGGTAAGTAAGAAAGTTGGTAACAGTGTTGTGCGTCATCACATCACCAGATTGTTAAGAGAATCCGTTCGTAAGAATGACGCATTGGTGAAAGAGGGTAACCGAATTATTATTGTTGCCCGAAAAGATGTAAAAAATAAGAATTTTAAAGAAGTAGACGGCGCAGTTTTTCATTTATTGAAAATACATGGAATATTGAAATGAAGTGATTGTGTGAAGAAAATTTTATTAGCTGTGATACACATCTATCAAAAATATATATCACCATTGAAAAGAACACCTTCCTGTATCTATACACCGTGTTGTTCTGAGTATGCTGCTCAGGCAATCAAAAAGTATGGTGCAGGAAAAGGTGGTTTTTTGGCTATAAAAAGAATTTTAAGATGCCACCCTTTTCACAAAGGTGGTTATGATCCTGTGCCGTAAACAGTATTAGGAGGAAAATATGTTCCCATTAGGTTGGTTGAATCAGTTATTGGGGTTGGCTATGAATGGCATCGACTGGTGTATGTACCATTTATTAGGAGTGCATAATGTTGGTTGGTGTATTGTAATATTTACATTATTTGTATATATTCTTATGTATCCTCTCAACGCAAAACAGCAGAAATCATCCCGGTTGATGAATAAGATTAACCCGGAGATTAAAGCAATTCAGAAGAAATACAAGAATAAAAAAGATCAGGCGTCCCAGATGAAGATGAATCAGGAGACGCAGGATATTTATGCAAAATATGGAATTAGTCCATTTGGTGGATGCCTTCCTCTTTTGATTACAATGCCGATTCTTTTTGCTTTGTACAATGTCATTCGTAACATTCCATATTATGTAAATGGAATTGGTTCGATGAAAGAGAATCCGGAAGCTTACAAATTCTTAGGACTTTTGGTTAATGAATCTCCGATGTCTCTATTTAAAGATAGAGCAAATTATCCATATGCCGGAATTTTGGTATTTTTGATTCCTATTTTGGCTATGGTTCTTCAGTTTATTAATACGAAACTGATTCAGGTAAAAACAGATGCCGGTGAACAGGATCAGATGCAGAGTTCTATGAAGATGATGAACTATATGATGCCTGTTATGTCAGGATTTTTCTGTCTTTCCTTTGACGTAAGTATTGGTATTTACTGGATTATCGGTAGTTTGTTCAGAATTGTACAGGCTATCCTGATTAATCGCAAAGTTGACAGCATTTCTTTGGATGAATTGATTGAAAAGAATAAAGGTAAGGCAACGAAGAAAAGCGCAAAACGTGAAGCAATGAATCGTCAGATGGAAGAGTATGCGAAAAAGAAAACAGCAGGAATTAAATCTGCTTCCGCTTATCAGAATACCGCTGCTTCATCTTCCAAAGAGGAAGAGGTTCAGACTCATGTAAATAAAGATTTTGAATCCGGCAGTATTGCGGGATATGCAAACATGCTTTCTGGAAAGAAAGATAAAAAATAGGAGGAATTTAAGATGGAAGAGTGGAAAGAGTTTTCTGCAAAAACAGCAGATGAAGCTTTGACAAATGCTTTAATCCAGATGGAAACAACAAGTGACCAGATTGAATATGAAGTAGTTGAAGAAGAAAAAAGTGGAATTTTAGGTTTGTTTAGTAAACCGGCAGTTATCCGCGTTCGCAAAAAAGAGAATGTAGTTGATACGGTTAAGAACTTTTTAGCAAAAACATTCCATGCTATGAAATTAGATGTAGAGATTGAAACAGAGTTTGATGAAGTGGAAAATGAAATCCGCATCGAGTTGAAGGGTACGGAGATGGGTATGTTAATCGGAAAACGTGGACAGACTTTGGATTCCCTTCAGTATTTGACTTCTCTTGTTGCAAATAAAAATAAAGATACTTATACGAAGATTAAGATTGATACGGAAAATTATCGTCAGAGAAGAAAAGAAACAATTGAAAATCTGGCGAGAAATGTGGCAAGCAAAGTTAAGAAGACAGGACGTCCTGCTTTCTTAGAGCCGATGAATCCATATGAGAGAAGAATTATTCATGCGGAATTACAGGCTGATAAATATGTGGATACACATAGCGAAGGTGAAGAGCCACATCGTAAAGTGGTTATTACTTTGAATCGGGAATTTGCTTCGGAACTTCCAAGAAGAAATAATTATCGGAGAAGAAACAATAATTATTCCCGTGACCGCAAGAGACCATATCAGGAAAAGAAAGATTGAGAGAAAAGTGTGAAAGGCTGATTCTTAGGATTCAGCCTTTTTTGACAAAGAAAAGGAGTTTTTATGTTTGAGCAGGAGACAATTGCCGCAATTGCTACATCATCGAAAAATGGAAGTATCAGTGTAATTCGAGTGAGCGGAGAAAATTCTTTTTCCATTGTAAGCTGTATTTTTTGTAATGAAAAAGGAACTTCGATTGATTTAAATAAAAAGAAAAGCCACACGATTCAGTATGGTTTTATTTTTGATGGTTCGAAGAAAATAGATGAAGTTCTTGTACTTCTCATGAAGGCTCCAAAAAGTTATACGGCGGAAGATGTAGTAGAAATCCAGTGTCATGGCGGACATTATATTTGTCAGGTGATTTTAGATTTGTTAGTCCGTCATGGTGTAAGAGTTGCAGAGCCGGGAGAGTTTACAAAACGTGCCTTTTTAAATGGGCGACTTGATTTGTCACAAGCAGAAGCTGTAATGGATGTGATTCAATCGAAAAGTGAGTTGGCACTTTCCAATTCAATGAGCCAGTTAAGAGGAAGCATAAAGAATCGAATCCAGAAACTCCGTGAAGTAATATTAGAAGATGTTGCTTATTTGGAAGCTGCGCTTGATGATCCGGAACATATTTCTTTGGATTCTTTCGATGAAACAATTGAAGGTCATGTGCGGGAATTATTAAAGGATACCAATCATTTGCTTGAAAATTGTAATAATGGAAGAATTATGAAAGAAGGAATCCAGACGGTAATTGTTGGAAAACCAAATGTAGGAAAATCTTCTTTATTGAATTGTCTGCTTCGGGAAAATCGTGCGATTGTAACGAATATTCCGGGTACAACAAGAGATACCTTAGAAGAAGATATTGTGATAGGAAATATATTATTACATTTAATTGATACAGCCGGAATCCGAGAGACAGAAAATGAAATTGAGAGTATTGGTATCAAAAAGACAAAAGAGTCTCTTGAAAAAGCAGATTTTGTAATTATTGTTTTGGATAGCAGCAAAGAATTATCCAAAGAGGATTATGAAATTCTAGATTTATGTAAAAACAGTACAGGTGTTGTTTTAGTGAATAAATCTGATTTGGAACAGACATTGAAAATGGAAGAAATTCGTAATTTGTCAGGAAAAGATGTCATTTCGTTTTCTGCTGCAAAGGGAGATGGATTGGATAAGCTGGAATCCTATATTAAGAGACAGTTTATCGAATCGAAAATAGAAGAAAAAGACGATTTATATATTACCAATGCCAGACAAAAAGAAGCTTTGGTTCAGACAAAAGACAGTCTGGAAAAAGTATTAGAAAGTATTGAACTTGGTATGCCGGAGGATTTGTATGCGATTGATTTAACAAATGCGTATGAGTCTCTTGGTAAAATTATAGGAGAGACACTCGAAGAAGATATCATTAATAAAATCTTTAAAGATTTTTGTATGGGAAAATAAAGGAGAGAAAATTATGACAGAACAATTTGATGCCATCGTAATTGGAGCAGGTCATGCCGGATGCGAGGCTGCTCTTGCATTAGCTCGTCTTTCCTGCAAGACAGCATTGTTTACTGTCAGTGTTGACAGCATTGCAATGATGCCCTGCAATCCAAATGTTGGAGGAACGTCGAAGGGACATTTAGTTAGAGAAATTGATGCATTGGGCGGTGAGATGGGAAAAAATATTGACCGCACATTCATCCAGTCAAAAATGCTCAATCAGTCGAAAGGACCTGCCGTACATTCTTTGCGTGCACAGGCAGATAAGAAAGAGTACAGTTATGCAATGCGAAAAGTGATTGAGGAGACAGATGGTGTATCCATCAAGCAGGGAGAAATCACAGATATTATTGTAGAAGATGGAAAAGTATGTGGAGTTAAGTCTTATACCGGAACCATTTATCCTTGTAAAGTTGTTGTATTATGTACCGGTACTTATTTGAATGCGAGATGTATTACAGGAGAGACTTCTGTTTATACCGGACCAAACGGACTTCAGTCAGCAACACATCTTACCGATTCATTAAAAAAACTTGGTATTTCTATGCGCCGGTTTAAGACAGGAACACCTGCCCGTATGGATGGAAGAACAATTGATTACAGTAAGATGGAACCCCAGTATGGTGATGAAAAAATCGTTCCTTTTTCCTTTGAAAATAAACCGGAAGATTTGGAAAGAGAGCAGGTGAAGTGCTGGCTCACTTATACAAATGAAGAAACACATAAAGTGATAAGAGAAAATCTTGACCGCTCCCCTTTGTATTCCGGTTATATCAAAGGAACCGGTCCGAGATATTGTCCGTCAATTGAAGATAAGGTTGTTCGGTTTGCAGATAAAAACAGACATCAGGTATTTATTGAGCCGGAAGGAAATTATACGAATGAAATGTATGTTGGCGGTATGTCAAGTTCTTTGCCGGAAGATGTTCAGGAGAAAATGTACCGCTCAGTACCGGGACTTGAACATGCGAAGATTGTAAGAAATGCTTATGCGATTGAATACGATTGTTTGGATTCTTTGGAACTTTTACCGACGTTAGAGTTAAAAAAAGTAAAAGGTCTTTTTAGTGCCGGACAGGCAAATGGAAGTTCCGGTTATGAAGAAGCTGCTGCGCAGGGACTTGTTGCCGGTATCAATGCTGCAAGAAAATGTCTTGGCAAAGAACCAATTATCATTGATCGTTCACAGGGATATGTTGGTGTTTTGATTGATGACTTAGTTACCAAAGGAACAAATGAGCCATATCGTATGATGACTTCCCGTGCAGAGTACCGCCTTTTGCTTCGTCAGGATAATGCAGATGAACGTCTTACAAAACTCGGTTATGAGATTGGTTTGATTTCCGAGGAGAGATATCAGCATTTTGTAGAAAAAGAAGAACAAATTAAAAAGGAAATTAACCGTGTTCTTCATACGCATGTCGGAAATACCGAGGAAGTGCAGAAATTATTAGATGAGTATGACAGTACCCGTCTGGTCAGTGGAATCAGTCTTGCGGAATTAATTCGAAGACCGGAATTAGCCTATGATAAATTAGCTCCGATTGATAAGGAGCGTCCGGAACTTTCGGAAGAAGTGAGAGAAGAAGTAAATATTAATTTGAAATATGAAGGATATATCAAGCGCCAGCAAAAACAAGTTGAGCAATTCCATAAGCTGGAGAGTAAGAAGATTCCTTCGGATATTGATTATGAAGATATTAAAAGTCTTCGATTGGAAGCAATTCAAAAGTTATCGGATATTCGCCCGGAGTCAGTTGGACAGGCAGCAAGAATCAGTGGTGTTTCTCCATCCGATATTTCCGTGCTTACAGTATACTTAGAACAGTATCATCGAAAGAGGGTGGATTAAATGAGAGATGTTTTTAAACAATTTGATATTGATTTGAGTGAAGAGCAGGAAAATAAACTGAAGAAATACTATGAGATATTAGTAGAAGAAAACAAGAAAATAAATTTGACATCAATTACAGAATATGAAGATGTCATTTGGAAACACTTTTTGGATTCTGCTCTTATTATGAAAGATTCTTTATGGAATGGAAAACATAAAGTATTTGATGTTGGAACCGGTGCCGGTTTTCCGGGAATTGTGCTTGCTATTCTGAATCCGGAAAGTGAATTTGTTTTGCTGGACTCTTTAAATAAAAGAGTAGATTTTCTAAAACAAGTTTGTGTTAAACTGGAAATCAATAATGCCACGGCAATTCATGGAAGAGCAGAAACGTATGGACAAAATGAATTGTATCGCAATCAATTTGATTTTGTTGTTTCACGCGCAGTAGCAGAACTTCCAATCCTTATGGAATACTGTGTTCCATTTGCTAAGGTTAATGGATATTTTGTTTCTTACAAAGGAAAGAAGCAGGAAGAAGAAGTGAAACTTGCAGAAAATGCTTTTCATGAATTATCGGCTAAGTTTGACCACTTGGACAAGTTTGCTTTAAGAGAAAAAGAAGAACGGTACTTGCTGTTTATTAAAAAAGAAGAGGAGACGAATAGCAAGTATCCTAGAAAAGAAGGAAAACCAAAGAAAAAACCTTTATAGAAATGTTTCACGTGAAACATTTCACGGATAGGATTCACAGATGTTTCACGTGAAACATGAAAAAATATATAGCCAAACATTATATGAAATGATATAATGTTCTGTAGGATTGCGTGAGCGATAGTAAAGATATAAGTTTTATGATAGGAGAAAGATAAGTATGAGCGAAATTATGGCAATTGCAAATCAGAAGGGTGGAGTTGGAAAAACAACGACAACGATAAATTTATCCGCTGCCCTTGCTGAACAAGGGAAAAAGGTTCTTATTATAGATATGGACCCACAGGGAAATACATCAAGTGGACTTGGTATTGATAAGGATGAATTAGAGACAACCGTGTATCAGTTGATGATTGGAGATAATTCATTTGATGAATGTGTTCAGAAAGATGTTTTTGAAAATTTAGATGTTCTAGCGGCTAACGTAAATTTGGCTGGTATTGAAATCGAGACAATGGATATGGAGGACAGAAACTATATTCTTCGTGATATTATTTCAGAAGTGGAAGATAAATATGATTTTATCATTATTGACTGCCCGCCATCTTTGAATACATTGACAATTAACTCTATGACAACGGCAGATTCGGTACTGGTTCCGATTCAGTGTGAATACTATGCATTGGAGGGATTGAGCCAGCTTATTTATACAATTAATCTTGTAAAAGATCGATTGAATCCAAAACTTACGATTAATGGTGTTGTATTTACGATGTATGATGGAAGAACAAATTTGTCCATGCAGGTAATTGAAAATGTAAGAAATAATTTGAACCAGACAATTTACGATACAATTATTCCGAGAGGTGTTCGTCTGGCAGAAGCACCAAGTCACGGACTTCCGATTACACAGTATGATAACCGCTCAACCGGAGCAAAGGCATATATGGCACTTGCAAAGGAAGTAATTGAAAGGAGTGCAAAATAATTATGGCAGTCAAGAGAACAGGTTTGGGTAAAGGACTGGATTCCATGATTCCTCCGAAAGCAACGCAAAGAGCTGTAAAAGAGGACAAGAATACGGTTTCAAAAACCGGAGAAACAATTTTGAAAATTAATGAAGTGGAGCCAAACAAAAAGCAGCCACGTAAATTCTTTAATGAAGAAGCGTTACAGGAATTAAGTGATTCCATTAAGCAGCACGGAATTGTTCAGCCATTGGTAGTAGCAAAGAAAGATGATTATTTTGAAATTATTGCCGGTGAGAGAAGATGGCGTGCGGCAAAATTAGCGGGATTAAAGGAAGTTCCGGTTGTTATTAAAGATTATTCACCGCAGGAAATTATGGAAGTCGCGCTGATTGAAAATATTCAGCGTGAGGACTTGAATCCGGTGGAAGAAGCAAAAGCATATCAAAATTTGATTAAGGAATATAATTTGAAGCAGGAAGAAGTGGCAGAGAGAGTTTCTAAGAGTCGTTCTGCTATTACCAATTCACTTCGTCTGTTAAAATTAAGTGATGGTGTGTTGACACTTTTAATGGAAGAAGAAATTTCAAGCGGACATGCAAGAGCACTGCTTGGTCTGGAAGATAGTGAAAAACAGCTTGAAATTGCCGAAAAGATTGCAAAAGATCACCTCAGTGTAAGAGAAGTTGAGAAATTAGTGAAAAATATCAATCAGCCGGCGAAGAAAACAAAGAAAAAAGAACTTTCTAATGACTTTTTGTACCATGATATGGAAGAAAAAGTGAAGTTGAAGACAGGAACAAAGGTAAGAATCAATCGAAAGTCCGAGAATAAAGGTAAAATTGAAATTGAGTATTATTCACAGGACGACTTAGAAAAGATTTTGGGATACTTTAAATAAAAGAACATATGTTCACAAGGAGGAAAAAAATGTTTCAGTTTAGTGATTATGGATTAAGTGTTGATGTTGTTTTACTGGGTGCGATTGCAGCAATCCTGATTTTATTGATTCTTTGCCTTATTTTAATAGGAAAGAACAGCTCACTGAGAAAACGATATGATGAGTTTATGCGTGATTCCGATGGAAAAAGTCTGGAAGAAGCATTTCAGAAGAAATTTACCAATATGGATTATATCAATGGCAAAATCAAAGAAGTCGATGAGCATTTGGCTATAATTGACGAAAATCTTTTGAAGACTTATCAGAAGGTAGGCGTGGTAAAATATGATGCGTTTAAAGAAGTTGGCGGAACTTTGAGTTTTGTACTTACTCTTTTGACAAAAGAAAACGATGGATTCATTATGAATTCGATGCACAGTAACAAAGAGGGATGTTACATTTATATTAAGGAAGTAAAATCCGGAGAAGTGTTTGTAACATTGTCGGAAGAAGAACGTCAGTCTTTGGAACAGGCAATGACTGCTGAATAAAGAAAAATGAGGGCAAAAAAAAGCCCTCACCCAGCAGTTGCAGGTCTGCCAAACAAGGACTCGGGAGTACGCCATTGGGGGCTCGAACCCCAGACACCCTGATTAAGAGTCAGGTGCTCTACCAACTGAGCTAATGGCGCTTCATCAATCACGCAAGGAATATTATATAATATTCTATTTCAAAATGCAAGCAATAATTTAAAAAAATTGTATAAACTTGGAGGAATATATGGAGAAAAAAAATAAATGCCTGGAAATTCTGAAAACATTAGTATCGAATATGTGGTATATTGTAGCTTTGGTTGCTATTATTGCCATTATCTTTTTAATGATTGCTAACTGGGGAGTTGTATTAGCAGTTATTGGAAAATTTCTGACTATTTTGATGCCGTTTATATTGGGATTCTTTTTTGCCTGCTTTATTAATCCGCTTGTAAAAAGAGTCCATTCGCTGCTAAATCGAATGAAACCCGGTAAAGGGGCGAAAATTAAGAAAGCATTTAGTGTAATCATCAGTTATGTCGTAGTAATTGGCGTAATCACCGTTTTACTCATTTATATTATTCCTCAGATAAAGGCAAGTATTGGTGAACTCGGGAATACAATTCAAGATGGATATCAGTATATGATTACACACCAGAAGGAATTAAATGAAAAAATTCCTTTTATCGGGCTCGGTGGAGGAATTGAATACATCAAGGAATTTGCATATAAGAAAATTATGAGCAATGGCTCTGAGATTCTTCCTTATGTTTATCATGTTTCATCTTCTTTATTGACGACGTCGTATAATGTATTGATGGGGCTTGTGATTTCCATTTACATTATTTTGGATATGAAAAAGTTAAAAAGAAGTGCAAGAAAAGTTGTATATGCCCTGTCTCCGAAAAAGAAAGAGCAGGAAGTTTGGCAGACAATGAAACAGTGCAGCCACATTTTTAATGGATTTTTGATTGGAAAAATGATTGATTCCCTGATTATCGGAATTCTCTGCCTGATTGCGATGTCCATTTTGAAACTGCCGTATGCGCTGCTTCTCAGTCTGATTGTATGCATTACTAATATGATACCTTACTTCGGACCGATTATTGGTGCAATTCCGGGGGTTATGATTTATCTGTTTATTGATATTCGTTATGCCCTTATCTTTGCTTTTATGATTTTGATTTTGCAGCAGTTTGACGGTCTGTATCTTGGACCAAAAATTTTGGGTGACCAGACGGGAATTAAACCACTTTGGGTTATTTTTGGAATTACAGTTGGCGGTGCCTATTTTGGTGTGATGGGAATGTTCCTTGGTGTACCGGTAGTAGCCGTGATTATGTATCTTTTGCAACTGTTTTTGGATAAAAAGCTGAAAAAGAAAGACATCTCAACCTTTGATTCCAAGTAATCGTTTGATTTCCTCAATGGAACAGAGGATGCAGAGTATCTTTTTTGAGCATTTTCCGTGATTTAGCTTTTGACATAATATACGTTTAAAACAGGACATAAAAATAGAACCTTTTTCTTTATTCTATGAAAAAGGTTCTATTTTGTTACCAACTAATTAGCGGGAAAGAACAAACCGGCAGATTGGTTTTCCTTCTGCGACAAATTTGCTTTCGTACTCAGTCATAATATTGCCCTCTAAAAATTCACTGTGGTGTAAATCATAAGTCAATTCTTTGATATTCCAAATTGGCGAATTTTCAGCTGTTTCTACCGAGAAATCAAATAAATCCCGATTATCAGTCTTAAACTGGATATAACCATTTGGATTTAAAATCGTATGATAAAGATTCAAAAATCCTTCGCTTGTCAGGCGGCGTTTTGCGTGTCGGTCTTTTGGCCATGGATCGGAAAAATTCAAATAAATCCGGTCTACTTCATGTTCGGCAAAAATATCAGCCAGATATTTTGCATCAAATCGCAGAAAATACAAATTTGGTTTTTCCTCTGCGGTTTGTTTTTCTAAAGCACGGTACAAAACACTCGAATACATTTCAATGCCGATATAGTTGATATCCGGATTTTCGGAAGCTAATGTATGAATGAATTGACCTTTTCCCATGCCGATTTCAATGTGCAAAGGATGATTATTGTGAAACAATTCTGACCATTTTCCTTTATAATCTTCCGGATTCTGAACGACATAGGGACTTGCCGCAATCACTTCTTTTGAACCTTTGATATTTCGTAAACGCATAGTAATCCTCCATATAGTAAACATTTAAATTATAGCATCATAGTACCATAAATCGAAATTATGTCAAATAAGATGTTGGAAAAATTGGTAAAATCGTGTATGATAGAAGTAATAGTATGATTTTTGGAGGCATGAGATGAAAAAAAGATATGCGGCACTTATTTTTTGTGCAATTGGAATTTTATTAGGAAGCGTTACTTCAGAAGCAAAAAAGAAACCATCGGTTACCGCAGAATCCGCAATCGTAATGGATGTTCAGTCGGGTGCGATTTTATATGAAAAGAATATAGACAAGCGTGAGTATCCGGCGAGTATTACGAAAGTAATGACGGCTCTTGTTGCTATTGAAAATTCGTCGTTGTCGGAGACGGTTACTTATTCAAGAAATGCCGTGACAAATTTGGAGTCGGGTGCTTCTAATATTGAAATTCAGCCGGGCGAAAAATTGTCAATGGAAGACAGTTTATATGCCATTCTTCTTATGTCAGCGAATGAAGCTTGTAATGGTGTAGCGGAGCATGTCGCAGGAAACATTGATAATTTTGTTGCGATGATGAACCAGAAGGCAAAAGAACTCGGATGTACGGGAACTCATTTTGCAAATGCAAACGGTTTGTGGATGTCAAATCATTATACGACGGCACACGATATGGCATTGATTTCACAGGAAGCCTATAAAAATCCTACATTTGCAAAAATTACCGGAACGAAACGCTATATCATTAATAAAACGAAAAAACATGCAAAACGTTATCTTCATAATCATCACGGTATGCTTTATCCAAGCACATTTACCCAATATTTGTATGAATACTGCGTGGGCGGCAAAACGGGATATACATCAAAGTGTCGTTATACGCTTGTAACTTATGCAAAGAAAAACGGAACAATATTGGTTTCCGTTATCATGCGTGCACCAAATTCCCCTTGGACGGCGCCGGATGCTAATGAGTATACCGATACGACAAGAATTTTGAATTATTGTTTTGAAAATTACAAACGCTATGAAATTGGAACAATGACAGATAATACGGTAAATACAAGTGATTTGTTTACCAAATACAGTTCCTATTATAACCAGCAGTTGGGTCCTTTATCTGTGGAACAGGGAGCCGGGGTTATGCTGCCAAAGGGTGTTACTTTAGACAAGGCACAGAAAAAAGTAATTTATTATGATACACCACAGCAGGTTAGTGCGACAAAGAAAGTAATTGGAAAAATCACATATACTTATAATGGAAAAGAAGCGGGTGGCGCTGAGATTTACTATGAAAATTCGAAAAATCCGACTTTAAATGACAGTATTGATATGTCCGAATGGTTTGTGGACGCGGTAGAAAAAGCGAATGAGGCACCTTTCCCATGGAAAAAGGTTTTAACAATCGGTATTCTTGTAGTTGCTGCTCTTGCAATTACCGTTTTGATTCTGTGGTGGATGAGAACACATAAAGAACAGCGCACACGCCGGAATCGATACAAAAGAGGAAAGAAAAATCGAAATATCAATGAAAGAGGATACTATTATCACAAAAAGTAGATAGCAAAATAATATTATGGAGGCATCATGAGAAAGACAAAAATTATTTGCACACTTGGTCCGGCAACTGACCGGGATGGTATTTTGGAGCAATGTATCGAAAGTGGTATGAATGTGGCACGCCTGAATTTTTCACATGGCAGCCATGAAGAGCAGCAAAAAAGAATTGACAAGCTGTATGAATTAAGAAAGAAATATCAAAAGCCAATTGCTGCTTTGTTAGACACGAAAGGTCCGGAAATCAGACTTGGTGATTTTAAAGATGGTAAAGTAAATTTGAAACAGGGACAGAAGTTTTCTCTTGTAACAAATGAAGTGTTAGGAGATGAGACGAAGGCATATGTCACATACAAACAACTTCCGGAAGATGTTGAGCCGGGAACCCGCATTTTGATGGATGACGGGCTGGTGGAAATGATTGTTGAGGCGGTTGATGAAACACAGATTGACTGTGTGGTTGTTGGTGACTGTGAATTGAAAAACCACAAAGGTGTTAATGTGCCGGGACTTCATTTGAATATGCCGTACATGAGTGAAAAAGATAAAAGTGATATTATCTTTGGAATCAATAATCACGTAGATTTTATTGCGGCTTCTTTTGTGCGCACTGTGAAAGATATTGAAGATATCCGTGCTTTTCTGCATGAAAATGGGGGCGATGGAATTCATATTATTGCCAAAATCGAAAACCGCGAGGGCGTTGAAAATATTGATGGAATTATTGCAGCGTCGGATGGCATTATGGTTGCGCGCGGTGATATGGGCGTGGAACTGCCGGAAGAAGAAGTTCCGGTTTTACAGAAAATGATTATCGGTAAAGTATATGAAGCAGGCAAGCAGGTAATTACGGCAACGCAGATGCTCGATTCGATGATGAAAAATCCAAGACCGACAAGAGCAGAAGTTGCCGATGTGGCAAATGCAATTTACGACGGCACAAGTGCTATTATGCTTTCGGGTGAAACTGCTGCCGGAAAATATCCGGTGGAATCGGTTCAGACGATGGTACGGATCGCGAATCGCACGGAAGCGGATATTGATTATGAAAAACGTTTTTATCATCGTGGACGCCACGAAAAACCGGATGTTACAGAAGCTGTTTGTCATGCAACCTGTACAACGGCATACGATTTGAATGCTTCAGCCATCGTTGCGGTGACAAAATCCGGAAGAACCGCACGAATGATTTCCAGGTACCGCCCGGCATGTCCGGTTCTTGGTGGAACGACGTCGAAGAGAGTCTGGCGTCAGATGGCAATGTCGTGGGGTGTATGTCCGATATTACTGGATGAGAAAACAGATGTATTTGCTTTGTTTGACCATGCGGTAGACAAAGGAAAATGCTCCGGACTTTTGAAATCGGGTGATTTGGCGGTGATTACATCGGGTGTCCCAATGGGAATTTCCGGAACGACTAATATGCTTAAGGTTGTGAATGTAGAATAACACAAACGGGGATTTGCGCAGGATTTTAGGGTTTGCGAATGGGGATTTGCGCAAAATGTTACAAAAACATAACATCATAATTGACTTTTCTCAAATAGGTGATAAAATGTAAGTGTATAGAAATGGAGGGATAATTATGAATAAATTGTTAGGAAGCCGTATTAAGGCATTAAGAAGTGCAAATAATCTCACGCAAGAGGAGGTTGCTGATCAGATTGGAATCAGTAGACAGAAATACGCAAGAATCGAGAGTGGGGCTAATAGTATTACATTGGATATCCTTTCTAAAGTGGCAGAGGTTTTAGGTGTGACGGTTGGAGATATTACAAAAGTTTTAGATGAAACTCCAGTTGTACAGTATAGAGCCGGAGAGGAAAACGAATCTTCTAAAAAAATATTTGATATGCTGGATTTATTTTATGCGAATAAGCATATGTGTGAAAAGATTCAGCACAAGATAAGTTTTAGGGGGTAAGTTTAATGCAGGATTCACGAAAGCGCGAAATTCGTATAAAAGCTGATTATTTTAGGGCAAATTGTAAAATTAGCAGATATGGTATCATTAATCTGTTCAAAGAATGTGAAAGAATGAGATATAAATTAGTTAGGTATCCGCTGGGAGAGAATGCAGATCTTGGATTTATGATGAAAAAAGATAACGATATCGTTATTTTTACAAATAGCTGTAGCAGACTTTCTAGAGAAATATTTACACTTGCCCATGAAGTTGGACATGCAATTTTGCATTTAAATGATGAAAACACATTTATTGATGATAGAATAACAATAAATGGGAGAAGCACAGATGAAAAAGAACAGGAGGCAAACTATTTTGCCGCTTGTTTGTTAATGCCATCCGATGATGTTCATAGATTTATTGATTTGGAGATTCAAAATTTTCAGGAATGTGGATTATCGGCAATGGATATTGCCAGGATTATGTCTGAGTTTAATGTTAGTTTTGATATGGCATTAAATCGATTGGAAAGTCTGGGTGTGATTAATACAGACCAAAAGATGCGGCTTGATAATATTAAGACAGAGATGAAAGTTGGAAATTTACTTCATGCAGTTGGTGGTAATAGCAAGCTGAATGAGCCTAGCGAAGTAATTGATATACCGCATGAATATATTGATTATGTTATCTATAATTATAATCATAATGCAGTTCCAAAAGAAACATTGGAGCGTGTGCTCGCTTATTATAAGCTTGTCATAGATGATGTAAGTGACAAAATTGTTGAGTCCTCTGATGACGAGGACGATTTGGATGATTTGATAGGAGGATTACACGATTGAAGGCCTCTTTAGATACAAATGTTATTATTCATTTCTATAAGGCTGGTCTTGAGGATATTTTGTTTGATTTTTTCGATGAAGGGGTAATTATCTACGAGCAGATTCGCAATATTGAATTAGAAAATCATGGTCAGGAAGTGCTAAATAAGGTTGATTCTGATATTTCATCCGGAAAGATTGAATTATATACAGATCAGAAGTTGAAGGATTTACATATATATAAGATTTTTGAATATAATTTTTCGGAAAATAGAAACCTGTATGGTACTGGTGATTTGGGTGAAGTATATGCGATATCATTAGCGCAAACCCTCGGTGCATACTCATTGGTAACTGATGATACAAAGCAGGGTGGACCGTATATGTCATTATTACAATTTGAAGATAATGTAATGCCATTTACTTTTGCTGATGTTTTGATATTACGCTATTTGGTTGGCAATGCTGATGAAAATCAAACAGTGAATGACTTTAACATGATTAATAACTCATCAAGTTTGAACTGGTCTTTTAAGAGTCAAGTGAGTAAGTTTATCAAAAGATTTCTCAAAGATCCATATAGAAATGAAGACAAAGAGTGGATTTTAGACTTAGCTGCGAAAAAAGGATTTAGTATTAAAGTAAAGTTAGCAGCATTAAGTAAGTTATTGTAATTGATGTAAAATACTATTCCTAACAAAGAAGTCACAAAAGATGACAAACTGCGGATTATCGGTTAATACAGTGTAATTTTATAAGCCCATTATTTTATTTTACGACAGAATTACGACAAATGACGAGCCATGATATAGTTAAAATTTATATATGTAGAAAGTAATATATGTATATAAGGGGGTAATTTACATATTGTGAAGCAGCGTGAGAGATGGCTAAGTGGGTATCTGATGTATTTATGAATTTTGGAATTTTTTGAATTACCTGAATAAAATTTTTCATCGTTTGACTTGTACATAAATTACCGAACTAACCTTTCTTTTATACAAATTAAATAAGCCTACAAAATATAATGCTTTGACCATTTGGTATTATAATATCTCAGTTCTATAAACTGATAAAATACTAAAAAATAAGAATATTATCGAACTCATATAATATGTTTGGATAAAATAGGAAATATTGAAAAATTGTTTGATTTATGCCTTACTTTTATGAAAAAAACAAGAACAGTCGAACATAAATGTTTTTCCTGCTCTTGTTTTGATAACATCATTTAGGGCTTAAATATTAACCTAAATATAAATTAAGATTATTTATCGAATTCATTACCGAACTAATGAAAAGTAAATATTGTTGCAGTAGTTCAAGTATTCCTCCTTATTTCTTAATCTTAATTCTAACAACTTTACTCCATTTACCATACAATTTCTTCTTGCCGTTCATTTTATAAGCACGAACTCTGAAACTGTATGTCTTTTTCTTCTTTAGTTTCTTAGCAACAAACTTATTTGTACTCACCGTTTTAGTTTTCTTTGAAAACGGAGCACTGTAAGCGTATTGTACTTGATATCCTTTAGCACCTGATACTTTCGACCATGTAACTGTTGCTGTTTTCTTTTTGTTATTTTTTGCTTTTACTTTTTGCGGTTTTGATGGTGCAGCTACTTTTTTTACCACTTTCCTTGGTGTTTGAGATTGTGGTGTTGTGGTAGCAGTTGGAACAGGTACTCTTGTTGGTTTCGCAGTTGGTGCAGGTTCAGGTGTTCTCTCAACATCTAATTCGTCATAGATATTAACAGTTCCTGCTTTTTTATAATGCGTGGATGATTTCTTTAGGTGAAGTGCTGGACGAACACCATATTTGTCGAATAAAAAAGGTGCTATAAAACTTGAATTATCGGCGTAACAAGTACCACGCATAAGTTCAATAGAAGAAGTGTTTTGATCGCATCGCAACCACCATCCACTTGAATCGCCATTTACATAATCGTTGCCATCTAATTTGTTAAATCCGTACTCTTTATTATGCGCTTCTTTTTCACTTAACAAGAATACTTTATCTTTTATGGCATTATTCAATTCGGGGTCTTCGTCCACAACAATATCATTTAGTTCATTGTTTGAAAATGCATTTATGATAAAATCATTTTGTATCCAATTTCTTATATCAGATTCTTCCCATGTTGAATATGTGCTTGAATTTTCTCTGTCTTTTTGTTTGTAAACACCAACATATATGATTTGATCCGCAAGTAAAAATAAATCATCCCCATCTACAGATAGCACACGCCATTTAATAGGTTGTCTCTCTTTTGTTTTATCAATGTTTCCTTCTGAATCTTTTTGCCAATATGAACCGAAGTAAACACAATCCCATGTAGCACAATATGGGTCACTATATACATAAGGATAACTTTCACCGCTCTCATTTTTTAATATTACAGTTTTCCATGAATTACTTCCTATAATCCTTGGATTCCTCAATTCATCAGATGCTTGTGAATAGATTGGTAACATGCCAAAGAATAAAGTTAGAACTACAATACTTGAAATTATTTTCTTTTTCATAAAATACCTCCTCGTTGTTTACAATATTTTGTTACATTATATTATTCTCTACTTATTATATAATATTGAGGGGAATTTTGCAATGTGGTGTCATAACTCAAAAGTATTGACACCAAAAAATAATTGTAGTAAAATCAAGGCATACAGAGGTGTCACAACTTAGTGCCAAAAATGAAAGGGGATTTTATTATGATTTATGGATATGCAAGAGTTAGTACAAAAGGACAGGCTAAAGATGGAAACAGTTTAGAAGCACAAGAAAGGGCATTGAAAGATTCAGGTGCTTGTGATATTTATGTGGATGCTTTTACAGGTACGAAAACGGATAGACCTGAATTTGATAAACTGATGGATAAAATACAAAAAGGTGATACGCTGATTGTTACCAAGTTAGATAGATTTGCAAGAAGTATGACACAGGGGAGTGAACTTGTATCAGATTTGATTGAAAAGGGAATTAGAGTTTATATTTTAAATATTGGTGTTATGGATAACACTCCATCATCAAAATTAATTAGGAATATATTTTTTGCTTTTGCTGAATTTGAGCGAGATATGATAATTGAAAGAACAATGGAAGGAAAAGCTATTGCGAAACAAAATCCTGATTTCAGGGAAGGTAGACCGAAAAAATATAGTAGAAAACAGATAGAACATGCTTTGGAATTATTGAAAAGCAATTCTTATAAACAGGTAGAGGATATGACAGGAATTAGCAAGAGTACATTAATACGAGCTAAGAAAAGGAGAGGGTAGTCAATATTTTGTACTATTGAAAACAACAGATGTAAATTGTTTGAATGATATAGTATAGCACTAATGGTAATAAAATACTAATATTTTTAATTTGAAAAATAGGTTGACTATTTTAAATGTACTGTATATACTAAATATAGAAGTAAATGTTTGCCGCTTGCTGATGGTGCGGGATATAAATAATTCAGTTCGTAAATGAAGCCACTTGCTATACAGGCGGGATAAAAATAGTATAGTATGTAAATCTTCCCCATCAGTGATTGCTGATGGGGAATTTTATAACAAAGGAAGGGGTGTTTATGGAGATACGACAAGGATATTCTTATCATATCAAAGATGAATTTTTTAAGTTAGTTCAGGATAAATATTTAATGAGCAATAAGGAACAAGGTAATTATAGACCTCATTATTATGCAATTAAAGATAAAAAGAATCCAGAATTATATTGGATGATTCCGATAAGTTCACAAGTAGAGAAATATAAGGAAATCGTTGAGAAGAAAAAGAAAAGATATGGTAAATGCAATACAATTGTGATTGGCTTATTTGCAGGAAAAGAAAATGCTTTTCTGATACAGAATGCGTTTCCTATTATTGAAAAATATTTCGACCATGTTCATACAATTCAGAAACAACCAGTGACAATACATAAAAAGTTAGATAAATTACTGGTTAAAAATCTAAATGAAGTATTGGCTATGTACAATCGTGGAATAAAGCTTGTTTTTACGGATATTGATGTTATCAGAACAATTATGGAAAATGAATTGAAATCGTTATAAATTAGGATATAAGTAAGAAATGGATTGAATCGTAGATTTTTAATTTAAAGAAAACTTCCCCTTTCGTTGTCATAACAACGTATATTTTCCTATAATTATACTATATTAAGTGGTATACTAATATCACAAATATACAGGAGGAAATAAAAATGGCAGGAATAAAAAATATGGATATGGCGAAGGTTTTGGTTTTAAAAGATGAGGTGGCTTACCAGCCAGGACAAGTAGTATCAAAGACATTAGCGCAGAATGAGCATTTGAGTGTAACTTTATTTGCATTTGATAAGGGCGAGGAAATCAGTACGCACGAATCAGGCGGTGATGCCTTTGTTACTTGTCTTGATGGAGTTGGCAAAATCACAATTGATGGTGTTGATTATGAACTTCATGAAGGGGAGTCTATCGTTATGCCGGCAAAACACCCTCATGCAGTATTTGGAAAAGAACAGTTTAAGATGTTGTTAGTTGTAGTATTTTAAGTAAGGAGATTTACCATGCCGTTTCAGTACAAGGTACCAGAAGATAAAAAAGTCCGTATCATTATTGACACGGATGCTGCCTGTGAGGCAGACGACCCATTTGCAATTGCCCACGCGTTGATGTGCCAGAAGTTTGACGTGAGGGCAATTTTTGCTGAGCAGTTTAATCGAGAGGGGAGCACGCGACAGAGTTACGAAGAAATTTTGACGGTTTTGCGTGCAATGAAAAAAGAAGTTCCCGTTTTTATGGGAGAGGAAACAAAAATTTCTGAGAAAAAACAGGGCGAGGAAGTTTCACCTGCGGCTGACTTTTTGATTGAAGAAGCGATGAGGGGGGATGAAAAACCATTGTTTGTGCTGTGCATTGGGGCAATTACCAATGTGGCGAGTGCGATGATGAAAAAGAAGGAGATTGCAAAACACATGACGATTGTGTGGATTGGCGGACAGGGGCATGAGCATAGCACGCCTGAGGTGCGCGAGTTCAATGCGGGAAATGATGTTGAGGCGATTAACTACGTGTTAAACAGTGGTGTGACTTTCTGGCAGATTCCAAATGATGTGTATGGAAAAATGAGAATTAGTCTTGCTGAGATTGAGAGGCGGATTGCGCCATGTGGAGAAATTGGCAGACATTTATTTGAAAATATGGAAACGTATAATCATTCGGAACATGCGGGATGGACAGCAGGGGAGAGCTGGACGTTAGGTGATTCACCGGCGGTTGGTGTGGTGCTTGATCCGGATTGTGGATTTTACCATGAAACCGAGGCGCCGATTATACTTGACGACACCACTAATAAGTTCGAAAAAGGAAGACCGAAAATCCGGGTGTATACATCGGTGGATTCGCGGTTTATTCTGGAAGATTTTATTGCGAAACTGGAAGTTTTATATGGAAGGGGTTCCGATACAAAATAGATACAAAAAACATGTATGATAGCAGGTGGTAAGGAGGATGTAAATGACAAAGATACTGATTGTGGAAGATGAAGAGGCAATTTCTGACCTGATTAAAATGAGCCTTACAAAGGCTGGATATCACTGTGAACAGGCGATGGACGGATTGGAAGCGGCAGATTGTATCGAGAAAAATAATTACGATTTGATTCTTCTTGATATCATGCTTCCGGAAATTAATGGATATGAATTGTTGGAATACATAAAAACAAAAGAAACGCCCGTTATTTTTATTACGGCGATGGGCGAATTGAATGACCGTGTGAAAGGGCTTCGCGCAGGTGCTGATGATTACATTACAAAGCCATTTGAAATGATTGAGCTGTTGGCGCGTGTGGAAACGGTTTTGCGGCGTTACCACAAAGTGGGCGGCACGATTGAAATTTTTGATACGGTAATTGATGTTTCTTCGCGGACGGTTACGCAGAATGGAAAGCAGATTATGCTTACGCTCAAAGAGTTTGAACTGCTTTTATTTTCGTGCGCAATAAAAATATTGCTTTGTATCGTGAAACAATTTATGAAAATATATGGGAAAATGATTATATGGGTGACAGCCGTACCGTAGATTTACATGTGCAGAGGCTGCGGAAGAAAATGAACTGGGGAAATCGAATTAAATCGGTTTACAAAGTTGGATATCGGCTGGAGGTGTAACGTGAAATTTTACTGGAAAATGTTTATCAGTTTTTTTATACTTATTTCCCTTACGTTTGCGGTCAGCGGAACATGGATGATTTCTGCCTCTTTCAAAACCTCTTTGCAGCGGGAAATTGAGATGGGGATGAGCCGGAATGAGCTGTACCGCACTGCTTTGCAAAATGCGGTGAGTGCTGTGCCTGCAGATTATTTTACAAAACAGAATCATTCGATGAAAGAAATCATAAGTTCACTGCAGGAAAGTCTCTTGGAAAAAGGCACTGATTTTTATGTGTACAATAAAAAGAAGAAAACGATTTTCTCTTCGACGAAAAAAACAGAAGACGTTTCTTTGTTAGAAAATGTTGATAAGTCCCACAAAATTTATCAGGTCTGTCAAAAAGGTGAAAATTATTATCTGCGGACAGTCAGTTATTTATTTGTGACAGCGGATATGAATGGATATTATATTGAGACGCAGACGAATTTGCAGGAAATTTTTCAAAAGCGGGACGACATGACAAAGATGTATCATTACATCGTTTTGATTGTTTTGATATGCTGCGCGGTTTTGTCGTTTGTGATTTCGTATCTTTTGACCTATCGGGTTCGAGCACTGTCTGTGACGGCGCGGGCGTTTGCCGGCGGGCAGATGGAAGAACGTGCTAAAATCCGGGGAACGGACGAAATTGCAAAGCTTGCCATTGACTTTAACCAGATGGCAGACGAACTTCAGGAAAAAATGGAGCAGTTGGAGGAACACGTAAAGAGCCAGGAAGCGTTTACCGCTGCGTTTGCCCACGAATTGAAAACACCGCTGACGTCGATTATTGGTTATGCGGAATTGCTCCGCTCGATGTCTCTTTCAAAAGAAGAAGAACTGACGGCGGCAAACTATATTTTTTCACAGGGAAAACGGTTAGAATCACTCTCGTATAAATTGCTGGAATTGTTTGTTTTGCAAAAAGGTGAGATTTCTTTTTTGCCGGTAAATGTAGGAGAGGCGATTGATGAGGTCAAACAGATTACAGCGCAGGGACTTCAAAAAAAGAAAGTTATTTTCGAGGCATCATTTGATGAGGTTTCGCTTTTGATGGAAAAAGATTTATTTATTTCTCTTTTAGTAAATTTGGTGGATAATGCCGCAAAGGCATCGCAGGCCGGCGGGCATATCCGGCTGACGGGTAAATGTGAAGAAAACCGCTATGCCATCATGGTAAGAGATGAGGGAAAAGGAATTCCGGAAAGTGAAATTAAAAATATTTTGGAGCCTTTTTATATGGTTGACAAATCCCGTTCCCGCAAAGAGGGGGGTGCCGGACTTGGTATGACACTTTGTGCTGAAATTGTCCGTTTGCATCATGCAGAATGGAAAATTGAAAGCAAAGAAAATGAGGGAACAAAAATTACGATTTGGTTTTCTTTGGAGGGCAAAGTATGAAAAAAGGAATCAGAATTTTTTTGATGATTGTGGTGGTCGTTTTAGTTTTTGCCGGTGTACAGTGGGCACCAAATATCGTGAATCAAATGCAGGAAAAAAAGGATTTAGGGCAGGCTGTGGTTACGAAAGATTCGGCATCGAAAAAGAGTATGGGAATGCAATTATCGTATGCCGAAAAAATGGATATTTTGTCGACATCGCCAAATCAGCTCTATTTGTTTAAAACGAAAAATAAAAAGCAGCTTTTGGAATACGATGGTAAATTTTTTGAAAAGCTGAATACACAGTTGAAAAAATTTACGGAGTTAAAAATCATGGATTTTTCAAGGTTATCCAAAAATCTTGAAAAAAGCTTCAAACAGGCATCGTATTATTCGGTTCAGCAGGAGTACGGAACCAATGGATTTCCAATTTGGATTTTGTCTTTTTCATATAAAAATTCCGATTATTGGATTGGTTTTGATTTGGCACTTGAAAAGATTCTATATTTTAGTGCTGAGGGAGGAGAACCATTAAAATTTTTAACTAGAAATCATGTATCGGAGAAAGCAGGGGCTGCGAAATTTATAAAAAGAATTAAATTGAAATTAGAAGAATATTATGGTGCAAAATGGGAAAAAGAAAGTTACAGCCATGATACGATTGCCAGGTTAATATTAGTTCAAAATGTTGCCGTTTTTTCCAATAAGAACAATAGTGTTGTTCCTGTGAGAACCGTAATATGGGAAAATCCGACTGCCGGCAAATACAGTAATATAAAGATAAGTCTGGGTGGAATCGCATCAGAGGATGATTTCGATATGTCGGGTTCTTTATATTCGAATGGTTATGCGGATTCAAGTACGATGAAATGATACAAAAAAGATACCTTCTTTTGGGCAAAAAGATACAAGTTCATTTTATGATTGTATCGTAGTCTGAAAGGAGGTATTTTTGTGAGTAAAAGAAGCAGACGATACTTAATTTTAATTCTGGTTTTTGTGCTTTTCTTTGACAGCATTTTAATCGGTATGTATTTGATGATTCATGCAAAAGGAGATAAGGCGGAAAACAAAGATAGGATGGGGCAAATTAAGCAGAAGGTAGAATCCGTAAAAGTAACAAAGCAGAAAAAAGGGAATTCACTTTTGGTGTTAGTAAACAAAGACAACAAAATGCCGGAAGATTTTCATCTACCTTTGGTTCGTCTGAAAAATGGAAAATTTGTTGCAAAAAAAATGTATGCCTCACTTAGGGCTATGTGGTTTGATTGTGAAAGAGAAAATCCGGGTTACTCAATTGTTGTTTCCAGTGCTTACCGCAGTTATGCAAAACAAAGCATACTTTTGCAAGAGGAGATTCAAAAAAATGAGCGATTGAGAATGAGTCCGAAAGCGGCAAAAAAGGATGCGCTCCGCACGGTTGCGCCACCCGGATTTAGTGAACATCAAACAGGACTGTGTGTGGATATCACGGCAAAGAATTTTCAATTATTAAACCGCGCACAGGAGAATACGCCGGAGAATAAATGGTTACAAAAACATTGTAAAGATTATGGATTTGTGCTTCGTTATCCAAAAGGGCGTGAAACAATAACCGGCTATTCGTACGAGCCGTGGCATTTTCGTTATGTAGGAAAAAAAGCCGCAAAAGAAATTACGCGGCGGGGCATTACGTTGGAAGAGTATGTCCGGGAGCAGTAGTTAAATATTTGTTGGTGTTTTTTTGTTTTCCGTAATTCCGTAGAAACGGTTTGCATCTCTACGTAATTACTGGAATTCAAATAAACTGGCAACAAATATTTGGCACAAACTAATTATCAAAAACTGTATAATTTTTCAATTCACCAAATAATTGAGAGCAGCTTTTGTAAAATAGCTCTGCGGTTCCAATGCAACTCTTTTCCCTTGATTTGTCGCATAGGGATGCATTTATCAAGTTTCATCTGGAGAAATTAGATGATAAAACAACTCTTTCTGTTAATTTTCGCCTTTTAGGTTGCAATTTCTTCATAAATTTTCTTGATTAGATTTGAATGCGACGCAAAAATGCAACCCTACAGAGCAAATTGATGTGACCCCCAAATGTTAGACTTTTTAGGCGTAGCAGTTTGATGGCTGCTAC
>ERZ779880.954-NODE-954-length-29888-cov-20.559280_pt1 | contig 29888 bp, 32 predicted proteins | sample MGYA00511555_ERZ779880 | MGnify/ENA primary metagenome ERZ779880 (study PRJEB29588, sample SAMEA2145815) | human gut metagenome | biome: human gut; feature: human-associated habitat; material: faeces | place: Denmark | collected 2008/2010 ... | reverse complement strand
GCACATCGTCTTTCCCAAACGGAAGCTCGACCCAATCTCCGACCTTGAGCGGCAAGCCACCGGTCAGATACGCATACGGGCGGCGCGTTCCCTGCACCTGAACAGAGCAATAGTGATACACTGTGCCGTCATCAGGCTTCGCGTCTACAATGGGCTTGCTGGGATTAGATCGCGGCTTTGACCTTCCAGAAGACGGCGCTACGGTGAAAACTCGCTTGAGCCGCTTCTCCCAGTTTTCTTCAAGGGAGGGATTCTTCAACGCAAGTTCAAGGCAATGCTGTCCTAATATTTCTTGCCCGGAGTCACGACAAGCATTCAGAACATCAAGCTGTAATCTGCCTATGGATGCGCTCTCAAAAATCTGCGATACAAACCTCTCGTCATCCAGCGCGGTCAAAAGCAGCAGCACTTGATCATGGCTTGGAGAATCCAGCCAATCCCAATCCAGGAGAAGTTTTTCGGCAATTTTGGCGTCGGTTTTCAGAGACGGTTCTGCGATGTCCAGAAGCCGCCGCCACATCTGGATGCCCTTTGCCGTGTTGCTTGCAAACACATCATCCAGAATGGACTCCCATGACAATTCATCGAAATCCTCGGCGGTTTCATGCGGGACTTCCTCCGGATATTCGACCAACAAAATCTCGCGGCAAATATCCTCGTAATCCGGAAACTCGCCCTGCGCCAAGAGCCGCTTCGCTCGTTCCACATCAGGATGGAGCAGTACCTTGTTCTGCCAATGGGTGTTATAGGCTTCTTCCAGCGCATTTTGATAGTCCTGCGCCTCGCCCATTTCCTCATCCTTTTTCCCGCCGAAGTAGGCATAAGCAGAGGACAATTCGGAGAACAGTTCGAATAAGCCGTCCGGATCGACGCGGTTGTAGTAGTCTTCTACTGGGCGCGTCGAGAGCAATTCCGTCCAGAACGTGCCGCAGTCCGTTTCGGAAAGGGCAGCTTCTTCGCGGAACAGAACGCCGCGTTTTGCATCGCGCATGATCTCTTCTGCGTTTTCGCCCAGATTCAGGTCAGTGGTATTATTCAGGAAAGTTCGCAGTTCTTTCGCCTTTTTCTCGTCCGGCAACGCGCCTGCGTTCTGGATTCCGGTGGAAATGTTGTGCAGCAGCACTTTTCCGAGAAGCTGAGAAAGCAAGGTGTTCTTAGGCGCAAGCTGACCCAGCGCCTTTTTCAGATCGTTCCATGTTTCGGGTAGATCGACGTGGTAGACGAAGGAAAGCGTCAATGTGATCTCCGGTTGCTGTAACGGCGTCCTTTTTAGACTTCCAGAATCTCCACACCAGCCGCATTCCCAAGATGACCCGCGTATCATAACTGGACTTCCGCACCACGGACAGCGCATATTGTTCTCACCCCTTTTGATCGGAATTACTCAACGCCCAATGCCTTATATACCGCGTCTTCTGCGCTCTGATAGAAAACAAGATTGAAGCAGCCAATCAAATCTGCTGGGACAAGTCCGAGATCAGCCGCCGATGTAATAGGCAGCAGCACCTTCTTTGCACCGCTATCAAGGCAGACCTGAAGCGCGTTTGCAAGTTCGTCCACCTTGAGCATCGTTCCTGCAATGCTGATCTCACCCAGCACCGCCAGACTGCTGAGAGTCGGCTTTCCAAGCGCAATCGAACAGAGTGCGATCAACGTGGGAAGCGCAAGTTTCTCGGTCATGCCGATGCCCTGCAAGTCCTGATAGTTGATGATATAGTCCTTCGTTGTCGTGCTGATCGAGCCGCTGATGCGGTTGCCGTTTGCTTTCAGATAGTTGAAGGCAGTATTTGCCGCTTCCTTGCACTTACCATCAGAGTTTAGTCCCGTCCGCTCAAACTTTCCGTTTCCGGGAAGCATCTGAGATTCCAGACGGAAGACGCCGATCATGCCGCTCTTTCCCTGAGAAACCGTATAGACCTGACCGGGATTGCACATTCCTTCGGGAATCAGCTTTCCACCGCCCTGTTCGGGGACGGAGACGAAATGTTCCTCAAAGGTATCATTGTCAATGTACGAGAAATTGACATCATAAAACTCCATGCCGCCCAGCTTCTTGAGCTGTTCCTTGACGCGGCGGCGCATTTCAAGCGCAAACTTGAGGATCTCTTCAAGCTGTTCTTTCGTAAACTCCCCGTCCGGATAAAGCAGCTTGATCATGCCGCCAACCATCTTGCGGACGGCAATGGTATCGCGCTGATTGAGGTTCTTGCCAAGGCGGAAATACTTGTCCAGCGCATCGCCGTACTGCTCCTTACGAAGCTCCCGGATAAACTCTGCCAGATAGTCGGTGATGAAACCGTAGTCATTGGTGAAATGCTCCGGACGGAACTTTGGGATCTCCCAGCCGGGGATATAGCAGTGCATACGGTCGAGGAACGCTGTGTCCGTTCCCATTTCGGGAGGGAACGGGTCAAAGAGGCTGGATGTTTTCAGCAGCACATCCACGCTCTGATTGATATTGCCGACGAAAACCATAGAAGCGGTCGCGGCTTTTTCTTCCTTTCCACGGGCGAAGGAGCCGGACGCCATATAGTCCTTCATGATCTGAATGCCGTCCTTGTCCTTGAAGTTGATACCGGCAACCTCGTCGAACGCCACGCAATCCCACAAGCCAACCAAGCCAACGGTTTTTCTGCCCATGTTGTAGAACAGGTTCGCAACGGTAGTCTGACCGCCGGAAACAAGAATGCTGTTCGGGGAAATTTCTTTGTAGATATGGGATTTGCCGGTGCTTCGCGGACCCAGCTCACAGAGGTTGAAGTTGTTTTCCACAAGCGGCAGCATACGGGCAAGCAGAAGCCAGCGTTCGCGGTCATTCAGCTTATCCGGCTCATAGCCGCAGGAGCGCAGCATGATCTCAAGCCACTCTTCTTCGGTGAAGTTCTTTCTGCCCTCCTTCAATTCCTCAATGTCCACATGAGGCATCTGGATCGGTGTCAGCTTGCGGATGTGGATGGGAGAAGCGCTTTTCTCTTCTTCCAGAAACTCATATTCGAGCTGCACAATGCACCAGATACCGCCGCAGAGCAGCCGGTCAAACTTTGCGGGATAGTCCTCTGAAATGGGGATATTCTTGATACCGAGGTTGGAGAACTCCGCCTCATAGGTATCTTTTTTCATATTCAGATTGACGGTGATCTTGTCAATGACCGTGTGCATTCCGCGCTGACGCAGCATGGAGAGGATCTTCTGTGCCTCATCCGGACGAACATAGTTATCAGAAAGAATGCGCTTTACATTTTCAACACCCTCTTCGATGATCTCCGGATCGTCGGAGCTACAATACTGGCCCAGCAAAAACTCAAGGACATAGACCGGCACATTCGCACCTTCCTTGATTTTCTTGGTCAGATCCTTGCGAACAATTTTGCCGTCAAAGAATCGACGCAGCTTTTGATTGATGACGATGTTGGGATCTTCCGATAGAAGCCCCTCGGCTTCGGGCATCGTTCCGGGATTCCATCCCTCGCGGTTATCTTCCATGCTGCATCCTCCGTTCATTAGAACCCGAAATCATTGGCGAAGGCCATATCGATGCGAACCTCCTGCTTCGTGACCGGGGTAAAGTCATTTTCATCATCGTAGATGACGAGGTAATAATTTGCGTTGGGATCATACTTCATGTCTTTGAAGCGGAATTTCAGTCGTGAAATTCGCTTCTGGGCATCCGTTTCCTTTTTATCTGCCGTCAGCACATTCTCACTGGATACCTTGTTGCCCTCGGCATCCACAAAGAAGATGCGATATCTACCTTCATTCACGCCATCGCCCACGGGCTCAGGCTGGATGAAGTCCAGCGTAGTAATAAGGTTTGTGATTTTGTTCAGGATACTGACCAGGGAAATGCCGGCCTTCTGGAATACCTTTTTCTGCTGCCCGGTCTTAGTGGTCAGTTCAATGACTGGCACCAACATCTCCTGCAAGGAGCAGCCGCCATGCACATAGCAACTGCCACCGGAGGCTTTGAAGACATCCGCGCCCAGAGGCACCGTCACCATACGGGGATCGTCGTTGCCGAACATGGCAGCCAGCGGATAACTGGTCACACCATCGGCATTCAGAGCCTGTACGCCTACAGTATACCGTCTGCCGCCGAAGTCGATCCCGGTACCACTGGCACTAATCTTATCGCTTTCAGTTAGTTGATCCCGCTTATAGATAAAGCCATGATCCGCAGTTATAAGGAAGTGAGATGCTACTTTGTTCTTGGCCAAACGAATCAACAGAGAAAATAATTCATCAATGGCCTCCCGGCAGGATACATAGACCTCGTTTTCTGTCGGCTGCTTATCACCCCGTGCATCGATTTGATTGTGGTAGATGTAGACCGTAGAAACACCACGGAACGCTTCAGATAGCTCCGCAGACCCCATGCGCTCCACATCCTCATAAGTATAGCAACGGGCATCCGGATCAGCAGAGGTCAGGATCACTTCGCGCTGGGCGGTGGAAACGGTAGGCTTGCCGTCCACTAAAACTTTCTCTCCCGCGATGGTGATCTGCTTGTGGGGCAGAAGGGCCGCCATGCCGGTTTTGGTGATGCTGGGCAGGCCAGCCAGCATAGCATCCATTTTGATAGATGCACAGTTGGCGTCCTTGGAAAGCACCTCCATCAACTCCATACCCACCTCATAACGCAGGGCATCGGAGATCAGAACGACGGTCTTGGCGCGGTTTTTGCCGCCTAAGTAGCGATTATAAAAGCGGCGCTGCATGGGTATCGAGAGAGCGGTAGTATCAGCTTCACTGAAGGCGGTATTCCATGCAAAACAGACCTTGCTCAGATAATCATTGGTGTAGACATTCTCCACCAACTGACGCAGTTGGGCAAAGGGGTCCTTGTCCTCCAACTGGTCATAGTGGAAATAGAACTGCCGGTGATAGGTGTCGATTCGGTAATCCTTCTCTCGGTACTGCCGGATCATGGTATCGGCATCGGGATGCCCGCTGTACTTTGCCTCCTTGAGCATAGCGTAGGCGTTGGTCAAAACCGCATAGGCTTCGGCATAACGGTCAGCAAAATGCTTTTTCCTGCGCAACTCGCAGATCTCCGGAATGCTCTTGCCCATCAGCGCTGTGCCAAGATCCTCGCTGCAAAGCCGCTCCACCATCCACCGGATGATCATGCGGTCAATGCAGGCGAACACATCGCAGTCAATGAGCTGCTCCACGGGGTAAGTCTTCAGAAGCTCCTCCACCCGCAGGATTTCTTCCACCTCTGCGGAGATGGCCTCGAAGCGCTCCCGATACTGGATGTTGTTCATGATGTTCTCCATGAAGACCACCACATTGCCGGTCTTGACGGAAACAAGACTGCTCCAGTCCTTCGGCAGCTCCTTGCCAACCTCTTTCTGGGCATAGGTCATCAGGAGTGTCATGGCCAGCTTTTCAAGCGTAGGCTCGGTCTCCGTATAGCCGAAATGCAGGCTCACCAGCTTCCAAAAGCTGTCCTCCAGATCATACCGCTTGAAGTCCGCCAGATACTTATTCTCTGCAAAGCCATCGCCGGTGAGAACAACGCGCACGACCTCTTCGAAGTTCAGCGCCTGCACCCGGCAGAGGACGCTCATCAAGCCGACCTCTACCGATTCCTGCGTCCACTGGTCGATCTCCAGCTTATAAAAACGGTCAGTGCGCTCCTGCGCCTTGAAGAAACCAGCATACTTCTGGAGCACCGACTTTAGGCTTTCTGGGATTCCCAAGTCCACACAAATCAAGGAAATACGGTCTGCAAAGAACTCCTTAGAATAGCGAATGGTATCCTCCAGATGGTTGTCCCGAATGGAAGGTTTTGCAAAGGGCGCGTATACAAGATAATTGGTGGTTGTGTCCTCGCGCTCCAGAAAATACTTGGTGCGGAACTGACAATTTGGCTCCATGACCAACACCTTGGCGTTATCTAGTTTTAGATCGGGGATCTCATCGGCAAAGTCCGCATTGGCATCGTACCAGAAGACCAGCTTCCGTGTATCTCCAACGAACTCCCCATTGAGCTTGTCCGTAATTTGTTTTAAGTTCAGCTCTGCCATATAAAATTACAGCTCCTTGGTTTCTACTTTTAACATGACGGTCACATACAGAATTCTCTATATTGGCAATAAAAGTTTGCTAAACATTGATATTAACTGGTCTTTACACTCAGCGCGCGTATTTAATACCAATAGCGTCAAACTCAGTGCGAAGTTTTTCTTTCCATCCGCCATACTCATCTGCTTCAATATAGATGCATCCGCTTAAATCCCCCGGCAATTCAACGCCTTTTTCACAAAGCATGATTGTTTTTTTATTTCCAAGCAAACCAATAAACAGTCCTGCTTCAAAGACAACATTTTGCCTAGCCCGGTATTTCAAATGATCAGTATCTTCCTTTTCTCCACCAACATCATCAGCTGTAAATAGAACAATTGCGCAATCAACATCAGAATATCTTTCCAACTTATCCAATATAGATGAAATTCCTTTGTTGGCCTGCTCATGTAAAATGATAGGCTCAATGCCAATTTTTCTCAACCACTCTGCGAGTTGATATTTTAATTTCTCATCATGTCCATGGACAATAAAAACCTTGCTTCCCATCTTGGCCTCCACACATTTTTCGTCTAGTCCTACTGTGAGTTCCGTGTCCATCTTCACAAAATTTATAGCTTCATCAAGTAACGATAAAAAAGCAGCATGCTTATTTTTGTTATGTTGCTCAAGGCTGATTTCTCCGTATACCGCTTCTACGGCCCCTTTGACACCCCACCCGCTTGCAATATGTTTTGCTTTATCTGTAAATTGGGAGTCATCACCGAAAATTCGTTCAAACAGCGATACGAAAGTGGTTTCATACTTGATTTCGGAAAAATCCGAGTATGAACAAAGTTCATCTCTAAATCTTGTCAATAATGCAATCTTATCCATCCTCGCACCTCACTTGATCGGCGTCAGGATCGCCAGCTTCTTTCCATCCGGTGCAGTCTGGATCTTCTCATAGTTCACCTTCACGCCGTCATCCAGGTCAATGGAGATCCGGGCAAGGGCAAGGTGGGCAATCTTCTGATCGTAGTCACGGGTCTCCTTCAGCTGCTTGGTCAGCTTCTCTTTGCGCTTTTCTGCCTGCGCCACTTCGCGGGCGTTGGTGCTGCTGTCAATGGTATCCTGGGTGCGCTTCAGCTCGTTTTCATAGGCCCGCTGCATCTTGAACAGGTAGTCGGCACGAATGCGGCCAATGGTGTTCTCATCATAGCGGTGCATATAGATCAGCGCCTTGAAGCCGTTCTGCTTTCCGCTGTCGAACATCCAGTAGATCGGACGCTTCTGATAAGTCTTGATGTGATCCTTGATAAAGTCATTCAGAAAGTAGTTCCGAATGATTTCCCGACTGGTAGTGCCTTTGCCGCCGAGAGCATCGGCCACGAAGCGCAGGTTTTCTTCCAGCGTATCCTCGCCATAGACGGTGCGGAGAAACTCCACAAACCGCCCCACAATGTCATCGTCAAAGTACTCCACATCGGTGACAGGGATACAGTTGTCTTCATCGGGGATGAAGGTTATGTACTTGCTGGCATCCCACTCGCCACCGGCGTAGGCCAATCCCTCCACATCCAGAGAGTAGCGTCCAAACATGCAGCCCACGGCGTAGGAGATGAGAGACACGATCTCATCCCGCATGGTGCGGACATAGTTGCTGCCCTTCATGGACTCCGGCACGGCGTCCTTGCTGTCGAACACCCGATGCACGGTGATGTCCTTGTCCGCCACATCCGGCGTCAGTTCGTCCTGCAAGCCGTAAATGTCAATGAAAATACGGTTCAGTTCTTCTTCATTCTTTTTGAGCTGCTGGAAGCGCTCTTCGCACTCAGCTTGCCAAGCAGCATATTTCTCGGAAATCAGTCTTCCCATTTTGAAAGTCCCTCCTTGATCCGGCGGTCAATCAATTCACAGACCGCGGAAAAGTTCTGATCGATGTCTGCATTGCTCACGCGAATGACCGTCAGATTGTAGTTCTGTAAAACTGCGCTCCGTTCCGTGTCGTATGCCTGCCCCTCTGACGTGTAGTGCTGCCCGCCGTCTAACTCGATCACAAGATGCGCGCGGCTGCAATAAAAATCGGCAATGAACCAGTCAACGCTGCGCTGACGATAGACCTTGACCGGATAATCCCGCAGAAAATCATACCAGAGATGCCGCTCCTGCCGCGTCATATTTTTTCGCAGCTGCCGGGAGCGATCTTTCAGTTCGGCGTTGTAGCCGGTATAGTGTTTGAATCCCATCGACTTCCCTCCTATGAACCCCTCCGGCGCTACGCGCCACCTCCCCTTTCAGGGGAGGCAGCGTCAAAGGCTCCCCTGAAAGGGGAGCTGTCACCGAAGGTGACTGAGGGGTTGTTCGTACTTTGCCCGCAGCGCGGTCCAAGGAAAACCCCTCCACCGCAGCGCGGTCCCCCCTCCCCTTTCAGGGGAGGCAGCATCAAAGGTTCCCCTGAAAGGGGAGCTGTCACCGAAGGTGACTGAGGGGTTCTTCGTACTTCGCCCGCAGTTCGGTCAAAACCTGCTGGTAACTGGTCTGCCCGCTGGCGATGCGATCAAGGTTGCTGCGGGTGGATTTGCTGATCGTCATGCCCTCGGCGGCAAAGGTTCCGCGGATGTTGCGGAGATTGCTTTTGTGCTGCGAAGCAATATATTTCTCGGAAGTCAGTCTTCCCATTGTTTATTCCTCCGTCTCTGTTTTGCATTTTGCACACACATCAACCAGTGTATAGAATTGTTCTTCCTTATCAATCACTCTAATCCAATCAAGCAACGTTTGTTGCTTAATTAGTATAGCAGCGGTTATTTTTGAATTATCCTTATCTTCCAGCAAAACATTACCGTTATCAAAGAAATATGTATTTCCATGAGCAAATGAATTTCTTATGTGTCTAAAAAGACAGTTGACATGGTTTTCTCCACCGCCGGAAAATTTGAATTTTTCATTTTCGTCTACTGTTATAGAATACTTTTGGAGCAAAATCGCTCGCGGATGCTCAATGCATATCTCATCATTTGATAGGTTCATCGCAGACATAGTGTCTTTACAAGTTGTCGAACGAATGAAGCAAATATTATTACTCAGTCCAGCTTTTTCTATCAGTTCTTTTTCTAAAGCAGGATATCCGTCTTTTTTATTATCATCCTTTTTCCAGCCATAGTCATTAACGGAACGCTCCAATCCGCTTCCACCGCTTATAGTATGTGTAACATAAAAATCCCAAAGCATGTCTATTTGCGCATAAGAAAACGGAGAGGCTGTCAGAGATTTCTTATTTGCTGTCTTTGATACCTTAGCATCTGAGCAGCGATGCACGAATCCATTCATCCCAGCCATGTCATCTCCACCTCACACCAGCGGATTCCGCTTGAAATCCCACGAGGTTTCATAGGAATCCCAATCTGACTTTGCAGCTTCTACGCAAGAATTAACGATAGGTAGAGTTTGAGCCTGATAATTATCGTCAATCACTACAGGAATTTCTGCGATGTTCCCAACCTCAAAATTAAGCGTTGGACTTAAAACTTCAACAATAGCTGCTGCGATTTTACTGTTGAGCATAGCCATTGCGTAAAGTATAATTTCATGATTCTGAACCGTTGAATGCAAAAAAGGGCTCGCATCGCCAGGAATAATTCCTTTGGGTTGATAGCGAACTGACATTTGCCCCGATGAGATTTTATTCCAACTAATCAGTTCATCAAAGTATCTATCTTCTGACGGAATAATAGCTTTTCCGGTATTCTTTATATCACGACCAGAATCTTCCCAATTTACAACATCAATAATGTTTCCATACCAACGTCTAAAACTGCCTCCGCTATTAAACAAAAACCACTTGCAAGGAAGCTTTTTCGTGTTTTGATCGAGTTGCAGGGCCTCTTTTTTTCTCAACACCTCATACCATTTCCGAATAAATTTTTCTGAATTGCCTGTTTGAAGGCCGCGCCGCGTGTCCGCATATTTTGAAATAGGTTTTTTAGAAAACTGGCCTATCATTTTATTGCTAATCCAGTAACCTATTCTTGCTTTTGGAATTTTGGAGAAGTTGGACTGGTCTGCCGCATACCGATTCTCACCCGCGAGGAACATATCCTCTTTCCCTTGCTGAGAAGTCGGCTCGATCAGACGGCAATACTCGCCCTTATAATCTGCAATATGGCTTTTGCGGATAACAAACGATGTGGTCTGCACCACTTCGCCGCCGATTTCTTCAAACGCTCTTGCGCCAAGGTGCGCCATATTGACAATATCGACTGCCAGCAGCTTTGCACGCAGCTTCTCAAAGCTGGACAGGAACATCCACGAGTGCTGCGTGATCATCGCCTGATAGCCGTTTTTCTTTGCCATCTGCCCGCAGCGTTCAATAAACACGGCGAACAGATCCGCCTTGCTGTCCGGGAAGTTCTTCTTTACATAGTCGTTGACCTTCGCATCGGCGTTGCTGACTGCCATGTACGGCGGATTTGTCACAACCACATCATATTTCTGCGCCAATTCCTGTCCCACATCGACCAGCCGCATCAGCTTCTCAGCGGTATCCTCCACGCCGATGCTGTCCAGCGTGATTTGACTGACTACATCAACGCCAGCCACAAAGCGGCGCAACAACTCCCAATCGCAGTTCTCCACACGCAGAATGGAGCCATACTCCTTGGCATCCCGCAGGCTTTCCAGCAGATTCTCCATCTGCATCCTGGCGGTATTCTTCTCCAACTCGCTCAGGCCTGCGCCAAAGTACTCCAGATGGGCATTGGGGATTCCGTTGCTCTCTTGAATGGCAAGCACATGGGGTTGGATTCCCCGCGTCAGAATGCGGCGGTCATATTGGCGGGCCTTCATCATCACGGCGAAGTACGCCAACTGCGCGGCGCGATCGTCGATATCCAGACCGAACAGGTTGTTGGCCAGAATGGACTGGGCAGCATCCCGCTGGGTGTAGCCCTGGGATTCATAGATCTGCATCAGCACATCGAAGGCATAGACCAGAATGTGGCCGCTGCCCATGCAGGGGTCAATGAGCTTGATATCCTCCGGATTTAGTGAAGCATATTCCTTGCGGATCTCCGCAAGCTGTGCCTGCACCTCTGGTTCCTGCTCTGCCTCTTCCAGATAATAGCGCCAATTCTCCTTGAGGGCGTCGTTGAGGTGTCCCTCTACCCACAGGCGGCCCAAAGAGTTTTCCACCATATAGCGCACGATCCAGTCCGGCGTAAAGAGCTGGGTGGCGGCTGGGATTTCCTCCTTGGTATACTTTTCTTTCTTGGCGAACACAGCAGCTTTCGGCTCTGTGTTGTAATACTGATAGGCCCAGCCGATGATCTCCACCTGGCCTGTTGTTTGACCATTCTCATCGACATGAGAAACATCAAAATCACTCTCAGGGATGTCGTTCACCAGATGATAGATCACACCGTCCCGGTCTGTGAAGGAGATGTTCAGCAGCAGTTCGGTATAGTCGTGGCCGTCCACCTTCTGGAACAGGTTTGGCAGGATCTCATGGAGCGCGTCGCACTGCTTGACGAACAGCAGCCGGAATAGGGCGTCCATGTCTTCCTTCTGGCCGCGATCCTTCCGCTGGATGACGGTATCCCTCTCCTGGGGTGTGAAATCGAACTCCGCATCGAAGGGCGTGGAGAGGATATCCGGCTCCAGCTTACCCTCCTGCTCGGAGGACAGTACACGGATGCGGGAGGGCAGATAGTCGTTGACCTCCATGAAGCGAATGGCGATCAAACGGTTGAACCAGGTATAGGCTACCTGCTCCACGATGAAGTTGTAGGCAGTTTTGTAGTCACTATCCCGCTGCTTATCATGAATGGCCTGCACTAGCGCCTTGCGCTTTTTGATCTCGTCACCGGAGATGGAGGCGGGTGCGCCGGTGCCGGCATCGAAGAACTGCATATCGCGGGTGGACTGGGGCAGCGGCTCCTGAATACCGTCCTCCCGGACACCCACCAGGCCGCACTTGTCGGCAACGCTGCGGATCAGAGCCTTGCGTGCCCAGATGGAAAAATTTTTGATCGCGGTTTTATCCATAATTTTAACCCCTTATCTGGCACATGGCCAAAGTTGGTTCTTATCAGAACTCAATATTCACCGTGGTGTCCTCTTCCAGAACGCCCAGCAGCTTTGTGCGAAGCTCACGGAGGTACTTATCGATATCCTCCTCGCTCTTGATTTGCCAGGAATACTGAGATGTGACGCTCTTGATGCTGATGCTCTTTTTCTTCTCGATCTTGACGGGTTTGACCGGGGAGATCGGCTGGATGGGTTCCTGGGCAGGCTGGATCGGTGCGGTGCCGCCACGCTTCACATCCGAAGAAGTGGTAGACTTTGCCGCCGCTGCCTGTGCTGCCGCCTCTGCCGCTGCCTGTGCTGCGGCCTGAAGCTTGGCTTCGGTCTCGGCGATCTCGTTCAAGTGACGGATCTTGAGAGCATCCGCCTCTACCTTGATGTTCTGGAGGGTAGCTACATTATTGCAGGTATTCGCCTTCTCACGCAGCTCTCTCCACGCCTCTGCATAGCGGTTGGACAGCTTATCATGGCACTGCTTGCCTTCCAATTCATCAAAAACGCGCTTACGAGCGGCAACAATCGCGGCTTGGATAGGCTCCTCGATCTCTTTGCACATATCCACATAGCGGTTGGCAAAGCTGTCCAACAAGCCGGGCAGCTTATAGATCTCACCATAGGGCGCGGTCTTTGCCATGATGCTCTTGATTTGGGAAGCGATATGCTCGATCTCCTCGTTCACAATAAAGGTCTTACTGTCCTCGTATATCTTCATGTGACGGATGGCTTTCTCAAAGATTTGCAGCTGTTCACCTTCATAGAATGCCTTCATCGGCTCATAGTCTTGAGCAAAATCAAGATAGTCGTCCTGCTTGTCGTATATGGTTTTGAAGAATTCGGCGGGGTATGTAAGCCCAATGACCTCGTTCATCAGCGCCTTGCCAGTGCGGACGACTGAGCGGCCAGGATACTGAGGATTGTTCTGCTGGCGGATCTCCAGCTTTTCCAGATCGTTCTTCAGATCACGGCTCCTGCGGATAAAATCAGCCATGACCGTATCTTCGTTATCATCCACAGAGGTAATGCCAAACAATTCTCGCATGACCTCACGGACAGCTTTTTTGTACTTTTCCGGGGTGACTTCCCGGTACTCCATCAGCAGCTTTTCAGGATATTCACGCTTGGTAAGATACCGAATGATCTCCTCATCGCTCTTATTCATCAGCGTAATGGGTTCGCTGCTGACGAACATGGAGATTTTGCCGTCCTTGAACAGCTTCGCCACCAGATAGCGCACATCGTCCTCAATGAAGCCGTAGGGAGCCTTCATATAGCGGTCATACAGCGTCTTGAGGGAGGTGCGGGCATGGCTGCGAGTGGTGTTCAGGTTCAGGTACTCCTCCAAATCGGAGAGTGCCAGCTTATTGATGACCACGCCGCCATCCAGCTTCAACTGATACTGAGCGGAGGATTTGAGAAGGCTACGGATATTGCCCTCGTTGGTGGCGGTGTCGATGTAGCCCAGCTTGTAGTACACGGCGGCGATCAGTTTGCCGATGCCTTCATTGATGCGGGAGGAAATGTCCTTGCCAGAGAGCTGGAGCTTATCACCGTTGACAAAGATGACCGCTTCCCGCAGAGCAGCTTCCAGGAAGATGCGGGCGTTGTTTCTCCGCTCCTTTTCCTCCACGCTCTTCATCTGGCGGATCTGCTCAAACTTGGCCAGCGTGTTGGCAGCGCCTCGCGTCAGGTACTTGTGGATCTGCATGGCCTGCCGCAGCTCGGTCATAAACTCGCGGTCATCTGGCAGCACTACAAGGACGCTGCGCTCCTGTCCGGAAAGCATACGCATGGTGGCCTCATCAGAGCGCATATCCCAGTCCGGCGTGATGATTTTCAAAGAGACATCGTAATTCTGATTGGCACGGTAGGGCCGGTCATCCACGAACTGATTGAAGCCAAAGGTATAGCGGCCATTCATGGCGGGATAGCGATACTTCTTGGCGTCGTAGAGGTCATCGAAGATCATCTCGGACACAGCGCCGATGACCTCGGCGATCTCCACATTTTCCGCCTCAATATCCCGCTGGACTTCCTGTTCCTCGTCGGTCAGGAAAACATAGACATCGCCGTTCTTCTGCACTAGGGTCTGCTTGACCAACAGTTTGAGTGCATCTTCTACTCTCTGCTGCAAGCTCATGCGGTCAGTGTCCACACTATCGATCATCAGAGAGGTGATCTGCTCCACATTGGCGGTGATCTCCTTGACATACTTGATCATAAACAGGACTTTGAGAACATTGACATTGAAGCACTCTTTCTCACGGTCAGGGTTCAAGTAGTCATTGTCCCACGCCTTGTAGATGACGCCGCGATAGCTATGATCCAGGAACTTCTCCAATGCGTCGTAGAACATATTGAAAGGTACCAGAGCACCTTCATTTTCATTCATCAGCCGCTCCGCACTGTCCTTGAATAGCGCCAGCATGGAGCGTTCACCTTCAGCCAGATGCTTGCCGGATGCGCCGTGAGTACGAATGGAGGTCAGCACACTTCCCAAGAGGTTAAACTGATAAGGTACAAAGGGATATACGGCGGCGAAGTTTTCTCGATTGGTATAGAGCTTCTTTTCCACGCCGTCGTTGAAGATGATTTTGTTCTTGATGTCAGTTTCCTTCTGGTCATAGAGGAGAGCCAGAGTGTCATGGCCAGCATCGTTCTTCTCCAGAATTCTCTTGCGGATGACCTCGTCCACATTGGCAGAGGACAGGGACAAACGGGTATCGAAACGACCCTGGATTTTAGAAAAGTCATTCTTGTTGTGGCTGATCTCCTTGGCTACCGAGTCAATATCCTGCTGGCTGGTGACGATAATCCACGCCTTGCCTTGGCAGGCAGTACCCAGATCCTCTGTCACAGTCTGGAGATTCAGCATCAGGTCGCGGCTATCACCAATGTACTGACCAATCTCGTCGATCAGAAAGACAACATGATGGTTCTCACCCTTCTGGTCGATATACCGCTTGATGAGCTTGGCAAAATCCTCAATACTCTTGCGGTCGATACCGTCCATAGCCTTCTCGCACCAGTTGCGGGCAGCTTCTTCGCTCATAAAGTCGATTGCGACAAGAGCATCAACCACATCGTCCTGAATGAAGTCAAACTCATTGCGCGCTTCCAACCAGGGCGAACCATTGATACTCTCAAATTCCGCTTTGAAGTTGTCGTATTGGCCCTTTTCGGACAGGGTCCGCTCCAGATCTGCAATGACAGAATTGGACTCGCAGAAACCCTGTCTGCCGTTAAATACGCGCAAAAGGACAGACACAATGGCATCCTTGCTCTGTTTGCCTTGTATCTCACTCTTGGAATCAATATTGAAAAGGATCACATCGGCAGGGGTGTCGGCGGCGAGCTTCATGTCCGCCAACACATACGGATCGGTGATTTTTTTATCCTCCACGAAGTAGTCGATGGCACGCTTGCCGTCCACCTCGCGGTTATCCAGCAGGTAGGAGAGGATCTTCAGGAAGTGAGATTTACCGCTTCCAAAGAAGCCGGAGATCCACACGCCCATCTTATCCGTGTTGCCTACGATACCGGTTTTATAATTTGCGAAGAAATCCGCGAAATGCTTTTGTAGCTCACGGGTCACAACATACTCAGACAGCTCCTGCTGAACATTGGCGTCATCACCCTGACCGACCTTGATAACACCCTTGATGTCGCGGTCAATTTGCTTGGCAAACATATTTTTGATCTGCATATCTGTTACCCCTTATCACCTGACGAGCTGGAAGGCTCGGTAGTAATTGTCGTCTTTTGCTTCTTTATCGCCGAACAGGATCAGCTCCTGCCCGTCGTACTTGCCGGGGTAGAACATGACCACAGGCACATGATCCACCACCTGATGAAGATTGTTCAGAATCTTGTGGGAGCGCAGAATGGGATAGATCTTTCCGACACCAGTGAGAAATACCACGCAGCGCTCCGGAGTGTTATCCCGAATGTGCTGCACGATCAGGCTGTCATCCCCGGAGATGCGAAGAAGGTTTCCTACCGATTTGGTGATTCGCTCAAATCCCTTGCGCTTTTCAAATTCAAAGCACTTTTCCAGATACCCTTTTTCCTGAAGAATGTCGATGACCATATCGTAGAGGTCGTATTCGACGATCTGGAAATTGCTGCTGGGAGTGTTGTACTTGGTCTTCATCTCTGCGATGCGGCGGCGCACCACCAGCTCCTGCTCGGCGGGATAATCGAACACATAGTAACCGACCTCGTTGCCAAGCCCTTTATTCTCCAGAAAGTTGGGCTGCCGGATCACAGTTTCCGCATCGTGCAGCCGTTCCTCCAAAGTTCGCGCCAATTACCTCACCCCCGTAAAAATAGAAATACACGCGCCGAGTCCGGCCTGCTGCAAATACGCTTTCAGCTCTTCGGTGAGCAGAGGCGGTGTCATCATTTTGGTGCCCTCGCTGCGGGAGACCAGTCCGCCTTCGGAAAGATAGTTGATATAGCTGTTGCGGAGTTTTTTGAGGGTATAATCCTTCCAGCCGGCCATCCCCTCGTCCTGATCCTGCTTGCGCTTGAAGAAAGTGTTGAAGTCGGCATCCCGCAGTTCGAAATCACCCACTATGACCTTCTCCCGATAGACCTCGTGCATGAATTCGGCTAGGAGCCGGTCGGTCTGCATGACGGCAATGAACTCTATCAACTTCATGGTAGCCATGTCGCTGTTGCAGAACAGAGCAACACCCTGCTGATCCAGCACCTTGGCTCTGCGGGCGACCGCGCCGTAGATTTCCTTAGCACGGTATTCCTTGGCCACATCGAAGAGGTTTTCCTCCAGCACCTTGGTGCGGATCTCCTCGTAGCTCATACCGCGATTAAGAAGACTCATGACTTTTTTGAATTCCACATACCAGAACGGTCTTGAAACCGCACTGGCGCTGTAAACCTGTTCCATTGTAAGCACCTCCGCGTTATTCTTTCTCTTCCGAAGCCGGAGGCAGTTCTTCATTTCCTTCCGGAATCACCTCGACAATATCTGCGATACTGCAATTTAGAGAGAGGCAGATGCGATTCAAAATGTCTGTATTCACATTCTCGCCGCGCCCCATCTTGGATACAGAAGATTGGCTGACACCCGACAGAGCGATCAAGTCCTTTTTCTTCATATTCCGGTCGATCAATAGTTTCCACAGGGGCTTATAGGAAATGGCCATATCAAGTTGCCCTCCATTACTGATGTTTTGCCACCATTATAGCATAGCGGCATTTAATCAGCAACAAATAGCAACGAGAACACGCTGTTTTTTATCTGTTTTAATGCAGGATAAAGCGAAGGATGTAGCTCCATGCAGAAGAATTATGAAGCAGACACGCAAAAGGCAATCGAACAGGTAATCCGTGTGTTTCAGGACTATATCAAAGCATCCCCACATTTTGATTTGCTATGGTCTGATAAAGTCGGCTACATTTTCATTAGCGTTGATCCCATTCGCAGGACGGTTGCAGATTCGGACTCCTGGGTAGTTGAATGTGCGGAGGATCTCCTGGATAAACTGCTGTATGAAATGGCGGTTGACTTCATGGAGTCAGATGGGCACACACTTGATCCCAAAGAGGCATCAAAAATTGAGCGTGCTGAAATTGAACGCCGACTCGAACCCTTTGTAACACAGCTTTCGGCTGGCCCGGAGCATATTCAGCGCATCTTTGCACGCTCTTAAATCTGCGGGTTATCGAAAATTACAGGCTTAGCAAACCTGCGTATTGTCGGAAAATATCGCTATATTAAACTTGCGGATTGCCGAGAGATGTGCTATTCTATCTGTGAGGTGATGCACATGCTTTTCAAGCGAAAGATTTATAACAAGTTTCTCGCATGGAAACAGGAGGCTAACGGGCAGAAAGCTCTGTTGGTGGAAGGCGCTCGTCGAATTGGAAAATCCACCGTAGTCGAGGAATTCGCCAAAAACGAATATAAAAGCTATATCCTCATTGACTTTGCGAAGGCTCCTGAAAATGTCAAGAGCTATTTTCAACTGCATTTGAATGATCTCGACACATTCTATATGCTGCTGTCCGTTCAATACGGCGTACAGCTCTACCCGCGCGAAAGTGCGATTATCTTTGATGAGGTTCAGCTTTTCCCAAAAGCACGCGAAGCGATCAAGTATTTGGTGGCAGATGGTCGGTATGATTTCCTTGAAACCGGTTCTTTGATCTCAATCAAAGAAAATGTAAAGGATATTGTGATTCCTTCAGAAGAACGGCATCTCAAGATGTACCCGCTGGATTTTGAGGAATTCTGCTGGGCACTTAACGAAGCGCCGCTGATCCCATATATCAGAGATTGTTTCGAAAAGAGAGTCCCTCTGGAGCGAAGTATGCACAATAAGGCCATGCTTTTGTTCAAGCAATACCTGCTGGTGGGCGGTATGCCCATGAGCATTGTTGCTTTTCTTGAAGGTCAAAAAGATTTTGGAAAATCGGATGTTGAAAAGCGGGATATTCTGGAGCTTTACCGCAATGACATCATGAAAATCAAAGCACAATATCGCTCCAAGGTTTTGGCTATTTTCGACCAGATCCCCGGTTTGCTGTCCAGACATGAAAAACGAGTTGTCTTCAACAAAATCGTAGAAGGCTCTATGGCAGATCAATATGAAGAAACCTTCTTCTGGCTGTCGGACTCCATGATTGCAAACGAGTGTAGGCGCGTCAGTGATCCGAATGTTGGCCTGTCTCTCACAGAGTCGGATACCTACATCAAATGCTATTTAGGTGATACTGGATTGCTTGTCAGCCATGCATTTGACGAAAATGAACTGCTGGAGGACGAGGTTTACAAGCAGATCTTTGCAGGAAAGCTTGGACTGAATGAGGGAATGCTTTACGAGAATGTGATTGCACAGATGTTGGTTTCTAATGGACACCGCCTGTTCTTCTATACCCAGTACAATGCGGAAAAGCGCAGAAATGATATTGAGATCGACTTCATTATCGCCAATAACAGTAAGACGAAGTACAAGATGTATCCCATCGAAGTGAAGTCCAGCGCTAAGTATTCCTTTGAATCTCTAAAGCGCTTCAAGGAAAAATACAAGAGCAGGATTGGCGGATGCTATATTATTCACCCGCGCAATCTCATTGAGAAAGATGATATCCTTTGTGTCCCGCCCTATATGACAATATGCCTGTAATCGAAAGTATCTCCAATGCAGTATCGCATTGGAGATGCTTTTTTATCAGGAAGCTTCTTTTTCGCTTTATTTATCTGAGCCTCCATGATAAGTAGCGCCGAGGAAGTTTCGGGATAATTATCAACCTTCGTTCAGTTGTTGCCCTTTGCGCCATACATAGTCAGATCGACTTTGCCGAGATCAACCAATTCTCGTATGTAGGCATCCGCATTGACCTGTGCGATCTTATCCACAACATAGCTCAGGTCTCCAGCCGTCAGGATCATCGACTGGTCTTCCGGATCAAATATGACCTCCTGAGCATCGAAGGCAATCAAGGAATTATCCTGGCTGTCTCTCATCAACACTCTCATTTCTGTGCCTCCTCTCTGATTATGAGGACATCATAGCAAGCAAGCTGTCCGTATTTCAGGACAGATAAAGGTCTTCGAAGAGTTTTTCATTCTTCATTATGAAAACATGATGACGGCCCGCTTTGTTGTTTAACTGAAGCATACGAGGCGAGGACAGCGGTTCTCCGCAACTAAACAGTTTTGTCATCCGCTTGCGATACCACATAATCAACCACCAGTGAATCTCCAACCGGCACGCCAAAACCTGCTTTTTGATTTTCTTCATCATCTTATAATACCTCAAAATATTTCTTTTAGAAAGACTTATCTTTCCGGTGGTTAGATAGTAGTACAAGAGCTTTGTCGAAACCCGTCGGATTTGGCGCATTATTGATTATTTTCTGGGAAGAGACGCAAAATAGCACAGGGCAACAGTGTTTCTGTCGGCCTGTGCTATCCCTAAAAAGCAAAAAACAGCCCAACACCAATGGTGTCAGGCTGTATACTCACTGTGTATTATCTTCAAGAAATAGATCAATGACTTTCATCAAACGCTGCTGACGGATCTCCGGAAGGTTGGTCAACCGTTCGGCATATTTCGATGAGATGATAGCCGGTGCCACATCCAGGACATCGACAAGCAGCGAGTTGGCATCAATCTGCAAGGCATTTGCTATTTCAATCAAACTCTCAAGGCTGGGGCTTTTTGCTCCGCATTCAATATTGCTCAGATACTTGGAAGACAGATTGACCATTTCAGCAAGCTGGGCCTGCGTGATATTATGAGCCACTCTGGCCTCTTGTATTCGTTTACCAATCGGTTTCGTATCCAAATTGGCACCTCCTAATAGAAAGAATATCTTTCTATTAGATAGTATATTGAGCATTCGTGTCACTATAAACCCGCCATAGGAAAGACTATTCCACCCATTAGCAAGATAATAGGCTGCCGACTCTTACGAATCGACAGCCCATTGCTCAAAGGGTACCACTATTTTTTATAAGGTCACGAATGGCATTCAGTTTTTGACCGATTTCGCGTGATGGCTGTGACAAGCGCTTGCCGATCTCCTTGTTGCAGTAGCCCATGACCTTCAGCTGGAGTATGACGATTTGCTCCTCCGTGAGAAACTTACGCCATGCGTGCCAGAGAAAGGCGGTGTCAGAATTGTATTCGGTGCTTGGCTGCATAGAGGTGTCTTCCAGGGGCATCTCATATTGAGCCCGGCAATCTTTACGCCTTCTTTCACGCCCCAGTTCTGCCCAGAGGCGATACCACAGGATCGTGGAGAAGGCGTATTTATTCTGAAGCTCTTGGTTTGAGGTGTAAGTAGCCACTGTACGAAGAAACCGTTCAGCGAATAGACCATACTCCTCGTCACCCAGGCCATGCCGGCCCATAAATTTGAGCAGCAGGCCATAGTGCTCAACAGCAAACTGCCGTTGGTACTCCGTAAGGACGATTTCTTTTCGCCTGCCCATGCGGATCACCCCTCCATGGAGAGATAATCCACGGCCTCAGCGATTGCACACCAGATGCCATCGCCTTCTGTCAGCCAGCTTTCCGGCTGATATTCGTCGTCCTTATGGTAAGGCATACACTCCCACCAGTTGTTATTGAGCATATCAAGGTAATAGCGCCGGTGTTCTGCATTGATGAGTTCGTACAGTTCCTTATCGGTTTGGATGTAGAACTGCATTGCACTGCCAAACTCACCAACATTGTTCTTATCCTTGATATACTCCAAGTGCCGTTCTTCTCTATCGCATCTTTCGTAGAGGTCTGCACAGACATCCCCAAGAGCTTCAACATCGACGATTAAATCCCCGCACTGGACGGTAGCAACGAGGCCGCCGTACCAAAGGGAGTCATACTGGCACTGCCGGATGGTATCTTTCAGGGAAATCTTGATTTGCTTATCGAAGCCTTTTAGCTTGCGAGGCAGCATCCGGAGCAGCTTCCACTTTTGCCAGAACTCGAAGCCTTCGAACACATACTGTTTCATTTCCAATCACCTCCCTTTGTCAGGCAGTGATCGGCAAGGGTGCCTTGAGCTTCATCATCTCGTCAAACTTGCCACGGTCAATCGCGCAGAACTTGCGCTCCCGAATCTGAATATAGAGCCGGAGCCCACGCACAACATACTCAGTAAGATCCACATAGAGCATGGGTGCATTTGTCAGGTCATAATCCAATCCGAAATTGTCGTGGGCTTCCTGGAACTGTAGCCAGTATGGATTACCGTCATTGAAATACGGATGCGGTGCGCCTTCCGGGCGGTCTTCGGAGCCGATTCTTTCGGCCTTGAAGTAGTCGCCTGTGTACTTCAGCGCATAACCCATGCTTTCCTCTCCGGTAGCGGTGCCCATGAACTTAGGCAGTGCATCGAGGAAGAGGAGTGTCTGGCGGATGGCCCTGGCCCGCAGATCCAGCTCTTTGTAGAGCCAGAAGTATTTATTGTCTTCAACGCTGTACCCATGCTCCAAAGCAAGGGAGAGCCGCTGGACATAATAGGTCTGGAGCCCCTGGAGAAACTCCTGACCGTAATACTGCAACATCTCATTTCACCTCCAATCGTATTTGCGCTGCACGGGTGAGTGCATCGGCGTCAATGGAGTCAACACCAAAGACCTGCTTGAATAGTTCAAAGTAGCGCTCGAATGCTTCGTGCATAAGCGGTGCTTTGAGCGAAGTCATAGACCATAGGATCATTTCCTCCTCTGGTACCGATAAGGGATCGGAGATAAACTTGTTGCCATTAAAGTGCGGTTTCGGTTGATCCATAATTATCTTCAGCTCGCCGGCTGTTGTAGCATTGGCAATCAGCTTCAGCCGCTTATCAAACACAACCTCCACGAGATCGTCTCGGATACCTTCCGCCTGATAGCTCGTGATGCGTTTTGCGGTATCAATGTAGGCGCTCAGCTTTGCCTTATTAACTGCTGTATCTCTGTGCTCGTCGCAGGTGTATTCAGCCATAGCTCTTGACATATTTAGAATAAAATTGATCTCACGATCTTCCGTCCTGGCCATACGGCACCTCCTTCATAAACAGGGGAGAGCGATGCAAAAGCACCGCTCTCCCGACTCAAACAAACTATATTCTTACTGCGCTGCATTCTGCTCAGCAATGATCCTGGCAGCTTCCCGCACCTGCTTCGGGCCGTATGTCAGCTCCCAAGCGTTGATGTAACGAGAGGTCTGCTGCATAAGCTTGAAGAAGTCATAATCATTGATGTTCACAAACACCAGATTATCCTTCTGGTAGCTGCCCTTCTTTGCGTGGATGCCGCCGGTCTGCGTGCTCTCCTTGATCGCCCGGCCGTTTTCAATGAGAACACACCACGGATAGTTCCGAGGTTTCCCATCAGTGCCGAACGAGGCTCTCTTGATAGAGACTTTCGTGACCTTGCTCATACCTTTCTCATCCGGCTCGCCGAAGATTTTCTCCTCCACGAACTCGAACGCTTCCACGCCGATAGACACCCTGCTGAGAGCGTAGGCGAAGAACTCCGGGGACAGGTTGGCCGTCACGCGGACGGTGCTGCTGCCAGTACCCTTGGAGTAATCCTGGAGCACGATCCCGATACAGGATCTGGAACGGCTCTGGCCAACTTTCTCGCCCTGGGCATGGATATGTCCGTAGTATTCCACCGGGGCCACCTTCAGCTTGTCGTTGAACTCACACAACTTCTTATTGGTCTTATAGACCGCAATCTGGTTATCAATTTTGAATTCACTCATGATGTCATCAAACCTTTCAAAAATTCTTGGATCAGTAGTGATAGGCCATTACTCCGCCGATGTAGTACGAAACTCCATTGGAAGCGCATCTGAGCCACTCATCAAGGGTCGTCAGTTCTTCATCGACATAGATGTAGGTGCCAAAGCGATCCTCAATGGACTGGCGCAGGGAATACATGAGGTGCGAGAGGGTCTCAGCGTCAGACGACGCTTTGGCAGTACCACTGAACTCCTCCAGCGGCACCCGACCCAGCTTCTCAATAGCATCTTTATACCTGCGGTAAGCTCCTTCGAAGTACCGCTCCTTTGCATCTGCCTTTAGAGTCATGCAGTTCTGTTCGAGGTTAAAAACAGCGTAGTTGTCCAGCATCTGTGCAAAACTCTGGATAGACAACGCTCTGTCATCTGCGTCTTCTGTGTAGTCGGCAATATCGACTCGGAACCAATCAGGCAGTTCCTCGTGAGAGGCCCAAGCGTCTTCCGTTAAAGGAACATGGCTCAATTCAACAATCGTGCTATACAATTCGTCACCCCCTCAAAACCATTCGTAGTAAAATAGGCCAGAGCCTTCCGGCATAGGCCGTGTGGGGATGGACTCACCGAAGCGATCATTAAACTCGGCAGCCAGTTCCTCGTCAATCGGATAGTAGACCGAATTCTCTGTCGGGCCGACCCGCATGGCGAAGAAATCACTGATGGGATAGTTCTTGTACCACTGCTGGATTTTCTCACACCGGAACACATAGCACCTGTCCGTTTGTCGAAGGATGAACTTGGCTTTGATCTCATCCTTTGAGATAGACACACAGGAGGAATCCCCACTGTCAGTGAAGTCGGTGACAACAATGGAGCCATCACCGAGATAAGCACCGATGTAGGCATTCTCTGAAAGCGAGTACTCTGCCCGGATCTTCTCCAGATCGTAGTAGAGGTTTTCGACCATACACTCCTTTGCACAGCTGCGCAAGTTGTTTTTGTTCCCCTGCGCCATACTGTGCAGGGCAATAGAAGTCAATCCGAGGCTTTCAATTTCCTTGGCGCTGTACTGTTCCTTGCCCAGGTGCTCCGGACGGCTGATTCTATAAATAAACGCATCCAAACCCATAGTCGATCATTCCTCCTCTTCAGACTGATCCCTGAAAACGCAGTGCGGGTTGCTGCAATCCCCGGCGAGATAACATGGTGTTTCCTCGCAATAGTAGGGATGGCATGTATGCCCGACCTTTTCCTGAAGGACCTCTTCCACCGCATCAACGACCTCTCCAATGATCTCCATATCCCAATCAGGGGTTCCGATGTCTTCTTCCTGATCTCCATGGTGATTCTTGGCTGTAAGCGCACAGATCAGATCGTAACTGGTGTTATCAATCAAATCGTTTCGGTCGCACAAATAGTCTTCAAAGTTCCTCATTCTTGCCGCCCCCTTAATCAAACCGATCCAGGTTGCGGTTCATGAGCTCGTGGGCATAGTAGCTGATTAGGTTGACCAGCGTTCCCATAGCACGAAAGGCATCCTTATCGTCGCTGAGTGTTTTGAGCGTATAGGCCGTGAGGCCAATAGAACCAAAGGACTTGATGCGGCAACCCGGCGACCAATCGCCGCTGAAGCAGATCGTACCATAGATCCCTTCGCTCCCGCCGTACTCGGTAAAGCCGAGCACATTGAACTCGCACAGGGTTATCCTTTCATCCTTCACGCTGCTGGAAACGCTCTGGTAGTCAAGCGGACACCGGGCCAGCGCTTTGGGGTATTCCGGGTCATCCTTTACCAGCTTCATGGTTTCATCCATGAGTTCCTGCAAGGTGTAGTAATTCCGTTTTTCCGTGTTCACAATTTCAACTCCTTTTCCACAAATAATCAGTTGTAGCATTTGATGAATTCGGGATCGTCTGAGGTCAACTCAAACGATCCATCGACATAGACTTGCCCATCCTGCGGAAGCGGAATATGCTCAATCGACGCATTGAACTGATTGATGGCCGCCTCGATAGAGGGGGCCTCGATCTCGACAATCCCACACACCGACCAGGTGACGGGCAAATTGATTTTCCTGTCCATGTTACTTTCCACTCCCTTCATGACCGCCTGAGGTATCAGCTGCCAGCACACCGGAAGCCATTAGCTTGACGAACTCTATCTGCCGACGCTTATTCCAGACAGGTGTAAACAATCCAGGAGTGAACCATAGTTCTCCGCCTTCCCCAATCTGGGGGAATAAGTCAGGACCTCCTACCGGGTTTGTCAGCGAGTTTCCAACAGCGACATAGCCGGCATAGCCCAGAAGGGAAAGTTGGATATAACACATAAGTGCGACCGTCCGATCCAGATCTTGCCCCACCAGCAGGAGATCCTGCTGAGGTATCCTGTCCTTTTCCTTGTCCTCATAGGCTGCCGCTGATGCCAGAAGCATACAGCCGGCACCACAACAGTTGTCGCAGGTTGTGGCGTACTCTTTGCCCGTGAGAATGTCTGCATCGGGTCCCATTGTCATTTTGGCCATCAAGTGAGCTACATGCCACGGTGTAAAAAACTGACCGTGCCACTGGCTGCCAAAGTCCAAAGACATATAGAGCCGTCCGAGGAAATCCTGCTTAGGGTTCTGTTCAAGGCTTTTCGCTGTGATTTCAAGCAACCGGTCAAACACCGTCAGTTCCTGCTCCGTGTATCTCTTCAGAGTCTTCTGAAGCTCCTTCGCTCTCTTTTCAAAGCGCTGCCGTTCAGTGCGGTCGAAGGTCAGCGAGAGAACGCAGGCGTGCATGGTAACGAAATCCCTCCAGACCGTCCACGGATTATGGCGTTGACTGAGGGAGTCGAAGGTCTGAACAAATTCCTTGGCGTCGGGGGTGTCGAAGGCAATCCTCTTGGCCATATCAGCCATCACCTCCGTCCGTTTCATCGAAGTCTTCCGCAGACACGAGCACGCAACCGCAGGTTTCACACTCAATGCAGACATCATGGGGATCATTCAGATCTCCATAGGCAACACAGACGATTTCATGCCCTACATGGTCGATGAACTTTTCCATCATCCAGTTGCGGGGCTCTAAAGGTTTTCCATTACGCATGGCACACCTCCAGAACAGACTCAACCTTAGGCATATTCCAGTAGATCTCCAGCAGATCCAGGTCGTCGAGCCGATAGCCATACTTCCTCGCATACTTCTTCTTGAAAAAATAGCCTTCGGTTGTCTGAACTACCTTGCCGACCATGTTCCCATACTGGCAGGGATAGTTCAGCACGATAGGAAGCGCTGCTTTGACTGCGGCCTGGATTTTTGGCTCATCTGGAAAGGCTCGGTGCTGATTTGCAATATCCAAATTGGGCCAGTCGGCGTACTTGGATTTGAGCAGCTCCAGCACCTTGCATCGGATCTCATCCTGTTTGTCCAGATCATGCTGCCTGTTGAAATTCAGTGTGAAATATGAATAGTCCCGGTCGGGGAGGCCGCTGCCTCGGAAGGTGCTGCTAAAGTCATTGCACCAGAAAAAGAGATCCCATGAGAGATCGTCATACCGAAGGCTTTGACCCTTGTCGTACTGGTAGCACACGAACTGTTTACTGATTTCCTCCATGACCTGATGCATCGCATCGCTGCGCCGGACTGCATCCTGCACGCAGAGCTGGTGCCAACGCTCCTGATGCATCGAATTGCTCATCATGCTCATCTGCCGGTTTTGCTCACGCTCCTCCGGGGTGTAGACGAAGCTGAAGCGCAGACTGTGGTAGCCGTCACGGGCGAGGCCACGGTCGATCATCAATTTGTCCCTATCGGTCAAATACGAGGTGTCATGCCAAATTCTCATACGGCACCTCCTTGATTCGCCATCGTCAAGGCTGTCAAGGACGATTGCTTGCTGCTTCTCGGTGATAGCTCCGGCACCACGCAGGTGTTGTCTCGCTTGTAGTTGTCGGCATCCCGGTAGAGGTAGTCGATTCTTGTATTGTTCATCGTTCACTCCATTCCGCCCGGAACCTCAAATGGGGAGGTTCCGGGCAATCAGATTGGTCAGCGTGATGGGCAGCTTGTTCAGATCCGTGATGTCGAGATAGCCGGTTCCGTAGATCCGCTCAATCTTGTCACGATCATCGCCAATCGCCGCCGCAAAGATTTTCACGCCTTTTCGGTCATACTCCTGCTTGATGCCCCGCAGGTCTGCCTCTGCCGCCGTTCCGGAATAACCGTGGTCATTGGGCTGCCCGTCCGAGATGAGAATGAGCATCTTGGCATCCGCCGGGTAGCGATACAGCTTCTCCGCCGCGAAGCGAAGCGCCGCGCCATCCCGGTTACAGCTTCTGGCGCTCATATCCATCAGGCGGTACCGATCCTTTCGATCCACAGAGTCAAAGGAGGCGTAGGAGAACAGTTCCACATGGCAGCAGGATGCTGTGTGGCCCATGATTTCAATGGGAATGCCCAGCTTCTCACAGAAGTCCTGCACGACGATTGCCGTTGCACGAGCCTTTGTGATTCGGTCACTTCCACCCATGCTGCCACTTTCGTCGATCAGGAGACCAACTGCCAGATTGATGGGGTCCATCGGGAGTCTGGTGTTATAGAACAGTCTTCCATCGTCACGATAGAGTGCGTGCTGATTGAGCCGTTTACCAGCCAGCAGGCCCGTCTGCTTGCCACCCTGGCGCTTATCACGCAGGGCGGCGCTGACGCTCTTCTGGAGCCTCTTGGACAATCGGAGAAGTTCCGGGGCGACTGCGTTGTAGTCATCCACCAGATCCGGATCGACCTGAGACATTCGGTTCACGGTCACATTGATACCTCGGTGCGCATTGCCATACGAAATGGTATTTGCCTCACGCTGAAGCTCCTCAGACAGCTCCTCCTCCATGGCCTCGTGGACGATGCCCTCTGCCATCTCCTCCAGTACCCGTTCAATATCGGATGCAGCGTGCTGGTACCCATTGCCGGCGTATTCGGTGTTGGTGGTGATTTCGCCATCACCTTCACTGTCAATGCCGTGGGTTACATGGGCCGCAATTCTGGCTGTTTCCTCGGCCAGAACCTTCTGCACCTCCTCCTTCAGAGCTTCCTGCTGCTGTTGGTTGGGCACGAAGGCCTGGGTAGTTGCCGCCGGCGTATTTTTGCCGGTCGGATTCTGGGGCAGGTTAGGCACCTGAGCCTGAAGCGCCGCTTGGATCGCCTGAAGCGCCTCCTGAGCGCCCTGACCGGGACTTCCTGCATTCTGCTGTTGCTGTCCCTGCTGTGGCTGACTGCCACCAGAACCGGAAGGCTGCTGATTCTGACTGTTCTGCTGCGCCTGCTTCTGCTGGTCTCGAAGGGCATCGAAGCAACGCTGCATAATGGGCCAGAGTTCAATGAGGATGCGATTGGCGGCGTCACAGCGGCCACGGGCATCTTCATCGCCCACGCAGTCATCCACAATCGGGATCAGCTTGATCGCCATATCCAACAGTTCACCGGAGTAGCCGGAGAGATTGTTTACCTCTCCGGCATTGATGTATTGGATCAGCAGGTTTTCAATAATCCGATGATCGTAGAACTTCTTATCGATCATGGCTTGAAGATCAGGCGCACATTCCGCGATGCGCAGGTTATTCAGCGCGATGCCTCTTGCCGGCGTGCCGGGGAACTCCAGTGAGTATCTGGCATCCACATAGCCATCCTCCAGGATATTGCTCAGGGTATGAGCCGTTTCCAAAAGTACAGCTCTGGGCACCTCATCGGTGTCATCCAGCATGGCTGTCTGAATTTCCTTTGCATACACTTTCTGCTGCGCTGTCAGGCCCCTGGGCGTATTGGGATAGAACTTACCCCTCTGGAGCTTTAGGATGAAGGCGTTCCATACGCTGCCATCCGTAAACAGGTTGTGGCCACTCTCATGGGCGTTCAGCCCCTCAATGCTCAGCGAGCGAAGACGCCGGCTGGGCATACTCCAGGTGATTTCGTTGCAGGCGTTGATGTAGACCATACCCCTGCTCATATCGGTGTACGCAAGAGAGGGATCGTCGTGATCGGCTGCCACAAATACCTTCAGCGGCTGCTTATAGCGCCGGGTGGCGCTTTCCGTAATATCCATGAGATACGCCCTATACGCCTTGGACGCAAAGAACTCCTCGTCAGTGATTTTGCTCTTGACCTCCATAATCCGTTTCCGGATCTGTTTATGCGATGTTCTCATTGGCTCACCCTCCTGTTACGCCAATGCGGCGACAGGATCAAAAACCACATCGTACAGAAGGCCGTAGAGCTCATCGGCCAACTTGAGTGCCTTCATGCCGGGGTAGTACCAGAGCAGGCGGTGCATATCCCCATTGATCGAGATAATCAGAGGACGCTTACTGGAAGCGGGATAGGCCATGGGCTTCACCTTAACTTCCAGATCGGACTTGTCAAACACTCGCTCCAGGATGTGCTGCACAAACTGTGCGTTTTCATCCGGAGTTTTGCCCGGATCTTCCGAACAGCACACCGCCGCCACAGAGATGGCGAACTTAAACTCCAGGGGTGCCCAGAAATAATTCATCATTTTACTCAAGTCTCCTGTTACTATATATTTGCCCCTTGGTTTATGGCAGCCAGCCATAGGCATGGGAC
>ERZ779880.946-NODE-946-length-30367-cov-31.513790_pt1 | contig 30367 bp, 26 predicted proteins | sample MGYA00511555_ERZ779880 | MGnify/ENA primary metagenome ERZ779880 (study PRJEB29588, sample SAMEA2145815) | human gut metagenome | biome: human gut; feature: human-associated habitat; material: faeces | place: Denmark | collected 2008/2010 ... | reverse complement strand
TGTTGTTGGAGTACTTAACCATCTCAGTAGCCATATCGGTATCACGGATCTGGCTCTCTGCGCTGGTGGTATTCTCAACTACGTTGTCGAGGTTGTTGATGGTGTGCTCCAGACGGTTCTGGACAGCACCAAGTGCGGAACGCTGGGTGGATACCTTCTGGATAGCTTCCTTGATGGTATCAATAGCGGAAAGTGCATTGGTATCATCAGTTCCGTCAACCTTCAGACCATTTACACCAAGACCTTTAGCAGACATAGCATCAATGCTCAGAGTGATCTGGTTATTGGATGTAGCATCAGCACCAACATGAAGGGTAAGGGTCAATGCTGCAGTCTTATCCTGTAATGCAGTTACAAAGTCTTTATTCGGAGTAGCCACTTCATTTCCTACTGCATCATAAAGCTTAGGAGCATCTGCTCTTACTTCTACATCTCCATCTTTATTTGTTGTAAAATATTTTTCCAGTGCATTTTCAGAAATAGCATTGCCATCTTTATCGTAATACTTTGCCTGTGCTGCTGTAGACTGTGCTGCTGTAATGGCTGTTGCTATAATGGCAGAAGAATAGCTTTGTCCCTTATTACCAGCAGCTGCCGTAATACCACCAGCGGTTACTGTAAGTAAATCATTACCTTCTGCATCAGAAATAGTAAAATCAGCGCCATTAGATGTAACCTTGAATTTTTCTGCTGCATCACCATGTAAAGAAAGAGTATAGCTAACAGCATCACCAGCATCATTTACCTGAGCATTTAAAGTTACGCCTTGATCTCTCAATGAAATCAACAACTCATTCTGTTCATCCTGAATTTTTTCACTTGTTGCATCAGGCTTTGTCTTTGCGGTCAAAGTCAATCTATCCTTACCTTCTGCAAAGTCAGCAGATATAGTCTGAACTGTATACTTACCATAGCTAAAACTATACTGTTTATCTAAGCTCTTGTCACCCTTCAGCAAATAAGTCTCGTTGAACTTGGTGGTCTCAGATACACGATCAATCTCCGTAGTCAGCTGGTCGATTTCATTCTGAATGTAGCTTCTGTCGTCTTCAGAGTTAGTACCATTAGCTGCTTTTACTGCCAGCTCATTCATTCTCTGTAACATATCCTGAACTTCATTAAGAGCACCTTCGGCGGTCTGTACAGTAGAAATGCCATCCTCTGCATTGGAAGATGCCTGTGTCAGACCTCTGATCTGCTTTCTCATCTTCTCACTGATGGACAGGCCTGCTGCATCATCAGCTGCACGGTTGATCTTATAACCGGAAGAAAGTTTCTCGGTGGATTTTGCCTGAGAAGCGGTGGTTAAGCCTAACATTCTGTTAGAGTTCATAGCTGTAAGATTGTGTTGTACTACCATAATAATTTACCTCCTTGTATTACTGCCCAATTCCTTTTGCGGCAGTGTGCGTATCTGTATTGTTATTGAGAAATCCTTTTCTCCCAGATACTTGTTGTTAGTTTTTATAGTAACCGGAGTAGGAGCTTCCCTGTCGGGCCCTGACAGAGCCGCTCTTCCTCCGGTTATTACCGTATGAAATTATTTGTCCGCATTTCCCTTTGTGATGATCACGTTGGATTTTTTGCGATACTTCTCCGGGTGCTCTTCTTCCGCATAATATTTAGGAAGCTTCGCTCTCTCCTCCGGATCTGTGATCTGGTTCTCTAATACCGTGCTTCGCACGATGTTCACCTCTTTCGGTGCATCGATCATGATGCGGAGATGATTCTTGGTTCCTCCCAGGAACACGATCTTGATATTGTCATTGATCATCAGGTATTCTTCCGGACTAACGGTCAGACGCAGCATAATTGATAACCTCCCTGTTTTTATTCAGCCTTCCTTGCCTGCTGGTTTGCACTGATGCAACATTTTATTATGGAATGTTGCATTTTGTCTTGCACTACATATTTCGGCTGACCATGGGAAAACTTTAGCCTTTTTTATAAAAATCGTTAATGCGTTATTTTCATATCACTATAGCAATTACAGAAGCCGCATGTCATAGCTGTATGTCACGAAATACGGCATCTTTGTCATCCTGTTCAATTCCCAGATAATGTTTTGTGATCTGAAAAGAAGAATGATTGTAGATTTCCATCAGCAATGCGGGTGGTGTTCCCATTTTCCATGCATGGTAGCCGAAGGTCTTCCGCAGGGAATGGCACCGGATCACATCTTCGATCCCTACGGCTTCTGCAGCCTTACGGACAATGCGGTAGGCCTGGTATCGGGAGAGCGGGGAATCAGCTTTTCTGGGACTGGGGAAGAGGTAGTCTGTGTCGGCTATGGAAGTCTGTGTTTTTCGGTAGGACAGTAATGTTTCCTGAAGTTCTCTGTTGATCAGGATTCTGGTTTCTTTTTCCGTTTTTTTCTCCGTGATCAGGAGATGGGTGTAAAAGCGGCTGTGTTCTGTGCAATAGACATCTCCCCAGGTGAGATGAAGGATGTCGTTGATGCGGAGAGCGGTGTTCAGACCGATCAGGATGAGAGTGTAATTCCGGGAGTTGGGCTGTTTGGTAAGGTAGTACTCTTTGAAATCGTGTAGAAGCTGTTTGCTGCGGATAGGTTGTGTCGTGCTCATAATGGCCTCCTTGATGGAATAAATGAATTAGGAAAATGCAACATTCCATAATAGAATGTTGCATTTTCTATTTTAATCTATTCATTTCTGTGGTATTCTTTTAAAGACTGCATATTGCTATTTTTCGACAAATACTTTCCTTTTTTGAAACATATACAGTCAGAATCAGGAGTACACATGAAAAGCTTTATATGTCAAATGTTCTATAAGCAGCGGGCGGCATTCGAGCAAAGCTGCGCTTCCAGAGGCAAAGAGTATCCTCTTCCGGAAGACGTTTTCCTACAATCGGATATTTTCTATGACGAGAAGCATGTTCCGGCACATCGTCTGGATGTCTACCGTCCCAGGGGACGGGACGGAGAGATTCTTCCGGTCATCGTCAACGTACATGGCGGAGGCCTCCTCATGGGGAACAAGGAGTTCAATCGTCCCTTTTGTGCCTCCCTTTGTGAGGCGGGGTATCTGGTATTCAGCATGGAGTACCGGCTGATACCGGACTGTCTTTTCTATGACCAGCTGGCTGATCTGCATCTGGCACTGGATTTTATCCGGGATCATCTGATGGAATACGATGGTGACATTTCCCGCATATATGCCTGCGGCGACAGCGGCGGTGCCTGTCTGCTGACTTATGGAATCGCCATGCAGCGAAGCACTGCACTGGCACAGGCTGCCGGAGTAACCCCTTCTGACCTGCCAGTCCGGGCACTTGGCCTGGTCAGCGGAATGTTCTATACGAACCGCCTGGATCAGATCGGACTTTTCCTCCCCAGATATCTCTACGGCCGGCATTATAAAAAAAGTGCTTTTGCCCCCTATGTATCTCCGGAGCACCCGGACATCGTGACCAGCCTGCCACCCAGTCTCCTGATCACCAGTGACAACGATAATCTTCAGAGTTATACTCTGAATTTTGAAAAGGCTCTGCGCAGACATCAGATGCCCCATAAACTGATCAACTACCCGAAGGATCCCCGCCTGACCCATGCGTTCAGCGCTTTTTACCCGGAGCTTCCGGAAAGCAGGGAAGTGATCCACCATTTGATTCATTTTTTTGAACATACCGGAGAGGACTGTAAAGGAGGATATGTATCATGACATACGACGAAAATGTTTTCAAAGAAAAAGCTAATCGGAAAGCCCGTAAGATCTGGATCGTTTTTGCTGTTTTACTGAGTGCCAACTATGGCTCCGATGCGTCCGGGGGATTATATCCCACCACTTCTTACCTTATTTTTCTGGCATTGTGCTGGCTGCCTCTGATCTTTGGCGAAGTGCTGTTACGTGTAAAGGGCTGGGCAACGGAGCTCTACCGCTACGATCTAGTCATCGGTTACGGTATCTTCTACACTTTTGTCATCTGTACTACAGCTTCCCCGATCGCTTTCACTTATATCCTGCCGGTGACGAGCCTGCTGGTACTGTATAAGAACCGGAAATTCATGATCAACTGCGGTATCGCCAATGCCCTGATCATCGTCGGTGCAGCCGTCTATCGCTATATGCTGGGTTTCAACAGTGCTTCCGATATGAAGAATTACCAGTTACAGCTGTCCTGCATCGTCCTGTGCTACATCTGCTATGTCATGTCCATCCGTCATCTGAATGAATCCGACGGTGCCATGACCGACAGCATCAAGGCTGACCTGCACAGAGTCGTAACCACTGTAGAGCAGGTTAAGTCTTCGAGTAATATCATTCTCGATGGCATCACAGTCGTAAGAGAGCTGGCTTCCGAGAATAAGCATGGCTCCGATATCGTCATGCTGGGTATGAATGAGCTGACTGACAACAACAATATGCTGCAGGATCGTACCACCTCATCCACACAGATGACCTCCGATATCCGCGCCCAGGTAGAAAATGTGGTAGCTCTGATCGGAGAAATGATCACGCTCGTCGAAAAAACGCAATCCCATTCCGGCGTCAGCGCAGAAGACCTGAAGAGTCTGGTGAATACCGCTGCTACCATGTCACAGCTGTCTACTGAGCTGGAAAATGTTCTGGAGAATTTCCGTCAGGAATTCGAAATGGTAAAACAGGAGACCGGCACCATAGAGAAGATCACGAATCAGACAAATCTGCTGGCATTAAATGCTTCCATCGAAGCTGCCAGAGCCGGAGAAGCCGGCAAGGGCTTCGCTGTCGTAGCGGATCAGATCCGTACCTTAAGCACCGAGACCCACGCTTCCTCTGATCAGATCAGGGATGCTCTCTCCCGACTGGATGCTACCTCTGCAAAGATGACCTCTTCCATTGAAGAGACATTAAAGCTGATCCAGATCACTCTGGAAAAAGTAACGCAGACCGGAGATAACGTAAATCAGATTGCTTCTGATTCCGTGCAGCTGGGCAATCACATTCAGGTTGTAGATAATGCCATTAAAGAAGTAGAGAACTCCAACACCCAGCTGGTATCCAACATGGAGCAGGTATCTAACATCGTGGATACCATCACAACCTGTATCACACACTCCAGCCGGACCAGTGAACGGATGCTCAGCAAGTATCAGGAAACAGCAGACAATATCAATACCATCGAAGATGTCATGGAGAACATGATGTGTGATCTGGGTATCGGTGGTTTCATGGGTATTGAAGACATCAAGCCCGGAATGAAGATTGACTTACAGCTGGTCGGTCAGGAGGATGTCCAATATCTTGGGGAACTGATCGAGCAGATTCCGGAGGGACTGCTGGTATCCTGTCAGAAGAAGCTGACCGTTAACGGGTCTGCTTCCTGTATGCTGCAGGTCACCGCAGGTAATATCCTGTACTGTTGGGACAAAGCCACCATTTCTCCTGCTCCCGAAAGCGGTGAACATGCTTTCAGGATTACCATTACTACCAGACCCAGGATCAACAATAGACGCAAATACCCTCGTATGGATCTGAATAATACCTGTACTATTAAGTTCAAAAATTCCGATACGGAATATGCGGCTACCATGGAAAATATCAGTGCCAACGGATTCGCCTTCCTGGCTACAGACAAGATATTCACCCAAAGCAAAAATGCAGAAATCTTTATCACGATCCATGATTTTGCTCTGCCGAATCATAATGAGCTGGAAGGTCGTATCATCCGCTGTTCCGACGATAACGGACTGTATATCGTCGGATGCCAGATGCCGGAAGATAATTTCTATATCCTGGAATATGTAGAGAATAACTTAAATAAATAGAATTCCTGTGTAAACCTAGGCACCCAAAATGCCCATTCATTTGAATATGAATGGGCATTTTTAATGTCGTTCTTTACGGTTTCAATAGCCGGGCGATCAGACCCTCGACCTCCTGGAGCTGTTCTTTTGTGCTCTCTTTGTGGCTTTCCTTGCGGTATTTTGATGGAGACATGCCCTTCATGGCATGGAACGCCTTGGTAAATACCAGCGCATCACTATACCCACAGGACAGGGCAATGCTCTCAATCGGATAATTGGTGGATTCCAGCAGTTCTCTCGCCTTGGTGATACGGAAGGTGGTGAGGAACTGCTGAGGCGACATTCCCAGATAATTCTGGAACAACGTATATAAATAACTACGGTTGATACAAACATAATCCGCCACGTCCGTGACCTTGATCGGGTTACAGTAGTTACTCTGGATAAAAGATACCGCTTTTTTCACATACTGGTTCCCCTTATCCTCTTCCTCTCTCGCCACGACACCGGCGCTGTCCGCGATCACAGACAGGAATACTCCCAGCAGTCCGTTCCGGCGCAGATCATCCGCGATTCCGAAGGTATTGTGTTCCATCATATCACGGACAATAGAATACAGCTCCTCTGATTTATCACAGGAAAAAATAGGATGCCTGTCTGACAGTCCCATGCTATGTAAATACTCTTCCGCGCGGCTCCCGGCAAAGCCCACCCACAGATAACTCCAGGGATCCTTCGCATCCGCCTGATAGAAAGCCAGCTCGTTGGGCTGGATCAGAAATCCGTACCCGGCCTCCAGCCGGTATTCCTTGTCATGGAACCGGAAATGCCCCTTGCCGCTTAAGACATAGTGGATCAGGTAGTGCGGCTTGGATGCCGGCCCGAAGCTGTGCAGTGCTTCCGTCTGAGAGCACCCGCAGCAATTCACATACAGGCTTCCTGTTTTATCATTGATAAAATCCAGCTTAAATGCTTTTTCCATGGCAATTCCTATCCTTTCCCATCGGTCAATTCACTATAATCCCGCCGTCCTCATCAAATGCCACACAAAAAGCACTGCTGTATTCGTTCATACGCTGCAGGATCCTCTGCTTATCCTCCCCCGTTGCCGGCGTCGGTCGGAAATCATTCCTTGTTTTGACAGAACTTACCATACAGGGAATGATCCGGGCGTTCTGATCCTCCACCTTTTCCCCGTTCTCAAAAGTAAAGGTCTGTTGGAAGATCATGGTATCCTTGTCCTCCGGATTCCGGTTGGCTCCGAAGCAGAAATTTGCCAGGCTGTAAATGATATATCTGCCCTTGTATTCCTCGATTCCCTGTAACACATGAGGATGATGACCGATGACCAGATCCACTCCCCAGTCAATGCATTTCCTGCCTAGCTGTTGCTGATAATTTTCCGGATAATTGTCTTTTTCGATCCCCCAGTGACAACAGGCGAAGATCAGATCCACGTTCTGCTCCCGCAAGACTTCGATATTATTCTGAATCAGTTTCTCCGCCTGTGCGCCCCATTCCACTTCATTGACGGAGATAATGCCGATCTTCAGATTCCGCTCTCCGCCGTGGGCTTCCGCACTGTCCGGGATCTCATAGATGCCTACATTTTTATCATAGGCATAGACAATGCCCTCCTGCTCTAATGCCGCCACTGTATCCCGGCTGCCCTGTTCTCCGTAGTCCAATCGATGATTGTTCGCAAAGCTGACGGCTTCGATATCCCCCAAGGTCAGTAGATGGGCATACGCCGGATCTCCCTTGATGCAGTAGGTCTGCCCCTCACGCATATGTTCCGATGTGGTCAGCGGCCCTTCGAGATTCACAATGGTCATATCGTCCGCCTCGAAAATATCTCTCACATTCTCGAAAAAATATCCCTCATCCTCCGCCTGATCGTACGCCTGGCGGAATGAATAGCTGTAATCCTGTTCCTGATGATTGCCCAAAGTCACATCTCCTGCTGCGGAGATCGTGATCATGCAGCGTTCCCCCATCAAAGTATCCGAAGCTCCGGACTGTCCCGATTCCGGCAATGCAGTATTGTCACCGTCCGTCCCACCTGGCAGAACGATCTCCCCGATATTATCCCCGAGCTGATCGTCCTGCGGTCCAGTATGGTAACCTCCGATCGGCTGCGCCAGTTCTTCCACCCCGGGAATACAGACCTGCTGTGTCAGATCATCCCCGCAGCTGCTAAGCACTATTACACTGACCGCACAAACCAGTGCCACAAACCGCTTTTTCCTCTGCCCCATAAACACTCTCCCTCTGTTACAAAGAAATCTCTTAGCCCTCTCCTAAATCAGTCTTAATTTTCAGAAGCCGCTGTCGCAGTGCTGTCTCCCGTTCCATACAGATTCTCCTGCAGGAATTTCTTATTTGCCTCGAAATCCACCTCCAGCACGGACATTTTACGATGGGTCGCATCCTTATACGTGCCTTCAATGGGAATACTGTTCTGTATAATATCGTATGTCAGAATCTTCGGTGCCATGAGGCTTAACCGGTAACACTCTGTCTGGGTCAGGTTCGTGGTCAGATTCGGCATCAGACCGTCAATCAGACCCTTCGGATTCGTGAGTACACCCTTAGGCAGCTTATGAATGACCTCTGTCAGCACTTTTCTCTGTCGCTCGGTTCTGCCGAAATCCGTACCGATATAACGGTTTCTGCAATATGCCAGCGCCTGAGGACCGTTCAGATGCACCATACCTCCGGACAGGTCATCGAAATAGTCCGTTCCCTCCGGTCTGCCCAGCAGGATATTATATTCTACCAGGTAGCCGTTCACGTACTCCACTTCCTTGCCGGTCAGCTCCAGATCCACGCCGCCCACGGCATCTACCAGATTTGCAAATGCCTCAAAATTCACCAACACATAGCGGCTGATATGAATGTCAAAATTCTTCTCGATGGTCTGCATCAGCAGCTCCGCGCCGCCGTAGGAATATGCCGCATTCAGACGATTATCCTTATGTCCCGGTATCTCTACATACATGTCACGGAGCAGAGATGTCATATATATCTTTTTCGTCTTGTTGCTGATAGACAGCAGGATCATGGCATCGGATCTGCCATCCTCCCCGTTCTCGCGGGAGTCGTTACCGATCAGGAGAATATTTGTAACTCCTTCTTCCTTCATGGGAGAACTTGCCACAGATTCGATCTCTTCATAATTCATCTCGGCATAGACCTTGCCCACCAGGACGTACAACCCTGCTGCCAGAAATACAAGGATCAGCGCCACTGCGATCAGGAAGCGCTTGAAGCCGGATTTTTTCTTTTTTCTGCCGCTCCCGGCTTCCTTTTTGTTTCCTTTTCTGCTCTTCTTATCCGTTTTCGTGTCTGTCTCCTCACGCTTCCCTGCTTTTCTTCCGGAGCGATTTTTTTCTCTGTGATCTTCGTAGTCCTCGTATTCGTCCGCATAGTCCTCCCTTCTGCTACGCCGAGGTCTATCGGATGCCGCCTGTCTGCGACGATCTGTATTACTGTTACTACGGCCACCACTATTACGATTCTCTGAAGTCTTACGCGTCGTCTCTCTGCGAGCCGCCTGTCTCTTACGATACGCGGGATCATCCCAATCCTCCGCGTAATCATCCGCTCTTGCTCGTCTTCCGGATCCGATCACATCCAGTTCCTCCTCATCCTCGTCATTCTCAGTCATGTCAAACATCTGTGGAGCCGGACGCTCTGTTGTCCGCCTTCCGGTCCCGGACTTCCCACTGCCGGAGCCGGACGTCTGCATTTCCTGCATCTCCTGCTGTAAAAAGGCTTCCAGCCCTTTCTGTATATCTTCCATCTCCTGAATGGAATCTCGTTCTCTGTCACTCATATTGTACCTCATTTCCACATACCGGCACCGGTACGTTCCTTAAGCCTCTTTCCTATTTGTCTCCTAGAATACCACACTCCTTTGTATTTGTCGCGGCAGAAATCCTTAATATTTGCTTAAATGTTGTCCGGCATTTTTTAAGACACACTTTCTATGGCAATAAAAAGAAACTGTCTACGGCATCCACAAGATTTTCTCTTGTACATTTTCCACAGACAGTCTCTGCATTTTTGTTATCTTATATCATTCTATTTATGAGCGATTCTCGCATCTATGTAATTCTTCAGAGATTCCACAGTCTCCTCCACACCCAATCTACTGCTGTTGATGGACAGATCGTAGTTCCGGGAGTCGCCCCATTTTACCTTACAATGGCTGTTGTGGTAAGATTTTCTGCGACGATCCTTCTCGATCATACGCTCTTCCGCATGTCTCGCATCCAGCTCATAGATCCGCATAACACGCTCGATCTTGGCTTCTTTGTCTCCTAATACGAAGATGGAGATCAGATTCGGATTATCCTTCAGCACGATCTCAGAACAGCGTCCTACGATCACAAAGGATTCTCCTGCCTCTGCCTTTTTCTTGATATAGTCAAACTGCATTCTCGCCACATTATCTGCAGGAGAGCTGTTCATTCCCATCACACTTCTGTACAGGAATTTGTTACGTCTCTTTTCATCGAACTCTGCCAGCTCCTTGCTGCTCACATTCATGCTTGCAGCCACCTCATCTAACAGGTTATGATCGTACATTGGCAGCTTGTAATATTCTGCCAGCTTCTGTGCGATCTCATGTCCGCCGCTGCCGTACTCACGGCTGACGGAGATAATCAGTTGTTCACTCATGGGTCTGCCCTCCTTATAGTCTTACAGATATCTCGCATAGATCATTACCATGGAGATTACTATTACTATTATAGTCGCAGGAGCCATAACTTTGCAATATTTTCCCCACTTGATCATATGACCTGCCTTTGCTGCGGTAGCGATACCCACGACATTTGCAGATGCACCGATAGGAGTTGCGCTTCCACCGATATCGGTTCCCATGGCTAACGCCCATGCCAGGATAGAGAGATCCACACCCTGGGTCGCGGACAGACTGCTGATGATAGGGATCATCGTCGCCGCAAAAGGAATATTATCCACGAACGCGCTGGCGATTGCGGAGATCCACAAAATAATCGCGATCATCAGCATCAGATTACCGTTACTGATGTCACCGATGAAGTTCGCCATGACTTTCAGGATACCGGTCTGTTCCAGACCGCCTACCACCATGAACAATCCAATGAAGAACAGCAGCGTCTTATAGTCGATCTGCTTGATCAGCTTCAGGGCATCTCTGCCTGCGGCGATCAGCGTCACGATAGTGATAAACACACCAATGCAGGATACGGTCAGACCGGTCTGTGCATGGGTTACCAGCAATGCTACTGCACACAGGAAAATAACGGTGCTGATGATAAAGCCCTTTTTATCGGTAATCGCCTCGGAAGGATCCGGGTAAGTCTGGTTGCTGCCGACTGCTGCCGCCTCGCTGGCACGCAGCTCCTTGTGGAATGCCAGGTAAAAATACAATACAACTACGACCAGAGAAATACCTGCGATCAGACCGGTATTGGTCAGGAAATCCGTGAAGGAATATCCCAGGGACGTACCGATGATGATGTTGGGGGGATCTCCACACATGGTAGCGGATCCGCCCAGATTCGCACAGAATACCTCTGCCAGGATCATAGGCACCGGATTGAATTTCAACAGCTGTGACAGTTCAATCGTGACTGCTGCCAGGAACAGAATTACGGTGATACTGTCAATGAACATTGCCAGAATACCGGATAATACCATAAAGGTCACGAACAGCGGCACTACCTTATACTTAACCATTTTAGCAAGGCGCATGCAGAGCCAGCGGAAAAATCCGACTCTCGCCATTCCCTCTACCATGATCATCATTCCCGCTACGAATACGATCGTCTCCCAGTTAATGCCGCTGGAAGTCTCCGCGGACTGTCCCGCCGTATACCAGAAATGACTTGTAAAAAAGCTGTCTAAATTCAAGGTCTCCCACACTGCACCCATACTGTGCATTCCCAGTCCGAATACCAGCACCAGCGTCAGCAGACCGCAGCCCAGTGTAATAACGTGTCTCTCCCATACTTCCAGAACGATCAGGACAAACATCGCTACAAATATAACTACTGCAAGTATCTGTGCTATCACTTTTCCTGCCTCCTCGTTAGTTTTTCTTATAAACGTACAAGAGTAGATTGTATCTGAAAAAGCAGGGGAAGTCAATCATTCTTTGGGGCTCTATGCATAAATATTCCGTTAAAGTTTACCGGATCATTCATTCCGGAAGCTTTCGATATCGTTCTTACCCACATAACGTAAGAACATGCGGTGCATGTCGATACCGCTCTCTCCGAAATATAGCTTCATATATTTCTCGCCGTCCTGACGAATAGGCAGTGTTACAACACGTTCCATGGTCTGGCCTTCCGTGCCGTTAAGGGTCACGGTCTGTTGTAACGTATTGTTCAGGAACACAGAGATCGGCAGCTGCGCCAGTTCTCCTAGCGTGGAACTCATCCGGAATACCAACTCATATCGTCCAATCCTGGGGAAATGCAACTGGAATACCGCACTTGTGCCCTTTTTCGTGGACAGCTTCTCCAACGGAAGCTCTATGTCCTCTAAAATCTTCGGCTCCGGCAGCTCCAAACGTGCCAGCACCTGTCCGCTCTCTCCTGCGCCCTCGGTGCTTATCGGATTGTGAAGCTCCGTGCATTCCTCTTCCTCTCTGTCCAGAAACCGTTCCATAGCAACGGAACGTAACAGGAAACCACAGATATTTGCCGCATTCCGTGTAAGCTGTGCTCTGGTCAGTCTGCCATCTGCCAACCCTTCTGCGGTATTGTCCCCCGCGGAGTTGGATGCCGCATCCGCTACGACCATATAGATATCGTTCTGTGCCCGCACCATGGGAATCGTCTGTCTGCCGGAGCCGGGCTCGCCCTCCTCGTTGATCTTTGCCCACCAGTCAGTCATCACAATACCCTGATATCCCCATTCCTTACGGAGAATAGTCGTCAGGAGATCATAATTGCCCGCTGTCCACAGTCCGTTCACCGGACCGTAAGTGGACATGATGCTGTAAGCGCCGCCCTGTTTCACCGCGATCTCAAAGCCCCTCAGATAGATCTCCCGCAGTGCTCTCTCCGATACAATACTGTTGGCATCATGACGCTTGAATTCCTGATTATTACATGCAAAATGCTTGATGGTGCCGGTGACACCGTATTTTCCCATGCCGGTCAGCTGTGCTGCTGCCATGATACCGGTGAGATACGGGTCTTCCGAAAAATACTCAAAGTTACGACCGTTCAATGGATTCCTGTGGATATTGATGCCGGGTCCTAAGAGGGTGTCAATCTTGTTCTTCCGAAGCTCCATGCCCTCCATCTCATACAGCTCCTCCACCAGCTCCGGATCAAAGGTGCAGGCAAGCAGGGTGCCGTTAGGCAGGGCATATGCCATGGTGCCGCAATCCATACGGATACCGGAGGGTCCGTCCGAACAACAGGCTATAGGAATCCCAAATCTCTTCAGTCCTTCTGTCACTCCGCCGAAGGCTGCTGCCGTACCCGGAGTCACTTTCGGGGAACACATGCCCTCTCCGCGGGTCATACAGATCAGATCTTCATCCGACAGCTGTGTCAGAAACTGTTCTAACGTAATTTTTCCATCCGATACATCCGCCAGCTTCCAGCCACGGTCTCCCGCATACTCACTCTGCGTAGGTCTCTCCTTAAGAATCCTGTCCGCCAGATCTATCGTTCGTAAAGGTACATCTTCCCAGTTTGCAATGGCATGATCCTTTTCCTCGAAAAAGAAAGGTTTCAGGCGCTTAAACTCCTGTACCGGTGCCATTGCTTCCGTCACCATCCGCACTACCCGAAGCTCTGTCAGGGTCGCCTTGCCAGCCTCTGCTGCGCTTCGCACATCGGTTCCGGCATAGAAGATATAGTCTCCCTCTTCCAGTACATAGCAGGATTTATGCCCGGTGACACCACTGTCATCATAGGAAGCATACTCCGTCAGCTCTGTTTTCAGCAGCAGTTCTTCTGTCTCGCCCGGCTTCAGTTCTTCGGTCTTCGCAAATGCAGCCAGCTGGCGCAGAGGTTTTCCTAATTTCCCCTGAGGTGCTTCCAGATACAGCTGCACAGTCTCCTTGCCGGATACTCCCCCGACATTGGTTACTTTTGCAATTGCCGTGACTGCCGTGCCCTGTACGGAGAATCCCAATATCTCTGTCTGGAACTTCGTATAGGATAATCCAAATCCGAAAGGATATTTCACCTTCTCTTTCGCAAAGGTCTCAAAATAACGATATCCTACATAAATATCCTCCGTATAGAAATTCTCCACCGGATCTCCGAAATTTTCTGTGGAAGGATAATCTTCAATGTCTTCTGCGATCGTGTCACTTAATTTACCCCCGGGATTTACTTTGCCGGTCAGAACGTCTACACAGGCTCTGCCGCCCTCCTGGCCTCCCTGCCAGATATAGAGTACTGCCTGCGGCTGATACCGGTCTACCCACTTCATATCTATAATATTACCGACATTCAGTACCACGATCGTATGCTCAAAAGCATGACATACATTACGAAGGAGCTCCTCCTCCAATGCTGTCAGCAGATAGCTTCCCTCCGCCGCACTGTTATCCTTATCTTCCCCGGCAGTACGCCCGATGACCACGATCGCTGCATCCGATTGTTCAGCTGCCCGCACCGCCAGTTCTTCATCTACGGGCATCTCCTCCTGATTCCAGGGTTCCATGGCCCAGCCTTCTCCCACATCAAAGGGATGCTCCTTCAGCCACTCACGGTACACCTGCTCCAGTGCTTCGTTTACCTGTATTATTCCATCTTCTTTCAGGCTGTCAATGATATTCGTGACATAAGGAGCATTGACCATGCCGCCGGAACCTGTGCCGCTCTTGTAATGCTCAAACTGTGTTCTTCCGAATACAGATACTCTCTGTCCCCTGCGTAACGGTAAGGTATCCTCTTCATTCCGCAGCAGCACACTTCCTTCTGCCGCCACGCGTCTTGCCAGCTCCGCATACTTCTGATAATCCAGTGTATATTTCATTCGTTCAATGACTCCTTCCTGCAAACAACCTGTTATTGTTGACATCATTATACCGAAAGGAAGAAGTTTTCTCAATAGAAAAAGACACTGGAGAAAGTCTCCAGTGTGCTCAGAAGATAAGCCGGACTACAAATTCCTCGTCTTCCATCCGGAACTGATATTGTCCGTTGAGTTTTTCCACATAGTATACGATACTCCGAACCCCCAGACCATGTCCGGAACGCTCTGTGACCGGAATTCCATCCGTGAATACCGGCATTATCTGCACTGGATTTTTCACCATGAGCAGCAGATGCCCTGCCTTCTCCGACAGAGACAGCTCAATCCTTCGTCTGCTCTCCGGCAGCTCCTGTACCGCATGCATGGCATTTTCCAGTACATTCGACAGGATCGCACAGAACATCATTTCCGAACAGGGGAGCTTCTCTCCGATCGTGACCTGTGTATCCCAGAGAATTTTCTGCTCCTCAAAGCGGGTATTATAAGTAGATAATACCGAATTCACCATTTCGTTCCTACAATATGCCTTAATGACAGTATCATCATAGGTCTGACTGACCTCGTTGAGATATTTCAGGGCTTTTTCACAATCTCCCTGCTGGATCAGTGTCCGCAGGACGGCCATATGATGTCTGGTATCATGCCGCAGGATTGACATCTTTTTCTCGCTTTTCCTTGTATTGTCCATCTCCGCCTGAAAAGAATTCATCTGCATACGGATCAGCTCATTATACTGCTCTGCCTTGCTCTTCATCTCGTATTCCCGGAAATACACCAGCAAAAAAATCAGATACGACAGACAGATGGCAAATCCGAGAAATTCCGGCACCGCCCTGTTGCCGGTATAAAGCAGACTGGAAAACTTCGTCGTGGCATAGTCAAAAATATAATACACCAGCGGCAGACTTCCAATCAGCAGTAATTCCCGATTCGTCTTGGTCAACAGCATCGCCGTCGTCTGGCAGACATAGCGGCACAATACCCAGAATACCACCAGCGTCACCACGATACGGCAGGCGTAATAGCACCACTCTTTTCCTGTTACCGACAGTACGAACAACCCCATCCAGTTACTGCACTGGCAGCACAGATAGGCAGTGAAGATAGAGATCAGGGACGGCAATATTCTGAATTTATAATAGAGCACCAGCATCAGCAATAGCGGCACGTGAACGATCAGTGGGTATATCTGATCCACCATCTCCGGACCCAGCACAGATACGCAGACCATATATAAGCCCCCGGAAATCACTGCCAATAGCAACAACTTCCCTACATTCGTTCTGTCCTTCTTCACACCCAGAAAAAAAGCCGACAGGAAGATGCCGAACAGCATAGTCGTAATATTATGTGTATATGTCAGAATTTCCAGTATCATAGGAACTCCTCACTTTTATTTCGTAAGTTCATAGATGCTTTTTACAGCTTTACTTTTACAAAATCATGTTCCATGGCGGGAAGCACCTTTTCGATCAGATCCGCCGTCCGCATACGAAGGCTGGAGGTATTGATGCAGGGATGGCATCCGAAATATTCGCTGTCCAGCACCTCCTCATCGATCAGCAGCTTCACCTGATGTTCCTTATCGTTCATCAGTCCCAGCACGCTGACAGAACCGGGGGTGATATCCAGGAATTTCTCCATGTATTCCGGCTTGGCAAAAGAAAGCCTCGCCGAGCCGATCTGTGCCGACAGATCCTTGGTATGGAACACCTTGGTATCCGGGATCATCAGCAGATAAAAGGCAGTCTCCTGGCGGTTGCACAGGAACAGATTCTTGCAGACCATGGATTCCAGAATCTCATCCACTTCCTTACAGTCCTCCATGGTCATCGCCGGTGCGTGATCCACGCGGTCATATTCTACACCCAGGCTATCCAGCAGGTCATAGGTGCGGACTTCTTTGTCCAGTCTGCCGGTGGTGTCGACAGGTCTTCCTTTTTGCAATACTAATGTCATTGTCTTTTCCCCTTTGTTGTCTAATAACCGATGGTGTCGTTTACGAGGATCACATGGATCCGGTCCGTATGTCTGGAATATCTCGTGATCAGGAACTGACAGCAGATGGTATCCGGAGACTTGCAGTCGAAGCATTTTCCGGTTTCTTTGCAGGGAGTCTTGATGTCGAATCTCTGGGCGTTGATAGGTGCAGCCACGTTTCTCGCACGCTTCATGGCACTGTCTAAGTCTGCGCAGACCTTGTTCATGCCGACGATGAAGATTACTTTCCTCGGTCCCTGGGCTATGCAGGAGACACGGTTGGAATTGCCGTCGATATTGACCATGACACCGTCGCTGGTGATGGCATTGGCACTGGAGAGGAAGATATCCGCATCGTAAGCTGCCATAAGTCCTGCTCTGGCATCCATCTTAGAGCGGTCGATATAGTGGTAATTGCCTGCTTCCAGTGCGGAGATCAGTCCGATCTCTCCGGCACTCATGCATCCGCCCATAGCGATGGTGCTTCCCTCCGGGATCAGCTCCAGTGCCTGCTTTAGTGCAGCTTCCTTATCCTCTGCGTAATAACCTGACATGTTACGGGACTGTAATCCCTTGATCACTGTTTTGGCCAGCTGTTCATTTCTTTTTCTGATCATTTCGTTCATCTCTTAACCTTCCTGCCTTTCCGTAATCTGCAAACTTTATTCCTGAGAACCAGACTCTTTTTGACCCTATTTTATCAAAAAAAGAATTTCGTGTATAGCAACCAATAGAAATATTTGACAATACTTTTCGCATATGCTAGGATATTTCCAATATTAGGGAGTAGTTCACATCGGGTAACCGGTGTTGTGTTGGTCGTCATCACGTTAGTGAAGCCTCAGGAAGTCGCTAACCGGGCAGTACACTTCTACAGAAATGGAACGAGACTTTTATTGTATGTTTATCATGCAATAAAAGTCTTTTTTTGCGTGATAAACAAAGGATCCGGGTACATTATTTAAGAAGGAGGATTTGTATATGACACAAAAAAACATCTGGAATATTTCTGTAAAAGAACTCATGGAAAAATATCAGGTGACAGAACAGGGGCTTACTACTGCCCGCGCGGAGGAGCTTCGCCTGGAAAAAGGTGAAAATATCCTGCAGGAGAGCAGGCGCAAAAGTATACCGGAAGTATTTATCAGTCAGTTTGCTGATCTGCTGGTCGTAATCCTGATCATTGCGGCAGCGATCTCCATGTTTTCCGGCAATACGGAGAGTACCATTGTAATCCTGCTGGTACTGATGATCAATGCCATCCTGGGCACCCTGCAGCATGTAAAGGCCCAGCGTTCTCTGGACAGTCTCAGGCAGTTATCTTCGCCCGGTGCAAAAGTCATTCGAGACGGTGTGAAACGGGAAATTCCATCGAAGAATATTGTGCCGGGTGACATTGTCATATTGGAAGCGGGAGACATGATCGTGGCTGATGGCCGTATCCTGCACAGCAACTCGCTGCAGGTCAATTTTTGATTCCGACAGAAAGTTGATGAGTACGAAATATATGCTGCATGGTGTACCCACGATCCTCACCAAAGGTGCTGTGGATGTTCTCTTAGACCGCTGTGACTATGTGCGCTGCAGCGACGGTATCCGTCCTATGACGGAAGCTGAAAAAGACAAGATCCGTATGCAGAATCAGCTTTTTTCAGAAAATGGCCTGCGTGTATTGTCTTTTGCTTACAAGGAATCGGAGGAAAATCTCGACATCCATGCGGAGTATGGTTATACCTTCCTGGGCCTTTTACACCCGTACATCTGCTGTTCATCAACCTGCTGACCGATTCTCTTCCGGCCCTGGCAATCGGCATGGAACCGGCAGATGACGACCTTCTGAAGGAAAAGCCCAGGAATCCACGGGAAGGAATCCTCACCAGAGGCTTTATGATTACGATGATAACACAGGGTCTGCTGATCGCAGCAGCCTCCATGACAGCTTATCACATCGGACTGACCGTCAGTTCGGCTATGGCCTCCACTATGGCTTTTGCCACACTGACACTGGCCAGATTGTTCCATGGTTTTAACTGCCGTGGCAGCGAATCCATCTTCCGGCTGGGACTGACCTCGAACCGATATAGCCTCTATGCTTTCACTGCGGGAGTCTCTTTACTGGCACTGGTAATCTTCATCCCGGGACTGCACAGTGTATTCAGCGTAGCCGATCTGCCTATGACAGCACTCGGTCAGATCGTAGGGGTCGCTTTCATGCCGACAGTGCTGATACAGATAATGAAAATTATCCGGCATAGATAATTGGTTTAATCAATATCTTCCACAGACTGCAATCTTTCCTTTTTTACCATCAGATATTCTTCTGCATAATGTGTCTCTTCGTCGGTCGTCAGAATGACCTCCTGCCCCTGCGGCATATCAATATCTGTTGCCACAAGCAGGAGGGAATCCTCCTTCAGCCAGCTTTCCAGCCCTGTGAAAAACTGCGGGTCGTAGTGATCTGCCCCTTTCAGCTCATTATGATATCTGTCAAAGGAATAGTTCACGGGAGACAGTACATTATAGTCATAATAGCAGACACCCTGCCCCGACCAAAGGCTTGTCGTTACCAGATAATCGTAACCATCCTTTTGTGTGAGGAATATCTGTACGTTCCCCGCATGGGCAATGGCGAATTCCCGCGACCACAGAGGAATGATTCCATATTGTCCGTCTCCCAGATATTCGTAGACCGCTACCGTTCCCCAGTTTCCGGCCTTCCGCAATGCTTCTGTGAGATTTTCGTTTTCTTCCCCCAAATGAACCTTCGTTACAATCTTTTCCTTGTAACCGTTATGGGTCAGATCATAATATCCGGTATAGACTTCTGTCATATCCGGTTCTTCTTTGTCGATATTCTCCTCTTCCAAATAACGAGAATATGTTTTTTGTACCGAAAAATCTCCCAGAGAAAAATTACCATCTTTTTGCATGGATACCGGTGCCGTTATATTAAAGCCAGTCTCATAAACCAGGTCCGCCATCTCGTTCATATTTATGCCAACCCCTACATTTGCAAAGGGCTGTCCTCCACGAAAATCATACCGGATCTGCGCTCCCACACCGATGCTTTTATAAGTGTATCCTTCCAGTTTCTGCAACAGACGGGTCTGATCCAGATCAATACTCTTCTGAGCATCTATCTTTCCGTTTTTATCCAGAAAATCCACATGAAGTGTATGGAACTGTTCATCCAGCGTATCCGCCGCAAGGATCCGTCTGTCAAAATCTTCAACCACATTTGTATATTCGGAGACCTTCGGGGTTCCTTTCTGTACATCTACATAATACAGTCCTTCCACATGGACACCGGTTCCTGTCCCCTGTATGGTAGAAATGTAGTACTCCTTGTCGCCATCCCCATCATAATCTGCGGCTTCTATCGCAGGTGGTGCCGAATACATGTTTCGCCAGGGGATCTCCACCCGATATTCCTCGTCTCCGTCGTGGATCACCAGACAGTCTTCTGCACCGTTGCCCCAAACACTGACTGTCTCATCATAAGAGTATGACAGCACACCATACTCTCCTTCCGGCAGCTCCCGGGCAGCATCCACCGAGACTTGATCTGCCCGGGTTTTCTCCTGATATAGTCCGGTCTGGCAGGTAAGTTTCTCCGGCTCAGGTTCCGTTGTCGTCTCCGGGATTGTCTGTGAGGTGGCTGTAGCAGTTTCCTGACCGACTTCCTCTGCCTGAGCAGATTCGGTATCAGAGATTTCCAAAGCGTCCCTACTGCTGCCGCAGCCTGTCAGAGAAAATGCCACGATCAATACCAGTAATCCACTGCTTATTTCTTTGTGAAGCTTTCTTTTGTACATACGCCTCCCCCTATAGCCGGTAAATACATTTTCTATCTTTATCATATTCAGATATAGAAGAAACAAACTCCAACATTTTGTCACTCCATCTTGCTTATTATCTTACTCGTTTGGGATATCATTAGCAATCTTTTTATTTCAGGAATTGCATAAATAAAGCACTTCCGCAAGATCCGCATTGATTCCCACCGCCTTGTTTTCGATCTCCTTGGGAACATAGGCATCACCCTTGTTGATGCAGACGTAAAATGCATTCCGCCAGTTGTGCGCATACTGCCAGAAATTATATTTGATGATACCGGGTGTGTTGTAACCGACACCCAGCTCCAGAAATACGACGTTTTGTCCTCTATGATCTTCCATGAACTTCTCATAACGCTTCGCGGCAGCATCCCATCCCGCATCCTGGACGAAGGTATTGTCCGCGCGGAAATTGATACTTACATCACATTTTACACTTTTGAGAGGTGATCCTATGTTGACGAAGGACGAATTGCCGGAATGCCCGGTGGCAACCACGGTACAATTGATCGGAAGTAAATGGAAATTATTGATATTGAGAAATTTAATGATGCGCTCCATGGAAGAGGACGGACTGATCACGCGGACCGTCTACCCGGAAGTGCCGCCCCGCGTGGAATACGCGCTGAGCGACCTCGGGGAAACCATGCGTCCGATCCTGGATGCCATGCAGGAATGGGGAACGAATTATAAAAACGGAACCATATAAACAGGTATGCAGAAAATATCCTGCTCCTTGCTAATATCCTTTGTATAAACCAAATATCTGCACAAAATTCTGTCGGAAAATTTTTCCGTAAATATATCGAGTGATTTGTGAGTCTTATAACCGGAAGATTTTACTTCTATGGGAATGATCTTATTCTTTTTTGCTAACAAAAAATCAATTTCATAATTATGCTTTGATGTTTCATTCATTATAGTATGATAAAAAAGTTCATTCCCATTTACGGCAAGGCAACAAGCTACCGCATTTTCATATAAATATCCCAGGTTGACACTAAGCTTATCACTAAGCAGTTTTTCATATATTTCATTTTCTGTAAAATCTCTGTCTTTAAACATTAATGTTACAAATAATCCGGTATCACACAAAAACAGTTTAAATCTGGATAAGTCCTTAGTATTCGACATTCCGGCATTTGGATCATTAACATTGTACGACACCAATACTGTCTTAGAATCTTTTAATTCAGCAATCAACTCAAGTACTTTCTCAATCTTCTCTCCTCCCAGGACAGAATTAACCTGATACCTTGCTGCATTTTTATTTAGTTCTGCCGGAATTGCATCAAAAAGCATTGCCAGTCTTCCGGTTGCATCAATTTTGGCAAAATCTGACTCATACAAATTTAGTATATCTCTTTTTATTTCATCCACTTTTCTAAAATTATTAGTTTCTATATAAGTCTGAACTGCCTGCGGCATTCCTCCTACGAGCATATACAACCGAAACTGTCTTAATTGCTTACGATTTCCATTATCACCCAATCTAGTCTTTGCTTCATAACATTTTGCCAAGAGCGAAAAAGTAGTCTGATCCCCCACTGCCCAAAGAAATTCCTCATAATCCATAGGATACATATTAAGCCTTCTTTCCTCGCTGGGTATCAAAATATCTTTGACATTTTTCTTGATAGATATCAAAGAGCCTGTCTCAATATAATCATATCTATGATCTTCTACTAATGCTTTTATTGCCTGCCGTGCTTTAGGACATAATTGCACTTCATCAAATATAATAACGGATTTTCTTTCATGGAGATCCACTCTATACTGTAATTGAAGCTGCAAAAATAAATAATTCAAATCAGATATATCATCAAAAAGAGCTTTGACATCCGATGATGCTTTTGCGAAATCAATTAGAATATAAGATTCATATTCTTTTTTTGCAAACTCTTCTACAACCGTTGATTTTCCTATACGACGAGCACCTTCTATTAGCAATGCTGTTTTTCCATCCGACTCTTGTTTCCAGTTTAACATTTTACTATATATTTTTCGCTTAAACATTTTCTTTCTCCTTTCCGCATTTTTCTATTTTAATATTTTCCTTGTTTCCGCATTTTTTATACATAAATAATAGCATGTTTCCGCATTTTTTTCAATATATCTTGTAATAATCAGGAAAAGTAGCTATTAAATAAAAATAAGTATTCATGTATAATTTATGATATACTATTTAAAATTATCATTCTGAGAGAAAGGAATTCCGACTATGGGAATCAGATTAATCTGCAGTGACCTCGATGGTACACTTTTACAATATGGAAAAAAAGAATTAGAGGGGGAAATTTTTGACCAGATCCGTGCGCTGCATGACAAAGGAATCTTGTTCTGTCCGGCTTCGGGAAGACAGTATACCAGTCTGCGGAAGCTGTTCGCTCCGGTGGCGGATTGCTGTATTTTCCTGTGTGAAAACGGTGGCGTGATCTACAAGGACGAGCAGTGCATTGCGAAAAATCCCATGCCCCGTGCCCTGGCAGAAGAGATTGCGGAGGATCTGTGGAATCGTAGTGACGGTCAGGGCGAAATCATGCTCTCCGGACAGAATACGGCGTATCTGATGGAACGTGGGCTGGGAATGCTGGACAGAATAAAGTTTATCGGCAACAACTATCAGGTCATTCAGGATCCCTCCGAAATTCCGGAAGACATCGTAAAGGTCTCTGTATATCTCCATGAAGGCGTAGCGGCTTATGCTGACCGCTTCGTCCCCCGCTGGGAACAGGCGAACTGTGCAGTGGCGGGACCTTACTGGATCGATACTACCCTTGCCAACAAAGGCATCGGTGTGCAATCCATTTGTAAAATTCTTGGCTTTGACCTCGCGGATGTCATGGCCTTCGGTGACAATTATAACGATGTATCCATGCTGGATATCGTGGGACATCCTTATATTATGGACGGAGCTGCCGGTCCGTTGAGAGAAAAATATCCGCAGCACACTCCCCGGCCCGAGGAAGTACTACGGAATCTTCTCTAATCCTGAGCATCCGCAGTATCTGCAATTATGCCCAGCTTTATTTTCATTTTCAAAATACGCAGGACCGATTCGTTGAGGCGTTCCTCGGTAATCTCACCGGTTTCGACCGCCTTGATGACTGCGGGTACCTGTACTTCAAAATCGGTGCAGCACAACATATCATTTCCTGCCTGTACCGCCCTTACGGCAATCTCCGCATCCCCGGCGAACTGCCGTACTCCTTCCATGACCAGATCATCGGTAATGATCACGCCGTCAAACCCTAATTCATTACGCAAAATATTATGTACCGGTAGAGAAATAGATGCCGGTACCTGATCATCCATGCAGGAGACAACATTGTGGGCTACCAGCACCATATCCGCCCCTGCATCGATGCCTGCCTGAAACGGCAGAAAATCAGAATTTACAAACCTCTCTATGGGACGTTCATCATATGCGATCCCTGTGTGCGTGTCCGAGTTGTTGCCATATCCCGGGAAATGCTTTAATACACTTCCCATCTGTTCCTGCGACATGGTCTGCACGACGGTCCGCACATATTCCGCTGTCTGTTCCGCATCCTGTCCAAAACTGCGGACATAAATAAAGTCCTGCGGATCCTGTGATACATCGCATACCGGAGCAAAATTCAGATTAATTCCCAGGTTCTGCAGTAATTGACATTTTTCCTGTGTGTCGCTCCGAATAAGATCCCATCCGCCCTGCGCATACAGTTCCTGAGGAGAGGCAAAAGGCGTTTCCCGTAAGTTCGCATTTTTGCTGACTCGGTTTACCGTGCCGCCTTCCTCATCCACACCGATCAGCAGAGGTATTTCCGCAGCATTCTGATAGCTTTGAATGGATGCCGTTACTTCCTCTTTTGTTTTACCGGTAAAATCCCGTGCAAATAAGATATATCCGCCGAGATGATACTGTGTCACCTTGGAGGCTGCATCCGTCTCCGGACAACGGGCGATGAACATCTGTCCGACTTTTTCCTCTAAGGTCATTCCTGCCAGAAGTTCTTCTGCCTTCTGTTCTACAAGATCCACCGGTTCCGCCGGTTCACTTTCTTCCGTCTCCGGCAATTCCGTAGGATCTCCACTGTTCTCTGCGCTGTTGCCGCTCACATCAGAATCCGATACACTCTGTTCCGACATAGGTTCCGGCTGAACTTCCGGTATTATTTCCTGTGCAGACTCCTCTGTACTTCTTAAATCCCACAATATAAAAACCAGAATTCCAACACATATGACAGATAACACGATCACTGCGATATTCCGCATTCTTTTCATTTCGCATTCTCCATAATATTATTAAGATGCCAGGGTCAAAAGGCCCCACTCTTCGGCTGATACTTCATACTCGATACATTATATACGGTAATAAACGCCTTGGGGTCCAGTTCATTGATGAATTTCATCAGCTTCTGGTACTCACTTTTGTCCACAATGGTGATGATCTCGTTGTGTTTTTCAAAATGATAGGCACCGATGGCTTCATAGATCGTGGCACCGCTGTGCAGATCTCTTGTAATAAACTGGCGCAGTTCTTCCTCTTTCTTCGTAATAATGCAGACACGTCGCTTGATATTATTGTCAAAAATAAAATGATCCAGAATGATTCCGTTGAAATAGGTACCCAGGATACTTAGCACCACAGTCTTCTTATCATATACCAGTGCTGCGGACAGCGCCACACACATACCGGAGAGAGACATAGCCCTGCCCAGCTCCATGTGGAGATATTTGTTCATGATCTTTGCTACAATATCCAGTCCTCCGGAAGATGCATTCCGGTTGAACAAAATGCTGAGTCCCACGCTGACCACCAGAATATAGCACAGTACATCCAGTTCCTGACTGTCCGTCATGGAACCGAAATTTGGAAACAGCATCTCGAAAAGCCCTAAGAATACCGGCAGCATCACACTGGTATACACCGTCTTTACCCCGAATTCTTTCCCGCAGGTGACAAAACCGATGAGCAGAAGCACTACATTCAGGATCATCGTAATGACCGACAGTGGAAGTGGTATAAAGTTAGACAGCACGATGCCGAGACCGGAAATGCTGCTGACCGACGCGTGACTCGGCACCAGGAAAAAGTAGACTGCTGCCGCGATGATGGCTACCGCCACAGTCAGGATCCCTGTTTCCTTCATAATTTCTGTATAATTTATTTTTTTCTTCATAATAACATTTTCTCCAGCGATATATTTTAATTTGTTTCTATACTTTTCTCATCTTATCACACCTCATCTTTTTTGCAAATGAAAAGCATCACCTCCGCATATGCCCGAATGGCCTCTTCTGCATTACAGCTTAAAGTACTATTACAGCGGCATCAAGCCCCGCTATTTTTCCATCAAAGGGTTTCTCTCTAAGTAAATCATATTTTTGTGCATATTCATGAAACACTCTTGCACTGCTACTGCAGTTGAAGATCAAAGCGAGTGTCTCTTCTCCATTTTTTCTGGTCAGGACGATCGTCTCTTCCTCGTCCCTTGCAGCTATTTCCATCGGTTCACCCTCTACGATACATGCATGGTTTTTTCGCACCTTCAACAGCTGCTTATACCATTCAAACATCTCTTTATCCTGGTATTCTTCATCCCAGTACATGCCACGTCTGCAATCCGGATCATTTGCTCCGGGCATCGCAAATTCATCTCCGTAATAAATCATGGGCATTCCCGGTAATAACAATTGAAAAGCTGCTGCCAAATGCTGCTTTTTCTTATTATCATTGCATAGATGTAAAAATCTTGCTGTATCATGGCTGTCGATCAGATTCCACATTAGAGGATAGCATTTTTTGTTTAAGCGCCCCTTTAAATATCCAAGATTCTGTATAAACTGACTGACATTGATTTTTTCATCTGCAAGCAGATCTATGAGATTCAGGTAAAATGGATAATTCATGACTGTATCCCATTCATCTCCCTCAAGAAAATCTCCTGCATAATGCCAGATTTCTCCAATGATCAGCAGATCCTTCTTTACTGCCTTAACAGCCTTTCTAAATCGCTTCCAGAAGAAATGACTGATTTCGTCACCTACATCCATTCTCCATCCATCGATATCGCATTCCTTAATCCAATAACATGCAACATCTGTAACGAATTTTTCAACCTCCGGATTTTTCAGATTTAACTTTGGCATTCCATCATAATAACCAAAACATTTGAAGTTAGGAGCTTCTCCTTTTTCACCCTTCAGCGGAAATCTCTCGATAAAATACCAGTCCAGATATCTGGATTTTTCTTCTTTTTCTATAATATCCTTAAATGCAAAAAAATCTCTTCCTGTATGGTTGAATACCGCATCCATCACTACTTTCATTCCACACTCATGCGCTTTTTGCACCAGCTCCTTAAGATCCTCTGTTGTTCCAAAGGAAGGATCAATCTGATAATAATCAGTGGTATCATATTTATGGCTGGAATCCGATTTAAAAATAGGTGTTAAATACACAACATCTATCCCCAGCTTCTGAATATGATCCAAATGATCAATAATTCCTCTGAGATCACCATGCAGATTATCCTTAGATGTAATGGGTGCTTTATACCACAGTTCCTTGTCTATTGGCTGTGATGCTGCAAAACGAGATGGAAAAATCTGATACACGACCTTGTTTGCTGCCCACTCCGGCACCTCAAACATTTCTTCCTCACGAAGGTTTTGCGGACAGTCGAACATTCTGTCCCTGTTTGTAATGCATTCCCTGCTAAACTCATAGTTGCCGTAATATACCTTTTCTCCCTGCATATCCGTAAATTCAAAATAATAACGGAGGCATATCAAATGCATCTGAAGCTGTGCCTCATAATAATCATGAAACTGTGATGTGGCAATCTTCTTCATCGGAATCGTCTTTCGCGTATCCTTCCATTCCAATGGTATGTACTTGTCCTCATAATGGAGAATGATCTCTTTTATATCATCTTTTTTTACCTGCACACGTATCACGAATAAATCCTTATCGATTGCATAGCAGAATCTTTTATCCATATCATGAAGAATTGCCGAATATTCCATAATATTTTCCTTCCTTTTATTTAAGGTGCTCAGTTATCACATTCCATCAACTTAAAAATATCTCCATCATTTTGCCATCGAATGATGGAGATTTCAATAGGTATGATGGAGATAGACTCCCCATATCCACAAGGAATATAGGATAAAGTTCTTTTTTTGTGAAAATTTTATGTACATTGGTTTTTTTGAAAATGGTGATACTATAAAATAAGCTACATAAAAGAGTTTTTAACTCTCGCGGAAAGGTGTAATTATAATAAAGCATCAAGCGAATTTTTGTTCATAAATTCGAATTATTTATTTTTAAATTTGGAATGACTTTAGTTGTTTTTACCAATTTCATATAGGTTCTTTTAATATGTTTTGCACAAATACGGAACCGTCTTCTTCAACCTCTTCCGACAGAATTTTATATTTTGTCCTCTCTCTGTCCAATCTGTGCTTATATCTGGTGATTTCCTCCTGCACTTTACGTTTTGAATACTCACTTTTCGTAATATCCTTGTTAATAAAATGAATCGTCTGTGTAATACATGCCGCTTTGATTCGTTTCATATTTTTTTCTGTATCTTCTCTTTTCCAACGGCGAAAAGCAGCAAGGATTTCCTCTATGTCATTCCAACGTTTATAATACTTCCAGTTCATCCTTTTCGACTCTGCAGGCAAGATTCAATACTTTCACTCCCGCTGCCTGTGCTTCATAAAATACTTCCGCAAACTCCTTGTCCATCGCGGCATTGGGATACACCATCTTCACACCCTCCATGGGAATGACAAATGCGATATAACAATTATATCCTTCCGAAACCGCCTTTATAAGTTCACGAAGATGCTTTGTCCCTCTCTCCGTCGGTGCATCCGGAAAATACCCTGCGCCGTCTATCTCAAGTGTACAGCCTTTTACCTCCATGAGATATTTCTTTGCACCCTTTTCCATGTAAAAATCTATTCTGGAATTTCCATACACATACTCCGGCTTTACATAATCATACTCCTGTTTCTCAAGCCATTCCCCTACCACCTTATTCGGTGCCTGACTATCAATATTTACCCAACCGGACCCTTTTTTATATACCGATATCAGATCATACTTTGTTTTACGGGCCTCATTGTCCGACCTTTGAATACCAACGGTATTTCCCGGCAGCAAAAGCTCCCGACACCGCCCTGTATTTTTTACGTGTACCGTTTCCATCCTGTCTGCGACCTCCACATAGGCGATAAATCTGTTAGGTCTGTTGATAAATTTGCCTTCCACAATATTTTCATACTTCATAATATATACCTTCCTCAGATATCCTATTTACAGTACACTCAGACAATTCCCGGAAAACTGTCGGTGTCAAACATACAATTTATAGTGCCATTATAGAGCAATCCATCTATTTCAACAACCAAGGAATCTCCTCGAAAACTTTGTACCTGCCGATCACATGATTTTGACTTTTCCGGGCATTTATGATAGTGTTGGTTAGTGAAGACTAACATAAAATTATCGATAGCTGCCAATGCCGGCATCGAAAAATATTTACACATACAAGGGAGAATCTATATGAGCGAAAAAATCAAACTTGTCACTTAAATTGCAATTCTGCACAAAAAAAGCGGTAATGAAACTATCTTCATTACCGCTAAAAATGAGCGTCTCCTATAGGAATCGAACCTACAATAGAGTCTTAGGAGCTCGAGATACCACTGTAAATACATACAATGATTAGTCAACCTAAGTCAAGGAAATCCTTGATTTTCCTAACTATTCTGTTACTCCCTGTCAAAATAAGAAAACCTGTTTTCATCTCTGTAAAGCACCTTTCGGTGCTCGTCCGGTGCTCGGAGCACCCGGAGGATATAACCATTCCGTTCCATCGAGTTCACTCAGTTGGCCACCATTACGATTCAGCTTCGTAACAATGATCACTTGGTTTTCTTATTAGATTAACTATATTATAACGTGCTGTAGGTCGGATGTCGATGATTTTTTGACCATATTTTACTCGGATTTACTTACTGCTACTTCTAGATAAAAAGATGGAAGCAGTTGCTCCGTACTTCCCCATTTTACTGATTCAGCCATACATCATTTTTGCTCATACTATTTTCTCCATATTATTTTTCAAACTCTGGTTTCCAGTTTGCAAACTGTACAAGCTGTTCATCCGTGCGGTGATAATATCTTTCATTCTTAACCTTTTTTCTTTCTAACCCACGTTATTTTGCAGCCACGGTTACCACTGTTTTCTTTTTTTTCGACATAAGCCAATAAAACATAGAACAAAATATTAATGCAAATACAACGCCAAAAACATTCTGAATCACTCTAAGACCAACTGCTCCTTTTAGTCCATAACTCTCTGTAGCAATGGCCAAAGCACCAAATGTGTTAAATACTGCCTGCCAGCCATATTTTGCAGAAAGTCCTACACCAATTCCGCCAAGGATTCCTATGTATGTATAGATGGATGACGGAAGCAGAAAATATAGTACTGTAAAGCATATTACACCTGCAATATTTCCGACAATCCTTTTGCGGACTCTGTATTGCATGTCCTCCATAAATGGTAAGATTGCTGACATTGCCGCAATTCCAGCCCACATTGCCCGTGGCATATTGCAGAGTTCCGCAATGCAGAGTACTGCCGGTACGCATATGATCTGACATAACTGCCACTTTGTTCTGGAAGAAGATATATCAAATTCCTGTACCAAATCATTCAAATTTCTTTTATACGATCTGTTTTTATGATTTCGATAAAATACGAAGCAGGTAAGTGCTGCACCTAAAGCC
>ERZ779880.926-NODE-926-length-30758-cov-8.775853_pt1 | contig 30758 bp, 17 predicted proteins | sample MGYA00511555_ERZ779880 | MGnify/ENA primary metagenome ERZ779880 (study PRJEB29588, sample SAMEA2145815) | human gut metagenome | biome: human gut; feature: human-associated habitat; material: faeces | place: Denmark | collected 2008/2010 ... | reverse complement strand
AAAAATATATCGGAGAGATATATTGACAAATTTCAAATATTGAGATAGGAGGAAATGTGTATGAAGCATTTGAGAAAACGTTTGCTGGCGGTATTCCTCGCAGCAGTCATGCTAGTGACTAGTGTGGGGACGTCATCATATGCGTATGAAGCAGAGAAAAAAGGCAATTTGTCCGTAACAGGAAATGATGGAAAGACCATCGAAGAAGAGGAGTCCTGGGAGGAAAAATTTCCGAATGGAACATTTGCTTTTAAAAATGATTCCATAACGATTGAAGAAGGAAAAAATGCAAAAGAGCAGAAAATAACGATTTATCGTCTGGGTGGAACGAAAGGAAAAGCGACAGCAAAAGTGGCGATCACTCCGGCTGTAGCGGCACTTGATGAAGACGAAAAAGAATTGGTGTATGCCAATGCGGCATCCAATAAGGACTATACCGTTAAGGTGGAAAATCCGATCGGAACCGATGGAACGATGGGAAAACAGCAGGTAAGCAGTTCTTATGAAGTTGTTGCAAAGAACGCGGATGGAAAAGTAACACTCTCTTTGAAAGACGTAAAAGGTGAGTATATCCGCTATTTTTGGCATGTAAAAAAAGATGGAAAATGGGAAGCTGTTTCCGGAGGAGAAAAGGAAACACTTGTTGTAAGCGACAAAGATTTTAAACAAAATGAATATGTTTGTGTAGTAGAAGCCGATTACAAACTTAGTTTGTCAAAGACGACCGGAGAAGAGAGTTCACAAAAATTGTGGATTAACTTAAACAGCCGTCATATAACAGATGAAAAGCCATACGAAAAGGGAAGTTACACGGATGCAGCACTTGATCAGGAAATGCCATTTAAGACAAGTTTCCTGCAGGTGGATTTTGAAGACGGCGAATGGGTAAAGGATATCGTTGTCAAAGCAACGGACGATAATGAGCATGAAGCGGAAGAACTGGCATCCTTTACCATTTATGATGTGGAAGGAGCAGCGTTTACAGAATCTGCCAACCGCTTATCAATGTGCATCAAGGATGACGAGGAAAAACTCGAAAGTACTATGGGATTTGCACTTAGTCAGATAAGGGTAGACAAAAGTACAGGCAAAGCGAAGATCAAGTTGAGCAGAACAGGAGCGACGCAGTATGTTTCCTCTGTGGATTACAAGACTGTAGATGGAAGTGCAAAAGCGGGGACGGATTATGCTAAGGCAGAGTCCACAGCAAGTTTCAGTGGTGGTATCGAAAGTACCGAGATTGAGATTGAACTTCTGAACGATAACAAGAAAACAGAAGAAGACCGTTACTTTACGATTCAACTGAAAAATGCAAAGGGTGGAAATATCAAACAAAACGCGCAGGAGATCCGTGTCAATCTGTTTAATACAGATACGGCAGATAAGGACAATGTTGCGACCGCATCGAAGAGCAAGGAGGCGAAAGATGCATCGGCGCGTGTCAAAGAAAGTGACACGGCGATCACGGAAAACGGCAGCAAGGATGTAAAGAGTAAAGCCGTTAAAAGTGAGGATAACGTCGTAGACTATGAAAAAGTTACCGATAAGTCCGGTGACATGAATGCACAGGCAGCAGGCGATTATTCTTACAAGATCAGCACCAGTGGATTGAACAGTAACTGGGGCAGAAACTGTAACCTGACAGACAATTATACGGCACAGATTACAAGTGATGAGGGTGGAAACTCGAAAAGCGGCGGTGACATCTTAGTGGCAAAGCGCCGCGCAAATACCTATTATCAGATTAATGACCTGGTAAATATGTACAGTAAGATGTCAGGATCCTTCTGGGCAAAGACCAGTTATAGTCTGTATTGGGCGAGAGAATATTACAGCGGACTGCTCGTAGGTATTGGTAACAGCAGTTTTGCAACATCATTGACAGAATATACTTCTGACAGTGGAGACGGTAACATGAGAAACCGCCTCAGTGAAGAGTCAAAGAAAGCTGCGACGACAATATATACAAGATTTGGAAATGGTTCCGAAACCAAAAATTTTGAGGTAAATCTTGATAATCTTGCTGCAGGAAATAATTTCCTTGCATTTAAGTCGGCTATTTCAAAACGTGGCGGCACGGTGCGGAATCGTGATTCAAAAGTGAACGCGGTAAACATTAATTTGTACCGCCGCTGGCTGAGTAAACAGACGACCTTGAACATCAATCTGGGTGACAGCAAAGACAAAGATCGTATGGATCGGTCTTCTGGCGGAAATGTAACAGCCGTAAAAGAGGGATTGCAACCGGTGATTTCGATAGAAAAAGGTGGTTTTGATTCCGACGGAAAATTTTATCTTGGAACAGAACTCAAGGTAAAAGAATCCGATAAGCTTGGGGTTTACCAACTTGATAAGGTAGAATTGAAAGAAGGAAGCAAAAGTGTTTCTTCGCAAGCGGGAGTTAAGAATTCTACGACAGTAAAATATTCCGATAATAATAGAAGACTTTCTACGACAGCAGATTATACTTTGAACTGTGAATACAACCGTTATCAGACATTGGAGATCAACTGTAAGACGTCTATGACGGAAAAAGACACGGATCAGGAAAAGGCAGATAAATTTGCTGCGATTGGAAAAAACATCAAGGTGGATGGAAAAGCAATCGATTTGAAATCCAACGCCGGAGAATATAGTTATACATCCTCTGATAAAGTGATCAACTTCAACAAGATCAATTTTGGTCTGAAAGATGGTACCAAGATTCTTTATGGGGATAAGGTGTACGATGGAGATTCGGATATTACAATTACAGATTCGGATATTGTATCAAACAGCATTACATTTTCTGTATATACACCGGATGCTGTCAGTGTAGTAAGAGATCCGGAGATTATCAGCGAGAAGATGGTAGCCATCTACAAAGACAAAGATGGAGATGGTAAATATACCGAAGCAGGAGACGGTTATACTCCGATCAAAATCCTGAAAGCAGGCGAACCATATCAGATTACAGATTTTGGAAAAGATGTTGTGATCAATGTAGAGTATTCGGTTCAGCCGGCTTCTCTGAATACGCCGCCGGGAGCAACAGGAAAAGAGACCTTTCAGGTGATTCCGGGATTTGTAACGACGCAGACCTCGGAAGAGCAGAAAAAGAATATGACGGAAGAGCAGAAGGCCTACCGTGATATCGCGGCGAAGGACGGAAGCGTGAGAATGTATGGTGCTGTTTCGAGCGGAACGGTATCTTTCCTGTCCGGATACGATGCCAGCCCGGCGAAGATGAACAGCAGTACAAAGAAATATGAGTGGACACCGGACTGGAAAGGAAATCTGCGAAATGCCTATAAAAATCCATCGAAGATCAAGGTGTATGAGACCAAGATGCCAAATGGATTTACAGCAGCTTCTTCGGATGTGCAGATTAATGGATATCTCGGATGCCTGCATGGAAACGAGACGTATTATATTACTTCTCGTGTGACGAGTGGAAATGAAGAGAAGATTACATCGACCAAGCGAGGTGGTTTCTATACGGTTCCGGAGCCGGCAGCACAGGCTTTTGAATCTGAAGAGGCCGGAGCCGCTGAAGCTCCGGAAGATAAGGATAGAAAGACGGCAAATCAGCCGAGTGTAGCGAACACTTCACCGGGTGTGAATCTGCCGGAAATAGAAATCGGACTTGGTTATGGAACATTTATGATGGGGGACGACGAAATTGGATTTTCCGTCGGAACGCCTATCTTTGGTAAGAGTAAAGAGGGAGGCGAGGCTTCCGAAAAAGATGTTATGGGTGCAGAAGGCTTGAAGGAAATGAAAGAAGCTATGTCGGATCCATCCAATAATATCTTTAAACAATTGAAAAAACAGGCTGGTAAATCCGATGGTACCGGAAATAACGGCCAGGCGGCGAAAGCTTCCCCGGCGAAAAAAGCGGAAATTGATATTTCTGTCAATATGTCTTTTGTATGGAAATACAGTAAACTGACTGGTAAATATGAGTTTTCTTCCGCAATGATCGCATTGGCGATTGAGGGAAGTATCCGTTTGCAATATCGCTTCCAGTGTTGTCCGATCTTTTACGTATACGTTCAGATCGGCATGGAACTTGAGGCACAGACCGGTATTGAACTGGAAAAAGAAGAAGTTAAAAACGCGGATGGAACGACAAGTATTAAAAATAATGTTTCGTTTGCAGGATTAAGTTTAAATCCGAGCCTATATGTAGAGGCCGGCGCCGGAGTCGGAGTTGATCTGGCAAAACTGGAGATTTATGTAAAAGTATCCGTCTCGTTTGCGTTTACGATAAACAAGAAAACGCAGATAGACGAATTTATCACATCGGCGGCGGTTGGCTTCCGAGTGGTATTCCTGTTCTTCTCTTATGAAATGGATGTTGTCGGATGTAAGGCAGGATATGATGCGTCCCGAAAGGAGGACGGTGATGAGCCGTGGTTCTTCTCCTGGCAGGTTGCCGGGCGGGATATGGGAGGAACCGAAGAAGAGGTTGATAACGATGTGGCAGGAGCTGCAGTAACGGTTTCCAAGCCGAAAAATGTATTCCGGCTGCAAAATATCAATTCTTCAGATGATAATGCCGCACAGGACGATATGTCAGCACAGGCATATGATGTAGAAGGCATTGATGAATTTCAGGTAAGCGGCTATGGCAGCAATGCTTCTGCGGTAGAACTGGGAAGCGGTTTTGACAGTGCTTCGGATTATAAACTGTTGACTGCAGGAGATGCAAACTATGTATTATACACGGTAGGCCGTAAAAACCCGGGTCACAGCCTGAATAATACCCAGCTTGTTATGTCCAAACTTTCCACGACAAGTACCGGAGTTGGTGGAGAAGAAGGACAAGACTCGATGGGACTTGTCAATCCGATCGATGAAACATCGTCGACCAAATATATCGTAGTGGACCGTAAAGCAGGAAAAGAAGAAAGCACCGGCGACCTGGATTATGATGCCATTGTAGAAAATGGTATGATCAAAGTGACCTGGACGTCTTATAGTGAAGAAGCAGCAAAGACGATTCCGGAAAGCTGGTCATCGGATAAAATGCTGAAAGCGGCCAGCCAGCTGGTAGAAGTAAAAACGGCAGAATTTGACACAAAGTCACCGAGTGAATTTACGAATGCCGTAGTTCTCAGTAAAGGCAATGGATATCGATTCCTTCCTTCCGGATCGACATCGAATGTTCACGTGTATGCCGATACCGAACCTTATACCGAGGCAGAACTTACAGCCCGCGAAAAAGAATACAAAGAAAAATATGACAAAGCGGCACAAGGAAACGATTCCAATAACGAATCCGGAACCGGAGATCCTTATGCAAAAGCAAACTATCAATATGCATTGACGACGGATTACCTGTATGGAAAATATTCCAAACTTCATTACAGCGTAAGGCAGGGCGATGGAACGTATAAGACATACGATCTGGAGCCGACAGATGAATGGAAAAAACAGGGAACACGCCTGGAAAATGTACAGATTACGGAAGGAACAGACAAAGATTACTTCATTTCTTACACCACGGAGCAAAAGGATAAATACGGTGCCTCAGATGAATATGCAAAGATCAAAAAATTGTATGTTCAGAAAGCGACGATCCAAAAGCAGAATGTGATGACGGAAAGCGGAAGTATAGAGCAGAACTCCATGAAATTTGAGACACCGGTTCTTTTGAAAACGCTTGTTGATTATGACGACAGTGATGACAACGACGGTGTATATGTTGGCGGAAGCTGCGAGGAGAAAGTAGAATCTCCAAGCTTTACCAACTTGAAATTCCTCCACGGAAAATTGTCAGATGCCGGAAAAGCGGAAACTTTCCTGATGTACAATATGAATGGAATTACCTATGTGATCAAAGAAGAGAGCCTTGAAAATGCATTGAACAGTACTAATGCAGCGATCACGGTGGATCCATTGTTTACGGTAGATAAGGAACATGGAAACGCACAGGCAGAGGCGACCATCGGTGTAGATGGAGATGGAAATATCTCTGCGGTTTACACCCAGACCGTAACAAATACGGTAAATAATGCTCTTTATGTGACGAAGTACGATCCGACGGTTAAAAAATTCGGAGAGGCATTTATGCTTGCGATGAATCATATGCAGGTATATGAGGATTCCGTATCGAATCAGTGGACTTCCGAAGATACGAGAGAAGCCTTCTTTGACAGTAAGAAAGGCGGCGGAGAAGACCAGTTTATCTTCAATGCTCCACAGATCGCACTTGGCAAACCGACGACGGAAAACGAGAGCGGAACATTGACAATTCTTACCAAAGGTACGATGACAAAATTAAAGAAATCCACGATGGATTTTGAAGGGGAAAAGTATACGGAATATGTTCCTGATGCCAATAACACAGCAACTTCCGGTATTTATGCGATCACGTATGGAATCGGAGATCAGAAGATTGGAGAAGCATCGATCACATTTGATCAGAACAATTTTGTATCCGGTGCGGAACTGAGCGGAAGTGTTTCTTTCCGTAATACCGGAGATGTGGCGATTCGAGGAAGCAAGGCAAATTCAATCTATATCACATTGAAGGCAGCAGGTAAAAATGGCAGTGAGGCAGCCGAACTCGCACAGTGGAAAGTGGAGAGCAATATTCTTGCCGGACAGCAGGTGACGACCGAAGACATCGTGTGTAAGGCACTTCCATCGGATATCGCCGGAGGAAAGATTTACTTTGAGGTGCAGGAGGATCCGTCATATTCGGGTGCAAAAGCATTGAGTACAGCGGATGCTGACGACGGATGTGGAATGATTGCTGTCGGAGAAAAAGCAGAACTTTCGATTGATAGTCTGGAAATTACTGCCAGCGACACATTGGAAAAACGAAATGTAAATAATATTTCCTGTGTTCTTGCGGACGTAGATATGACAGTGAGCAACCTTGGTGTAGAAGATGCTTCCAACGTGAAATTCCAGTTAAAACGCAGTGCCGGAAAAACAGATGGAAGTGAAGATAAATATATTCCATTGGAGATTGGTGGAAATCTGATCTTAGGTGACGATGCCAATGAAACGCCTCTTCTTGGAAATGGAAATGACAATGGTGTATTTGATTATCTTGCGTATAACGATACGTCAGGAATCATCAGCACAGATCAGAAGATTGCAGCAGGTAAGACACAGAAGATCAAAGGAAAGATAGTGATTCCATTGAGTGCATTTGATCCGGAAGACTCGGTAGGTGCTGCAAATCTCCAGTTTACTTTGAAAAGTGATGCGGACGAGTATGAGTCAAGAAATAATACGGCGTATGGTAAAGTAGTACCGGCGACAAGATTTGATTGTCTGGATAAGGTTTCTCTGACAGTAGGAAATCCGGTCAACTTTACATTGAAGATGCAGGCGGCGATGGATTCTTCCAAACGAAGCAATATTACGCTTACGGAAATGAAGATCAATAAAGACGGCAAGGCAGAAGTGGCAACAGATAATAAACTTTTGCAGAGTGCAGCTTATAATGTGAAGACAGGATACATTACCGTAACCGCGCAGAAAGAGGGCTCCGGTGTTTTGCGAATTGCAGATACGACCACAGGTTCTTTTAAGGATATTACATTTGTGGCAACCGTTTCGGGATGCAATATTCGTACAGATAATCCGGTATTTGAATTTACCAATGCCTTGCACGGAAAGGAATGGGAAGATACGGATGTCGGAGCTGTTACGCAAGGAACCGTACTTCCATACAATAGCGATATTTGTACCGGCGGAGAAGGCAATAGCTTTACATTTACGACATATGCGAGAAGTATTGACTTCTATTACACAGGCGATATCGAAGTATCCAGTAACAATAGTTTTGGTTTTGTAACGAAACAATACAGAGACCGCGACGGAGAAGAAGTAGCAGGAGAATACTACAAGCGACATACCGTAGATTTCAACAATACTTCGCTGAAAAAACATACCGTTACGGTAAAAGTAATTAATGGCAGTGCTTCCTTTGACCGAATGGTGGAATATTATTCCGAGCGAAGCGAGGGGGATACCGGACGTGATGTACCGGAAGATAAGGTGAAACCGGTGATTGTGGTTGGAAAGACACTTCCGACAGGTACAACGAAACTTCAGCCGGGAACAGTTCTGGAAATTCCGGTTTACGCTTATGACGACGTGATGCTCAATTCTGTCAGCATCGGTGGAAACGGAGCAGATAAACTGGTAAATAATCAGTTTGCAGAAGGAACGTTAAAGGTTAAGAAAAATGGTACCTACCACGTAATCGTGGAAGACAGTTCCGGAAATATCACACAGAAACACATTACCATTGATTGTTTCGAAGAAGATGCAGAAAAGATTGACGAAACCACGGACGACTGGCCGGATGTAACATTGAAGCTGGTTGACGAGAATGGAAGCGAAATCACGGATTATACAACGGCAAATGCCTATATTGCTTACGATATTAAGGCAGACCGTAAGATTAAATCCGTAGAGATTCAGAAAGTGGATATGATTACCCAGAAGACGACGGATCTGGGAAGCGGCATTAAAGTAACCGGAACGCCGACAACGCTTTCTGACAGATATGATGTCAATCTTTTGGAAAATGGTTATTATCAGGTAAAAGTAACCGATTCCGCAGACAATGCGACGACCGCAATACTCAGCGTGGAATATTTGACAAAGGGACCGCAGGTATATCTTTATACAGCGGACAGTGTGGAAAATCAATTGTTTTACTGTGTTGGTGATGAAGACAATGAGATCCCATTGAAAGAAGTTGCTGTGTATGAAGGAAAAGTAACGGCAATGAATGAATCCGGTTCGATTGAGGTAGAAGGAAAAGAACCATTGATGCGTAAGTCTTACACGACACAGACGATGGATTCCGGAACAGTAATTCTGGATGAATCCACTTCTACCAAAGAGTTTACGATTGCCGCACAGGATGTATCCGGTAAATTGACCACGTATATTTATACGGATGAAACCTGCCTGAACAGTCTTGCTGTAGGTAGTGCGGAAGATATCGCATTCGGCGTAAAACTCAATGGAGAATTTAAACCATATCAGAGAAATTATACCGTGGATGTTCCGTATGGTTATCCGGAACATCAGCTTCCGGAAGTAAATGCTACCTGCGGAAGCGAAGCGACGATCAATAAGAACTGGGATGGCGATGTGTTGACGATTAAGGTTACCAAAGGCGATATGGAAAATACGTATACGATTACCTTGAAACGTAAAAAATGTACGTGTGACATTTCCATCCGAACCTTTGATGATTATATCGACGTGCCAAAGACAGGCGAAAAACCTTCCCGTCAGTTTGATGTACAGACGGATGTGACACTTTGTGAAGTACACAAAGACCACGTTCAGGAAAATGTGAAGCTTTCTTATGAGCTTACAGACGAAGAAGAGAACACAACACCGGTAGAAACTGCATCAGTGGAAAGTCCGGTTTTGGAAAATGCGGCAGCCACGATTCAAGGAAATACGATCGTATTTAATCGTATTGACGAAGGTACGACACCAAAAGAGGTTCATGTCAAAGTAAAAGCGAAGACGGATTCCTGTGAACGGTCGAAGATCATTACGTATACAGTGCGCAATAAATACGAGGTCGGTCTGCGGGTAACCGAAGGTGGAGCGGTGCATTGTGGAGAAGATATATTGACTGCTCAGAGCGAGACGGATTCGGCAGAACAGCCATATCATTACGATGTGAATACCGGATTTGAATTGGAATTGACAGCCGCCGAAAAAGAAGGTTATGAATTTGCCGGTTGGTACGATTCCGGTGATAAACTTCTTTCAAAAGAGAAAGAATTTGTTTATACGGTAGGAAAAGACGAAACACTTCGTGCCTTGTTCAAAGACATTGTCAATCCGGAAGGATCGATCACACTGACCGATCTGAATGGGGTGCAGAATGTGACAAAATCGGATGAAGGCAATATCCTGGTTTCCTCTAAAGGTTTCCAAATGGAGATTACGGGAGAAGACAAACATTCGGGTGTAAAATCCATTTCTTACCAGATTGTAAAACGAGGTGAGAAACTGGATGAAAATGGAAAGTGGATTGCCTACGATGGCAAACCGGTTTCATTCGAAGAAGAGATGGATTTTGTAGTTTATGCGAAGATAGTGGATCAGGATGATAATGAAGTTATTGTATCCTCAGAGCGCGCAATGGTTGAAAAATCAGCAGCGACCGTTCGACTCGCACCAAACTTTACCGAAGGAACATTTACCAATAAGAAGGATGCTGCGATAGTAGCTACGGTACAAGAAGGTACGGCGGCATTGAAGGAAATCCGCTATGTTGTCAATGGCAAAGAGAATACCACAGAGGAAACGGTATTTGGCATCTCGGATCTGCCGGATGGTAAATACGATGTGATTGTTTCTGCAAAAGATATTTTGGGCAAAGAAGTTTCTGCTAAGGTATCTGTGAAGAAAGATGTAGCAGAGCCGGTCCTTTCAATTACCGGAGTGCCGACGAGTACCGTCGAAAAAGCGACACTTGGTATCGAAGCCGAGGGTGGCATTTCCGGAATAAAGGAAATACGTGTAAATGGAAAACCGTATAACGGAAAGACATACGAAGTGACTGAGAATGGAACGTATGTATTCGAAGTCGAGAACAATGCCGGAAGTGTTACGACAAAGTCCATTACGATCCAATGTATCGTGAAACCGACGCCGGCACCGACACCGACACCGGTTCCTGGTTCATCAGGCAATACAGCACCGGCTCCGGGGGCAACAGAAGCACCGGCTGTGAACAAAGACCAGCTGCCAAGAACCACATTTGTCCGCCGTAAGAAAATTGGAAAGAAAGGCATCCGCATTACCTGGAAAGGTGTACGTGGAGCACAATCCTACAATGTTTACCGTGCGAAGAAGGCAAATGGCAAATATAAACTGGTAGCAAATGTCAAAGAGAGTTGTTACACAAGCATGAAGAAAAATGCACGCAAGTACTACTACAAAGTTGTTGCGGTAGCCAAGAAGAAGGCAAACAACAGCGAAATGAGTGCATACGCGATCTCTGCAAATGTGGATGAAGCAGCAGCATCGGCGGCCCAGGCGGCAGCGGGAAGCACCGCAGCCACAGGCAAGATTAAAACTCTCAAAGGCAAAGTTACCAAGGTAAAGGCAAAAGCCAAGAAAGGCAAGATAGATGTTTCTTGGAAGAAATACAAGAAAGCCAGCGGCTATATCGTATACCGTGCTGAAAGTAAATACGGAGTTTACGATGAATTTGCGGTAGTCAAAAAGAATTCTTTCAAGGATAACTATTCTGTAAAAGGAAGGAAATTCTACTACAAAGTACGTGCCTTTAAGAATAAGGGTGATGGCAAAATTTTAAGTGGTATTTCCAAGAAGGCAAGTGTAAAAGCCAAATAGAAAACAATTTGTGTATAATAACAGAACGCAGACGGGGCTGCCGCACGAAGTGATTCGTGCGGCAGCCCCATTTGTGTTTGGTGGAGTGTAGGCTGGCGGAGGCAGCGAAAATAGGGAAACCCAGCGAAATCCGTTGCCTTTCCCCATCAGCAGCCCACGCGGGGAAGTTTCTTATAGCTCCCGCTCCATATCTTTTTCCCACTTACCTTCTGGGCGCGGATGCTTACCTGCATTTTCTTGCTACGGGTTAAGGTGATTTTCGTTTTCTTTGTATAAAACCATCGTGTTTCGCCGTTCTTTTTGTTTTTAACACGGATCTGGTATCTTGTGGCTGCCTTACACTTTTTCCATTTTATGGTAAGTTTGTGTTTGCCTTTTTTCTTTTGCGTTACTTTTTTTATCTTGAGAGATTTGGTATCAAATTTTTTTGAGGGAGTCGTGGTGGTGCCGGGTACTGCGGTGGTGCCGGGTACTGCGGTGGTGCCAGGTACTGCGGTGGTGTCGGGTGAAGACGGTGCCGTAGCAGATGGAACTGCGGAAGCTGCCGGCGACGGTATTGCCGAATCCGTCGGTGACGGGGTTACAACCGGAGTTGTGGTTGGCGCTGAAGTCCCGGAAGGTGTTTCCGTAGCTGTCGGAGTAGCCGAACTTGTCGGCAAAGGCGTTTTTGTTGGAACCGGATTTTCCGAAGGCTCTATCGTGGCTGATGGAGATGCCGATATTTGCACCTCTTTTTTCAAATCCTCAATGATATGCTGCAGCGAATTTTTCAGATTCAGGCGTGGTGTAATATAAATGAGGCCGGAATCTGCGATATAAGTATAAACAGAATCACTCATAAGTAGATATTTCTTTGTATCAGTAAGAAGATCTTCCCGGCTTTCGTAAGTTTTATTTGCTTCAAGAAATCCCATAATTACCGCTGCACTGCCGGCGACCATGGGGGAAGCCATCGAAGTTCCGCTTTTTTCCGCATATGAATTGTAGCGGGTGGTAGAGAGAATGGACTCGCCCGGACAGAGGATGTCGTAAGGAGCCGGGGAAGTATCCACAAAATTCGAAGAAGTCCAGCAGCCATCCGTTGTATTGCCCGCCATTACGCCAATCACGTAGGGATAGGCGGCAGGGTACATGGTGGAGCTTGAAGAGGCTTTTCCGTTATTGCCGGCTGCTGCGACAAGAAGACAGGAAGAGGAAGCCATTTCCAATTCTTCGGCGAAATTGCTGTTTTCATTATAACTGCCAAACGACATATTGATCACGTCTGCACCATTGGCGACCGCGTACTGAACCGCTTTTGCGGCATTGGCAAACGAAAAACTGTTTTTATAATTTCCCGCTTTTAAGATCATGATCTTTGTGCGGTAACCGACACCGGCGTAGCCGACTGCATTGTTTGGATTCATACCAATAATCCCGCTGACGTGCGTGCCATGACTGGTGTTGGAATCATCTTCCGGTGCTTCATAACGAAGAGGAGCAGAGGAATCCTCCGGGACCGGAGTGGGTACATTGTTAATAAAATCTACGCCGTAAATATCGTCAATGTAGCCATTGTTGTCGTCGTCTACATTGTCCGTGCCATTTTGTTCCGCTTCATTGATCCATAGGGAATCGACGAGATCTTCGTGGGACAATTCCGCACCGGTGTCAATGATCGCGATCACGGTCTCTTTGACCGGGTAACCGCCCAGAACAGCAGCGGTATCATCAGCGCCGATCGCCGCAAGGTAATACGGGGAAGCGGAGGCAGACGAAGAGGAAGAGGAAGTTTCTGCCGCAAGTGTGAATGCCTGTGAGGACATCCTGTCCGGTTGGGAAGGTGTCAAAACAAACATATTAAAATATGGAAAAATCAATAAGAAAACAAATACAATACAAATCTGTTTCATATAAAACCCCCTTTGTGTTATTTGCTGCTTACAGTTTACCATATTTAGAAATGTCTTACAAGGTTTGCAAAAACACATTTTTTTCATAATGTAGGTGTTGTAAGATGACCTATTCTGTGATAACATCATACATAAAGGAGGTGAGCCGGCTGTGCTTTACAACAAACGAAAAACCATAGGGGTATTTGCAGAAAGAGTCAAAGATGAATTTCAGATGCGCTTGTGCCAAGGAATCATCGAAGAAGCAGAGCAACAGGGATATAATGTGACGATTTTTACAAATTATGGAAAATACGGGCACAATAATGAACATTTTATCGGTGATCAAATGATATGGGACCTGCCATATTATGAGGAATTTGCAGGAGTGATACTGGCATTGGATACAATGAGTGAAAAAAGCAGCCGGCAGAAGATCCTTGACAATGTGAAGAAATATTGTCATTGTCCGGTGGTCAGCATTCGCGAAAAAGTGGAGGGAGCAGTCAACTTTCTTGTGGAAAATACGACGGGAATGGCAGGACTTATCCGGCATTTTATTGAGGTACATGGGAAAAAGCGGCTTTGTTTTATGAGTGGACCGGAAGATTATTGGGATGCGAGAGAGAGGATGCAGTGTTTCCTGGATACGATGCGTGAATATAGTCTTCCGGTGACAGAACAACAGACATTTTACGGGGACTACTGGTACAATATGGGGACACAGGCATGTGACTGGTTTTTGGCGGCAGACGAGATGCCGGAAGTGATTATGTGCGCGAATGATCATATGGCATTAGCAGTGACAAGTGAATTGAATAAACGCGGGATCCGTGTGCCGGAAGATATCTGTGTCAGTGGGTACGATGGACTGCTGGAGACACTTTCCTTTACGCCGGCGATCACGACAATGCGTGTGCCTTTCCGGAAAATGGGAAAGCAGGCGGTGGAGTTGATCGCAGAAAATCAGGAAACCGAGGATTGGAAAAAAATCGATAAAGTTTGTTTTGAGGCGGATATTTTGGCACGAGAATCCTGCGGATGCATGGAAAAAGCAGGCGAAAAGATCATCTTGGAAAAGCAGCGCCAATACGATCAAATGCACGCGGAGCACAACTGGGCAACGCAGTTTGACTATATGTCCATTTACTTGAGTCAGGCAGAATCTATTGAAGATATCGCAGATTATATTGCTGAATTTCATAAAAATATGTACGGCATCCGCGACTATGCACTTTGCCTTTGTGAAATGCTTCACGATGCACAGGGGTATAAAACGTATACCGATCAGATGGAATTGTGCGTTTATATCAAAGACAATGAGCAGAAGACCGGAATCCGCATTCCATTTGAACGGCGGGAACTTCTGCCGGAAGAAATGATCAGCGATAAACCGCAGGTGTGGTATTTTGCGCCGATTCATTTTCAGGACAGCTGTTACGGTTATGAAGCCTTTCGATTTTGGAGTTGGGAAAATACGGCAAATTTATTCTTCCACTGGAATATCAATATTGGCAACAAAATTCATGATCTGCTCATTGAAGATAAGATGAAAACGTTGATCGATGAACTGGCTTATATGTATGACCGCGATGAACTGACCGACTGGTACAATCGGCGCGGCTTGGAAAAGCAGGGTGTGTGGCTGCTGGAGCAGGCAAAGCAGGAGAAGAGCCCCTTGTTTTTGTGCGTTATCGATCTCGATGGAATGAAGCAGATCAATGATAATTTCGGGCATATCGAGGGAGACTTTGCATTGAAGAAAGTATGCAAGACGATTTCGGGGGCGTGCCGGGGAGAATATTTGTGTGCGCGTACAGGTGGTGATGAGTTTGTCGTATTGGCAAAAAATGTAACCGAGATGGAAGGCCGCGCATGGATGCTGAAAATGGAAAAAGAATTGGAAAGATTTAATAAAAGCAGCGAAAAACCGTATGCAATCCATGCCAGTTACGGGATTACGAGCCGTGTGCCCGGGGAAACGGAGAGCATGCAGCAGTATATCAAAGAAAGTGACGAAAAAATGTACCGTTATAAAGTGATGAACAAAAAACGGCGAGGAGAGGAACTCCGTTGAGATAAGGTGGTATGTCAGAGAAAATGAAAAAGAAAAACAGGCAAAATTCTGTTCTTATGGGGATGCTGATCTGTATCGTCATTGCATTTGCTGTGACACTTGGTGGCTTTGCCATTTTGCGCAGACAGATGGCAAAGACAGATCTCGAGGAAACGAAAGAGCAGTCCTATGAGGCACATTATGCCTTTATTGTAGACAATCCGGAAGACGAATATTGGCAGCAGGTTTACGAGGCGGCAAAAGAAGAAGGCAAAAAGCAAAATATTTATGTCGAGCAGATTTTTGAAAATGTGTCGCAGACATATGAGACGAAAGAATATATGGATATTGCGATTGCAGAAAAAGTCGATGGCATTTTATTGCAATCATCTTCCAAATCGGTCGGCCCGGAGATGAATGCGGCGATGAAAGCCGGAATTCCGGTCGTGACAATGCTGCATGACAACTACAGTGGCAGGCGATGTGCGTTTGTCGGAGTCAATGACAGCAGTCTCGGAGACAGTTATGCAGAGTTGATACAGGAAAATATTTCCAAGAAGGAAAACGATGTCCTTGTGCTGATGGAAAAAAATGGAGACCTTGGAGAGAGCAATCTGGTTTTGCAGACCATCCGGCAGAAAGTGCAGGGAGCAAAAATCCGAGTACAGTTTCTTGAGGGAGAAGATGAATTCGCGACAGAAAAAGCAGTCAGAAACTGTATTTTGGATGAGAAACAGTGCCCGGATGTACTTGTCAGTTTGTCTTTGGAAGGAACCGCATATGCGTATCAGGCGGTTGTTGATTACAGTAAAGTAGGCTCGGTCAAGATTATTGGAGCTTATGAAAATGATGAGATTCGGCGGGGGCTGGAAAAAAAAGTAATTGCAGCGAGCGTGGCGATTGATTCAGAGGCGATTGGAAAGAAGGCAATCCAGGCATTGCAGGAATATAAGAAAAACGGTATTGTAAACGAATATCAGATGATACAACAAAACGTGATAAGAGGTGGAAAATGAAGCGAGCGTCGATTAGCACAAAAATGATCGTATTATTGATATTTACATCGGTTATGACACTGTTGATCAATGTTATGATGTTTCTTAATATCAATCAGGTACTTGTTCAGATCGAGCAGGTATATGCGACCAATGTGCAATTAAATAAAATGACAGAAGAACTGGATAAAGTGCATTCCGAGATGTTGGAATATCTAAAAACGAGAGATTCCGGTGTCCTGCAGGAGTATTACATCAGCCAGCAGAATCTGTCTGAGCAGCTGGCAATGGTACAGGAAGAGGCGATGGACCGACAGACTAGTGTGTTAAAAAATAATATTTATTATCTTGGGAAAAATTACCTAAAGATTTCCGAGGAGGCAGTAAAGGCAAAGCGTGGACGAGATGTGAACACTTATGGGGAGCGCTATGAAGATGCCGGAAAAATGAAAGAATATCTCAATGGCTACATCAGCAGCCTGAACAATATACAGTTTCAGGGAAATTCTCATAATTACCTGCTTTTGCAAAATTTCCTATATTATATGGAAGTAGTAGGAACGATTATGTTCTTCGTCGTTGTACTGTGCGATACGATCATGGTCGTTATGATGACGCGGCGTCTCACGAGACCGTTGAAAATTTTGTCGAGGCGCGCGAAGGAAGTTACAGCGGGGGATCTTTCCGTGGACATCCCGGTATTTCGTACCGGAGATGAAGTTGAGAGTCTGTCAAAAGCCTTTGATAAGATGATGGGAAGCATACGCGAATATGTCGAAGCGCAGCGTCTCAGCATGGAAAAAGAAAACGAGATGCGTGAAAATGAATTAAAAACACAGACGTTGTTAAAGGATGCCCAGTTAAAATACCTGCAATCGCAGATCAATCCCCACTTCCTATTTAATACATTGAATGCGGGAATGCAGCTTGCGATGATCGAAGATGCGGATAAGACGGCACTTTTTATCGAAAATATGGCAGAATTTTTTCGTTACAATCTGTCACGCATCAATGAAGATGCGACACTTGCGGATGAAATTCAGCTTGTCGACCATTATATTTACATTCTCAATGTGCGTTTTGCCGGAGATATTCATTATAAGAAGGAAATCGAGCCGGGACTGGAAAATGTCCTTGTGCCATCCATGATCCTGCAGCCACTTGTCGAAAATGCCGTGCAGTACGGTATCCGAGGCGTCGAGTGGGAAGGCTGGGTTACACTGCGGATCTGGCAGGAAGCAGGGACCGTTTATATCGAAGTCGCTGACAATGGGCGCGGCATGAGCCGGGAACTCATCGAACGTGTGCTGCAGGGAGAAAATGTAAAAAACAGGAAAAACAGCAAATCCAATGGAATTGGTATTTACAATGTATTGGAACGGCTGCAGATGTATTATACGACGGAAGATGTATTGGAGATCAAAAGTGACGGTGAAGGAAAAGGAACGCAGTTTATGCTTAAAATTCCGAAGGAGGTGAGACCATGATAAAATTACTGCTGGCAGATGACGAGGGAATTGTACTCGAATCCCTGCAGCGGATCGTGGCGAAAAATTTTGGAGATACGTGCGAAGTGCGGACGGCAAAGACCGGACGAGCCGTCATCGAAGTTGCAGAAGAATTTCGACCGGATATCGCAATGTTAGACATTCAGATGCCGGGAATCAACGGAATTGAGGCGATTGAAGAGATCAAAACATTCTGCCCGAGAACCTGTTTTATCATTATGTCCGCCTATGATACGTTTGACTATGCGAAAAAAGCGATGTCACTTGGCGTTATGGATTTTATTACGAAGCCTGCCAACACTTCGCGTATCGTCTCGGCACTTGAAAAAGCGATGGATGAAGTGCGCAAACAGCAGAGACGATGGGAAAAAAGTCTGGAATACAAGGAAAAATTGGAAGCCGTCGTGCCGATCATTGAGAGCGGAATGATTTATTCGATCTTATTTCAGGATAACTATTCGGGAGATACAGAACGTTTCCGTGAATTGCTCGATATTCCGGGAGATTATGGCATGATTCTTGTCATTGAAGTCGGCGACGCGATCGAAAACCGAAAAATGACGAATGTCGTCGGAATGTCGGTTAAAGCGCAGAAATTTTACGATGAATTCCGTCAGATCGTGAAGGAATTTTTTCCGGCGACGGTAGGACCGGTTATGACCAATAAAATCGTCGTTTATGTGCCGGCGGCAGCTCCGGAAAAAGAATACAATGAACGAGTAAAAATTATCGAAAAAACCGATAATATGATACAGAAACTGATTTCGCGTATTGAATTACAGTTTCGTGCCGGAGTCGGAAGCATCCGCCCGGTGGATGATATTTATCCGTCGTATCAGGAAGCCTGTCTGGCGTTGAAAAAGGCCGAAGGGACAGTAATGCATATCAATGACCTTGTGGCGGCGCAGGACATTGAAGAAAATTATCCGATGGAGACAGAAAATGCGATGTATGTGGCACTCAAACATGGCGACGTTTCAAAAACACTGGAGGAGGCCGCACAGTTCTTTGATTGGATGCAGAAGAATTATGCTTCCTGTCCGGATGATGTCCGTCTGAAAGTGCTGGAACTTGTCATGTATGCTGAACGAATTGCCTTTCACGAAGGCGGAATGTCTTATCATTTCCGCGATCGAACAAATTATCTGGCGACGGTAACCGGTTTTACAACGATGGATCAGCTGCAAAGCTGGTTTCTTGATCATATGAAAGCAGCGGCAGAGATTATTCATGCGAAAGCGAGCGAGAAATATAGTGATATTGTTGCCAATGCCAGAGACTATATTGTAAATAATTTCCAAAAAGACGTGTCGCTTGATGAAGTGAGCCGTGTCGCTAATGTCAGTCCCTATTACTTTAGTAAAGTTTTTAAGGAGGAAACAGGTGAGACATTTGTTGAGTATTTGACGGGACTTCGGATGGAACACGCAAAAAATCTGCTGCGGGAAAAGGAAAAAAGCATCAAGCAGATCTGTGTGGAATCCGGTTACAGCGATCCGAATTATTTCAGCCGGATTTTCAAAAAGACAGTTGGTGTGACCCCGTCGGAGTACCGAGAAGGTTAGAAAGAAGGAACGTATGAAGCAAGTAAATATAAGAAAGATCTGTCTTTTGCTCTGTGTGGCAGCAGTCGTTTTGCTGACCGGATGTGGCGCAGGCGAGCCGGAAAAGAAAAGCGACTCGGACGGAATCCGGATCGGATTTTCTTTTGATTCCCTTGTCATCGAGCGGTGGCAGAGGGACCGCGACGTCTTTGTATCACGGGCGCAGGAACTCGGAGCCACCGTCAATGTGCAGAATGCCGGCGGAGATGTGGCGGCGCAAAAAAAGCAGATTTCGTATTTTATTGAGCAAAAAATGGATGTGATCGTCGTTGTGGCAGCGGATACATCGGCACTCAGCGATGTGGTCGCGCAGGCAAAAGAGCGGGGAATCCGCGTCGTTGCCTACGACAGAATGTTGGAAAATGCCAATGTGGACCTGTACCTCTCGTTTGACAGTGAAAAGGTTGGCGAGATTTACGGCGATGCGATCACCCGGAAATTTCCAAAAGGCGCACAGATACTGGAAGTCCTTGGTTCGCCGGAAGATTACAATGTGAAATTGATGGAAAAAGGGCTGGCTTCCAAATTAGGCAGTACCTATAAAGTTGTAGAAAAAAAATATGCAAAAGGCTGGATCGCAGAGCAGGCATATGATATCGTTTCAGAATATTTTTCCAAAGGGAATTCTTGTGATGTCGTGGTGTGTGGCAATGATGATCTTGCAACACAGGCGATTCGTGCACTATCGGAAAACCAGAAAGCCGGAAAAGTGTATGTCCTTGGGCAGGATGGTGATCTTGCCGCCTGTCAGCGTATCGTCGAGGGGACTCAGGGGGGAACGGCATTTAAAAATATTGACGAGCTTGCGGAGAATGCGGCAGATCTTTGTGTGAAACTTGCCAAAGGCGAAGATACCGGTGTGAAGGCGACGATGTCGGACGGTACTTACGACGTGCTAAGTTATCAGCTTTCCCCGATTTTTGTTGATCAGAAAAACATGGATCAAGTGATTATTGAGGGAGGGTTCCACACAAAAGAAGAAGTATATCTCAATAAAAAAGCGAATTAAGAGCAGTAGCACAATTTTGAAATCAAGATTGTGCTACTCTTTTTTTGTGCTGTCAGGAAAATCGCAAAATTGTCCATTTTATCGTAAAGCATTCCTGTTTAGGGTATGGTATATTGTAGACAAGAAAACAAGAATGGCTGTATGCAAGAAAAATATTTTGAGAAGGAGAATGGCTATGAAGATGATAAAAAAATGGATCGCTTGCCTGATGGCAGTCGGAATGATGCTTTCGCTGACCGCCTGCGGAGTAAGCGGAGATCAAGTGGCAGTCAACAAGCCACAGCAAAAAGACCCGGATGCGAAAAAGCGGATCGCGGTTTCCATGCCGACAAAGGATCTGCAGCGCTGGGCACAGGACGGAAGTAATATGAAAGCGCAGCTTGAAAAACAAGGATATGACGTAGATATCCAGTATGCGAACAACGATATTGCAACGCAGGTCAGCCAGATTGAAAATATGATCGCTGTCAATCCGGATGTTTTGGTAGTTGCTTCTATCGATGGTTCGGCACTTGGAACTGCTTTGCAGGGAGCGAAAGGACTGGGCATCCCGGTTATCGCCTATGACCGTCTGATCATGCAGAGCGACGCCGTATCGTATTATGCAACATTTGACAATGAACTTGTCGGAGAACTTCAGGGGCAGTACATTGAAGATAAACTGGATCTGAAAAATGCAAAAGGACCATTTAATATCGAGCTTTTCACCGGTTCTTCCGACGATAACAACTGTAACTACTTCTTTGGCGGTGCGATGAAGATTCTCCAGCCGTACATTGATTCCGGAAAACTGGTAGTTCGTTCCGGTTCAACGACGTTGGCAGAATGTGCGACAGCAAACTGGTCCACTGAGGAGGCCCAGAAGAGAATGGAAAATATTCTGGCAGCGTACTATCAAGATGGTACAAAATTGGATGCGGTATTGTCTTCCAATGACTCGGTAGCAAATGGTATCACCAATGCACTGGTCGCTTCTTACAAAGGCGACTTCCCGATCCTGACCGGTCAGGACTGCGATATCACATCTGTAAAAAATATCATTGCCGGCAAACAGTCGATGTCGATTTTTAAAGATACGAGACAGCTGGCATCCAAAGTAGTAGAAATGGTAACAGCGATCATTGAAGGAAAAGAAGTTCCGGTCAATGACACAGAAAGTTATGACAATGGAAAAGGAATCGTGCCAACATATCTTTGCCAGCCTGTCTTCGCAGACCAGGATAACTACAAAGAAGTGTTGATCGATTCCGGATATTATAAAGAATCTGATGTGAAGTAAGGAGGGGTGACCGATGGCAGAATATATCTTGGAAATGAATGGAATTACCAAAACATTTCCCGGCGTAAAAGCACTGGATAATGTCAATTTGAAGGTGAAAAAAGGTGAGATTCACGCACTGGTCGGTGAAAACGGAGCCGGTAAATCGACATTGATGAATGTCCTCAGCGGAATCTACCCTTATGGAAGTTACGAAGGTGACATCGTTTATGATGGAGAAATTTGTAAATTTAAGGAAATTAAAGACAGTGAGAAAAAAGGTATTGTAATTATCCACCAGGAACTCGCACTGGTACCGTATATGACGATCGCAGAAAATATGTTTCTTGGCAATGAGCAGGGAAAGAAAATGGCGATTGACTGGACGAAAACCTACGGACGTGCCGAGGAGCTTATGAAAAAGGTAGGATTGAAAGAAGATCCACACACTTTGATCAAAGATATCGGAGTCGGCAAACAGCAGCTGGTAGAAATTGCCAAAGCACTGGCGAAAGATGTAAAACTTTTGATCCTTGACGAGCCGACGGCATCGCTCAATGAATCCGATTCGCAGGCACTTTTGGAACTCATGCTTGAGTTTAAAAAACAGGGAATGACATCGATCATCATTTCCCACAAATTAAATGAAATTTCTTACGTGGCAGATAAGATTACGGTTATCCGTGACGGCTCCACGATTGAGACGATGGATAAAGAAGTGGACGATTTCAGTGAAAACCGTATTATCCGCGGCATGGTTGGACGAGAATTGAGCAATCGTTTCCCAGCCAGAGAAAATGTCAAGATCGGCGAGATTTGCATGGAAGTCGATCATTGGACCGTTCATCATCCGATGACACCGGCAAAGAAAGTGGTTGACGACGTATCCTTTTATGTACGCCGCGGCGAAGTGGTCGGCATCTCCGGTTTGATGGGAGCAGGACGTACGGAACTTGCGATGAGTCTGTTTGGACACAGTTACGGAACCGGTATCAGCGGAACGATTAAGATGAATGGAAAGGAAGTTCATCTGAAAAATGTACGTCAGGCGATCGACCACAAACTTGCGTATGTGACCGAAGACCGAAAAGGTAACGGATTGATCTTAACCAACCCGATCTATACCAATACATCTCTTGCGAAGATGGACAAAGTCAGTCGCTACGGCGTGATTGACAAATTAAAAGAAGTTCAGATCGCAGAAGATTACCGGCAGAAACTTCATACGAAAGCACCGTCGGTTTACCAAAATGTGGGAAACCTGAGTGGTGGTAACCAGCAGAAAGTGCTTTTGGCAAAATGGATGCTGACAGATCCCGACGTATTGATCCTGGATGAACCGACACGAGGAATCGACGTCGGAGCCAAATACGAGATTTATTGTATCATCAATGACCTGGTGGCAGCAGGAAAATCCGTCATCATCATTTCTTCGGAATTACCGGAAGTGCTTGGCATGAGCGACCGCATCTATGTCATGAACGAAGGTAAAATGGTGGGCGAAGTAGACGGAAAAGAAGCAACCCAGGAAATTATCATGTCATATATCATGAAATCAGGAAAAGGAGCGTGAATGAAATGAATCAGGTGAAAGAAGCTTTGAAAAAAAATACAATGGTGATCGCGCTGATCATCGTTGCGATATTCTTTACATTTATGACAGACGGAGCACTCCTCTTGTCATCCAACGTAACGAACTTAATCGCACAAAATGGTTATGTCGTTATTCTTGCAGTAGGTATGTTACTTTGTATCCTTACCGGTGGTAACATCGACTTGTCCGTCGGCTCGATCGTGTGCCTGGTCGGCGCCGTAGTCGGAAAATTGATGGTAAATGGCGGCGTTAATATGTGGGTAGCCATCGGAGCCGGTCTTCTCGTAGGACTTGGAATCGGTGTATGGCAGGCATTCTGGATCGCCTACGTCCGCATCCCTCCGTTTATCGTAACTCTTGCCGGCATGCTTTTATGGCGTGGTGTCGCTCTCCTCGTACTGGATGGCCTCACAATCTCCCCGATGCCGGATGAATATATCGCATTGTTTAACAATTACGTACCTGGTTATGGAACCGCTCTTGCAGCCGGCATCCTGATCAGTGTAGGTTATATCGCTTCCGTTATCTGGAAACGAATTAAAGCAAAGAAAAACGGATATCAGCAGAGCAATCTTTACGGCGATATCGCAAGATGTGTCATCATTACCGCAGTGGTTATGTTTGTCTGCATCAAATTGTACAGCTACAAAGGTCTGCCGACAATCCTCATTCTTCTTGCCGTAATCGTAGCAGCTTATGCTTACTACACATCCAAAACCGTTTCCGGCCGTTACTACTACGCAGTCGGCGGTAACGAAAATGCAGCAAAACTCAGTGGTGTTAAGACAAACCGCGTATACTTCATCGCTTATGTCAACATGGCAGTGCTTTCTGCAGTCGCAGCTCTTGTCTGCATCGCCCGTTTCAATTCCGCAGCACCTACAGCCGGAACAAACTACGAAATGGATGCGATCGGTGCCTGCTTCATCGGTGGAGCTTCCGCATACGGTGGAATCGGAACCGTACCCGGAGTAGTAATCGGTGCCATCTTCATGGGTGTTCTGAACAACGGAATGTCTATCATGGGAATCGACGCAAACTGGCAGAAAGCCGTAAAAGGACTTGTCCTTCTGGCAGCCGTAGCCTTTGACGTAATTTCCAAGAAAAAACAAAGCAGCAAATAAAGCAAATAAGAAGAGTCTGGAATTGCGAATGCTGCTGTGCGGCACAGCAATTCGCGGGAGAAAACTTCATCAACTTATATTACGGGGGACCAGCCGGAAGGCTGGTCCCCTTGGCGTGGGAGGAGATATAAATGCTTTGACATTTTTGTTAATCTCATATATAATAGAACTTGATACAAAAACTATAAAGAACTTGTACCAAGAAAGGTGATATATATGAAAGAAAATAAAAATTATGAAGAGATGTTTGAACGGTATGGAGGAATCATGCGTACATCTGAACTTACAAAGGAAGGTGTATCTTATCAAATACTTCAAATGCTGATAGACGGGGGAAAGGTAGAAAAAATTAAGTATGGTTATTATCAATGGCAGGATGAAAAAGCTTTTACAGAAGTGGCAATTATATCATCACTTTTTCCAGAGGCTGTTATTTGTGATATGTCAGCTGCTATGTATTATGGCTATATAGACCGGGTGCCGGGAGAATGGCATGTAGCTGTGGATAATAAAACGGCAAGGAACAAGTTTAAAATGGATTTTCCTGTTATCAAACCTCATTTTATCGAAAAAAATAGACTGAAAATCGGTGTGAGCGAAGGAAAAATAGATGGAATTCGTGTGAAAATTTTTGATAGAGAACGAGTGGTTTGTGATTGCCTGCGTCATATTAATGTAATGGATGGCGAGAGTTTTAATACGGTAATGCAAAGATATGTTGTTGATCCGAATAAGAATGCGGCAAGGCTTATGATGTATGCGGCACAGCTTGGTGTTGAGAAGAAAGCAAGGAGGATACTGGGGATATGGCTGTAAAAGATATGGGAGCCTCTGTGCTGTCCCGATTGAAAAAGCAAGCAAAACAAACGAAAATGAATTATCAGACGTGTTTGCAGTTGTTTGTGCAGGAAGAGTTTCTGCGAAGACTTGAAGTTTCGGGATATGTGAATAACTTTGTATTAAAAGGTGGAATGTTTTTATATACAATTTCAAAATATGAAGGCCGGCCAACGATGGATATAGATTTTATGCTAAAGAGAATTTCGAATGATATAGAAGAACTAAAAGAGATAGTAGCAAAAATATGTGAAGCAGATACGCACAATGATTATATTGAAATGAAAGTTACCGGAGCGAAAAACATTACGCCGGAAAAGAAGTACCCAGGTGTGAGCATAAACATGATGGCATATATTAAGAATGTAAGAATTCCCTTTTCTGTGGATATAGGAGTAGATGATGTGATTATACCAGGGATGGTTATGAGAACTGTACCGACAAGGTTGGATGGATTTAAAGAACCTTGTGTTTATACATATTCTTTAGAAAGTGCAATGGCAGAAAAATTTGAGGCTATTTTAAAGAGAATGACTGCTACAAGCAGAATGAAAGATTTTTATGATCTTTTTTATTGGTCGCAAATGTTTGATTTTGACGGCAGAGTGCTATTGGAAGCGATATTTGAGACACTGCAACATCGAGGAACACCATATGAAATAAATAGTTTAAAACAAATAAGAGCATTCGATCAAAATAAATTTCTTTGTAAATTATGGAATAATTATAATCCTGGTCCAATGATAGAAAAACCAGATTTTTCTACTGTGTTAATTCAAATAGAGAAATTTATTGGTCCGGTGTATGATGCCATGTTGAGGGAAAATGAGTTTTTGAAAAAATGGTATTCAAAGAAAAGTATGTGGCAATAGCTTTTCCCATTGTTTTCCAACCCCAAACATGTTATACTGGAAATATGGAAAAAGGATAAGGAGAGGAGTGACTTCAGATGAATTATAAGATCGCTCTCTGTGATGATGACACAAATTACATGGATGAATTAGAAAAATTGCTTAAGAAATGCAGTCAGCAGGAAGACCTATTAGAGATTGTGAAATGTACATCGGGAGAACAATTATTAAACAGTGATATTGATAATGTGGATGTTGTATTTCTAGACATTCAGTTGAAAGGAATGGACGGAAATGAAATATCGGTTGAACTTAGGAAACGAGGGTATCAGGGAGTTTTGGTACACTGCTCCGGGATTTACATGCCGACACCTGAGACGATTAAGATTTCGCCCTATCGTTACATATTGAAGCAGGCAGAAAAAGAAGAGGTAATGAAAGATCTTTACGATATCTTCGAGGAAATTGTGAGACGCAAAAAGGTCTATAGCATAGAAGCATATTATAAACGCGAGAAAATTACAGTTCAAACAGCAGATATCATGTTCATAACGCATCATAAAAATGGAAAAAGCATATTGCATGTAAAAGAATCCCTTGAAAAAATATATTCCGATGGAAATATTATTGCGCCATACTCTTTCAAAGAATTGATGAATATGCTGTATAAATCCGATTTTGCCATGCCACATAGCAGTTATATTGTGAATCTGCATTATATATTGGGACAGCGGGAAGGAGACTTTATTAAAATAGGAACAGAAATGATCTCTATTTCAAGATCAAAAAAACAGGAATTTAAAAAGAAAATGATGCAGTATTTGGGAAATAAATATCCGGAAAGGAACAATTGATGAACGAAAGTATACTTTACAATATTTGCATGCTTGTTTCGACCATGGTAGAAGTTTATCTTGTTTTCGATTTTTATAAAGCTTTTCATGCAAAAACAGAAATTTTCAGAAGCCGCGTTTGGGAACTCGGGTTGGCTGGAATTGTCATTGTACTCAATACAATTGCAAATCTGCAAAACAATAGCCGGCTGAATTTTATTGTGTCATGCGGATTGTTTTTAATAGTGGCTTTGGTTTTTGTGCAAGGAAATATTTTGCTTCGTTTATTTCACTGGCTCATTGTAATTGTTGTTTGTATGAGTGCGGAGATGGTGTTTTTCTTTTTATTAAAAGTTTCGGTTAATTTGCCAACAAATGAAATATACAAAAATCATTTTGTGATGATAAGCAGTATTATTGCGATAAAATTGATTGAGTTTGTCATTTTAACGATCATTAAGCAGATATCGAAGATACAGGTAAGAAAAATATCATTGAAAATATTTAGTGCATTTATTATTATTCCGCTTGCAACGACCGGGATTATGGCACTGATTCCCTACATTCGTGTGGGCGGGGATGAACTTACCTCAAGAGATGTGGCGTTGATTATTTTATATCTAATTCTGCTTTGCGGAAATATTATTTTGTTTTACATTTTTACAAAATACAGCCAGCTTCAGGAACAGAAAATGCTTTTGGAAATCAGTCAGACAAAATACGATGAGCGGAAAAACTGGCAGGATAAGCAGGACAGTATCGAAAAAGGATATAAAGAAAAAATACATGATATCAAATATTATCTAAAACAGATTAGCATTTATCTTCAAGAAGGACAGGACGATAAGATTCAAGAAGTTCTTGACAGTCTGCAGATAGGAATTCATAAAGAAGAGGAGAAGATTATTTGTGCAAATCGTTTTTTAAATATACTTTTGGGTGATTTTAAGAGAGGGGCAGAAAAGGAAAAGGTACCGACAGAAATGTTTGTGGAGGGAGGATTCAAAGTTGAATTTGTGCAGGAAATTGACATTACGTCACTTTTAGGAAATCTGCTGGATAATGCCTTGGAAGCAGCTAAAAAATGTAAAAAAGGGAAAATATGGGTATATTTGTATATGCAGAATGATGGGGAGTTTGTTGTTTTCCGGATTAAAAATACGTATAATGGCGCCATTGTTCAAAACGGTGAACAGTTTATGACGACAAAAGAAGAAAAAAGTTTTCACGGTATCGGACTGCGTAATGTAAACCGGATTGTTGAAACTTATTCGGGGGACATTTATAGAAATTTTGACGGTAAAATATTTGAGACAATGATAGTTCTCCCTAATCCGACTTCTGAAATAGAGACTGAATAGTCACAAAAATTACAAATATTGCACTTAAAATGCAAATATTGCACCTTCAGTTGAAATTGATAAAAAATTATGCGATGATAAAATTATCAAATTCAATAGGAGAGAAGCGAGCGAAGCGGGAGAAACTAATATTTTCATGATTCTATTGGTAACTTTCGCGAAGCAGAAAGGCGGATTATAATTATGAAGTATTTTTATCGACTATTTATGTTATGCGTTTGCTTTGTTGTAATTTTATGTTATTCAAATGTGGGTTGTGCAGCGACAAAGACAGAAAAAGGAGTTACGTATACGTATGAAATTATCAATGCAAAGCAGAAAACTATAAAAATATTGAAAGCAGATAATGTTCCACTTGAATATGAGGTGCCACATAAAATCGGCAAGTATAAAGTGGCGAAGATCGGTGAATCTGCTTTTGCAGGATGTCGAATTCATATGCTTAAGATTGCGGGTATTTCGCTAAAAAACATTGGACGGTTTGCATTTGCTAATAATGAAGAATTGCAGGAAGTTAATTTTGGAAAAGAGTATAATAAGATATATTTGGGACGAGATTGGTTTACGGACTGTCCAGGGACGCGTATTGTAATTCGACCGAATGTAAAAAAACTAACACTTAAGATAAATGCAAATGCAGGTACGCTTGTTATTCAAGGGAAAAATACAAAGATCGTTGGTGCAAAAAAACTTGACACAGACAAGTATTATATTCAATTTGAAAATATTGAAATACCCTCTGGGTTTATGCAACGACATATGCTGAGAAAGTCTTATTACGGTGTGGTAAACGATACCTCAGAAGACAGATACGATAGTGACAGTAATAATTATTCTCATTCAAAATTGAAGAAGATACGACTGAAAAATACAAATACAAGTAGAATAAACATCAAGCAGCTTATATTAAAGGAAACCGAAAAAGGTCAGCTTAGAATTTTAAATTCTAAAAATAAGGCAAATATTGTATGGAAATCAAGAGATTTGTCTATAGCATCGGTAAACAAACGTGGCTTGATTTTGGCGAAAAAATCCGGAGTTACAGTGATTACGGCGACAATAGGAAAAAAGAATTTTAAATGCTGTGTAAAAGTGTATCCGAATTTAACCTTGAGTGATATTTCATTAAAATATCGCAATGAAATTTTTACACGTGATTTTTATGCGGATAACTTGCATCGTGTGACTGTTCACGGGGACAGAGAAAAACAAATTACTTGCAGAGTCACAATAAAGCAAATATTTGCAGAACTATCTGATCTTAGTCTTGAAAAAATGACAGAGAAAAGCGATGCGGACAAATATTTAGCGATGAATTTTGAAGGCGATTCGGGAGAAAGACAAGTAATCTTATATAAAAATGGAAACGTTGGTGTAAAAGGGAAAGGTGTATTTCAAGCGGATCGAAATATATACGATGTTGTAAAAGGTATGTTATACTAAAAAACGAAAGCGAGGAAAAATTTATGAAGAAAAGCATTATGATGTTATTGGGTGGTTTGGCAGTAGTTTCCGTGATTGCTATTTCAAAACCAAGTATGGCTGCGGCAGTATCCAAAGAAGAGGTAGATGTACGTGTTGACAATGAAAGCAAAAAAGCTGAGGTGTTAAATGGTCTATATGAAAACAGCGGATGTGCAAAGCTTACTCAAGCAGAAATTGAAAAGATGTCAAAGATGGAAAAAATGGAATCTATAACATTGCAGGGGATTTCGATTGAAAAGCTGGATATGTCTAAAGCAAAAAAATTAAAGACATTAGTATTGGATAATTGTGATACTAAAAGTTTAAAGGTTACAAAAAATAAAAAACTAACAAAAATAGTCATCCGAAATACGAAGATTAAGACTTTGGATTTATCTCAAAACCAAGAATTAACGGAAGTTGCAGTGCAAAATGGCGAAGAAAGTTATCTGACAAACTTAAAAACAGGGAAAATGGAAGAAAAGACTTTTTTCAAGTTTCCGGAACAAAGCTGTAAGGTGAAATTTGCGGCAAAGAACAAAATTAAAAGGTTGGAGTATTACGCTGCAAATAAACAGATTGATCTGTCACAATTGACTGCTTTGCGAGAATTATCAATCACAAAAGACACCTCGGTAAAGGTATCTAAAAAATGGTATAAAAAAACAAAAAAGAAACTTAAAGTATATAGCGAAGGTTTCTTGCAGAAAAAATTAAAAGTGAAAAATAGCGGAAATGTGATAACACTTAAGCCGACAAAGAGCAAAGATGTTTCATATGGTTATAAAATGAGGGAGGATTATAGTGTGTATTAAATCGTGCTATAATGAAGCAAGTTGATGCTTGATGCATGCGTGGCTTATCAAGTTTTACCAAGAGACAGATATAATGAACGAAAGCGAGGAAAAATTTATGAAAAAAACGATTTTATTTACGTTATTATTAATTCTATTTTTACTGCCGGCGAACTTCTCTCAAGCAGCAGAATTAATAGAGATCAATGAACAAAATTTTCCATCACAAGCATTGCGTGATTTTGCAGGAAAA
>ERZ779880.919-NODE-919-length-31044-cov-3.610055_pt1 | contig 31044 bp, 25 predicted proteins | sample MGYA00511555_ERZ779880 | MGnify/ENA primary metagenome ERZ779880 (study PRJEB29588, sample SAMEA2145815) | human gut metagenome | biome: human gut; feature: human-associated habitat; material: faeces | place: Denmark | collected 2008/2010 ... | reverse complement strand
GAAAAGTTAGGTCTTCCGGCATATGATGGTGAGACAATGACTCGTCTTGATTCTGAGAAGTTTGAAGAGTACAAGGCACAGGCAATTGAGGAGTTAACAGCAGCAGGCGTTACCTTCCCAGTACATGCAAGATATTTCGTAGCTGGTGGAAATCAGACTACTCTTGATAGTGCAAATGTATTAAAGCAGGCATTCTCCGATTGCTTCGGTGATGACTTCATCGTTCTTGATATTGATTCTTATGTATCTAGTCTTGCTAAGGAAGTTCGTGATCCAAGACGTCAGTCCTTCGTTATCAACGGATGGGGCGCTGACTACGGTGATCCGCAGAACTACTTAGGACAGGAAACAAATGACAGCGATAACGCATATTACATGGTAGCTTATGGTCATGCAGTAGATAATGAGAGCGAGGAGCTGAATGCACTGTATGATGAGTTTACTGAGTTAGTAAATAAGGCTGATGCCATCACAGATGATCTGGATGCAAGATATGAGGCTTATGCAGACGCAGAGGCATTCTTACTTGATCATGCACTGACCCTTCCGTCAAACTTTGATATCGGTTGGGAGCTGACTCACGTAAATGATTACACCAATCAGAACGCTATGTTTGGTATTCAGAATCAGAAGTATAAGAATTGGGAGACTTCTACAGACGCCTATACTGCAGAAGACTACGCAGGCTTCCAGGAAACCTGGAACGCAGGTATGGCTGAATAATATATGGCAAAATACACCGTAAAGAGATTGTTACAGTCTCTTGTAACAATCCTCATTGTGGTGACTATCGTATTCCTGCTGCTTAGAATGCTGCCTACGGATTATTATTTTACCGAGGACCAGCTAATGAAGCTGACCGATCAGCAAAAGCACGATCAGCTTAAAGCAGCAGGTTTATTAGATAGTACCTTTACACAGCTGACACGCTATTATGGGCAGTTGTTGAGACTTGACTTTGGTACATCTCGACGAATTCAAAGCGGTGTCTCTGTTGTAAAGGTAATTGGCGGAAAGTTTGCAATGTCGATGCAGTTAGGTCTGATCTCTTTTGCAATCTCTCTGGTAATTGGTGTTATTATGGGTGTGCTTCAGGCACGTTTTAAGGACGGTATTATCGACGGCATTGGAACAATTTACACGATATTGGTAAATGCAGTTCCGCCGCTTGTTGCTTATTCACTTGTTCTTGTATTTGGTTCCCATGTGTTAAAGCTTCCTTCCATGTATTCAACGAGAAATCCAGGACCGTCTATGATCCTGCCGGTTGCATGTCTTTCTCTTTCATCGATTGCAGGTTATGCGCTGTGGACAAGACGTTACATGGTAGATGAGTTAAATAAGGATTATATTAAGTTGGCGCGTGTGAAGGGTCTTTCCTCAAAGCGTATCATGGTTACTCATGTGCTTAGAAATGCATTCGTTCCGCTTGCACAGTATATTCCGTATTCTATTTTGCTGACAGTCGGCGGTTCCCTTCTGGTAGAGCGTTTCTTCTCTGTTCCAGGTATGGGTTCTCTTCTTACTGATGCAATCAACCGTTATGACACAAGTGTTGTTCAGACGCTTGTTATTCTATACGCTGCACTTGGTATCATCGGCGTATTTTTGGGTGATGTTTTGATGATGATCATTGACCCACGTATTACATTGACCGGAAAGGGAGGTACAAGATAATGGCAGTCAATTCAAATGATGACGCACGCTTTAAGGTTGTCGAGTACTCCCCTGAAAAGGCCGAGATGATCGGATATTCCAATTATTCTTATTGGAAATCTGTATTTCACAATTTCTTAAAGAAAAAGAGTGCAGTTGCGCTTTTAATCGTGTTTGTTGCACTTGTTGTATTTTCCTTCGTTGCACTTGTAATCGGAAAATACGATTATCGTAATCTTGTCACAGATAGTTCAAAGGGCTTTATCCTACCAAACTCAGAGTTCTGGTTTGGTACCGATAACTTAGGACGTGACTATTGGAGCCAGGTATGGTATGCGACACAGACATCTATTAAGCTTGCCTGTATCGTTGCAATCGGTGAGTGCGTGCTTGGTGTTACGATTGGTCTTCTTTGGGGATATGTTCGCCAGTTAGACCGTTTCTTTACAGAGCTGTACAATGTAATTGATAACATTCCGCAGATCATTTACATGACACTGATTGCTTTAATGGTTGGTAAGAGCTTTACTATTATGGCAGTTTCTTTGATTGCATTTGGTTGGCTTGGAATGGCAAGAAACATCCGTAACCTTGTTATGATGTATCGTGACCGCGAGTATAACTTAGCATCAAGATGTTTAGGTACTCCGACTTACCGTATTCTTCTTAAGAACATTTTACCGTATCTGATTAGTGTTATTATCTTAAGAGTGGCACTGTCAATCCCGAGAACAATCAGTATGGAGACTACGCTTTCCTATCTTGGTCTTGGTCTTGATATTAACACACCTACACTTGGAATCCTTCTTCGTAATGCAAGAAGCTATTTCCTGAATTATCCATATTTGCTGGTATTCCCGGCAGTTATTGTATCTGTTGTTACGATCACATTCTATCTGGTTGGTAACGCATTTTCCGATGCGGCTGATCCGAGAAATCACGTTTAAGGGGGGAGAACAATGGAAAAGAAACCAATATTATCCGCCAAAGACGTTGAAATTACGTTTAGCCTTCGCGGAAACAAATTAAATGCGATCCGTAAGTGTTCTCTTGATCTGTATGATGGAGAGACACTTGCAATCGTAGGAGAGTCCGGTTCAGGAAAAAGTGTATTTACAAAGACATTTGTTGGTATGCTTGATGGAAACGGCAGCATTACCGGCGGAAGCATTATGTACGATGGCAAGGATCTGGCAAAGTTTAAGAAGGAAAAGGAGTGGATGACTATTCGTGGTAAGAAAATCGCGATGGTTATGCAGGATCCTATGACTTCCTTAAATCCATTGAAAAAGGTTGGAAAGCAGATTCAGGAGTGTATCGAGCTTCATCAGGGTCTTAAGGGAGCAGTTGCAAAGAAGGCAACTCTTCAGATTCTTGAGAAGGTAGGTATTCCATATCCTGAAATGCGTTATAACCAGTATCCGCATGAGTTTTCAGGCGGTATGAGACAGCGTGTTGTTATTGCTATTGCGGTTGCATGCCGGCCGCAGATTTTAATCTGCGATGAGCCTACCACCGCACTGGACGTAACGATTCAGGCTCAGATTTTGGAGCTGATCAGAAATCTGCAGGCAGAGTATCATATGTCTGTTATTTATATCACACACGATCTTGGTGTTGTGGCAAATGTGGCTGACCGTGTTGCAGTTATGTATGCAGGACAGATCGTGGAGGTAGGCAAGGTAGATGAGATTTTCTACGATGCAAGACATCCTTATACTTGGGCACTTCTTTCTGCACTTCCGCAGCTTGGCGTGAAGGGCGAGGCACTGCCGACGATCGACGGTACACCGCCGAATCTGTTTAACAAGATTAAGGGTGATGCATTTGCACCGCGAAACAGACAGGCACTGGCTATTGATTTTGAGGAAGAGCCTCCATATTTTGAAGTTTCAGAGACGCACAAGGCAAAGACTTGGTATCTGGATCCGCGTGCACCGAAGATAGAACCGCCGAAGTCTGTGCAGCAGCTCAGACAGAAAATGAGAGCGCATAAGTAAAAGAGGTATGAGTATGGCTGAGAGAGAAAAGCTGATTGAGGTCAAAGACCTGCAGATTAGTTTCGGAAAAGGACGAAAAAAGTTTGTAGCAGTTGACCATGTGAATTTTGATATTTATAAGGGAGAGACATTCTCCCTGGTAGGTGAGTCCGGTTCCGGAAAGACTACCATCGGCCGCGCTATTACCCGTATCAATCCTACTTCGGCCGGAGAGATCTACTTTAAGGGCAAGAAGATCAATGGAAAGATTTCAAGGGAGCTTGACCGCGAGGTTATTAAGAGCTGCCAGATGATTTTCCAGGATCCTATGGCATCCTTAAATGAGCGTGCAAAGGTTGATTACATTGTCTCTGAGGGTCTGTTAAACTTCCATATGTATAAGGATGAGGCAGATCGCGAGGCGAAGGTACAGAAGGCACTTCGAGAGGTTGGTCTTCTTCCGGAGTTTGCATCTCGTTTCCCACACGAGTTCTCTGGTGGACAAAGACAGCGTATCGGTATCGCAAGAGCTTTGATTATGGAGCCAGAGTTTGTTGTAGCTGATGAGCCGATTTCAGCGCTTGATGTTTCTATTCGTGCACAGGTATTGAACCTGTTAAACCAGTTAAAGGCATCAAGAGGACTGACATATCTGTTTATTGCACATGACCTTTCTGTAGTACGTTTTATTTCAGACCGTATTGCTGTTATCTATAAAGGTCGTATTGTGGAGCTTGCAGAGGCAGAGGAATTATTCCATCATCCACTGCATCCTTATACAAAGGCACTGCTTTCAGCAGTTCCGATTCCGGATCCAGAAATTGAGAAGAAGAAAAAGCTTTTGATTTACGATCCAACACTTCATGATTATACGATTTCTAAGCCGCAGTGGGTAGAGATTACTGAAGGTCATTTTGTATATGGTAATGAGCCGGAGCTTGAGAAATATCGTGCTGAGATTGAAGCAATCAATGCAGCAGAGAAAGCATAAAGAAGAGGCGTGAGAAGAGCATGAGATGGTTGAAAAAACAGTATCACCGCTATATGATTCGCCCCATTGTGACAAAAACGATCACCAGAACCCTAATCGGTCTGGTGATCGTCTTGCTATGGGATAAATACGTGAACGTAGAGCGGATTGGAGTTTCAAGGCTTGGCTTTGGACTGGGGGCAGTTGGAATTATTTTAATGGCTGGTGCATGGTTTTCCTATCTGCATCTGGATGGATTAACACCTATTGATACAGCGAAAAAAAAGTTTGGTGTGAAAAATAAAAAGAAAAAAACAAAGCAAAGCATGGGCGGCGATATTGCAGACTACCTCGATGAGGAAATTGTGCCGTATGAGGAGTTGGATGAATCTGAAAAGGCAGCATGTCAGATGGCAGCCTTTCTGATTTCTGGAATGATCCTTGTGATCGCCGGGATTGTGATCCCACTCTTTTAAGAAGCCACAAAAAGCAGGGCACATGCCTTGCTTTTTTTCGTAAATAAGGGTATGATTGTAGAACAAAGATATCAGAGAAAGGATGGGATTCTATGGCAAAATCAAAAAAAGGAAAAGCAGTCATTGCAGGAGTGGCAGCGGTAAGTGCAGCCAGTATTTTGACCGTGAGAGGTATTTTCCACAAGGTATTCGCCAGACAGGAGAAGGAGGATGACGCAATCAGTCTGCGCTATAAGGACATGAGCGGAATGGTGAGAAAAAAAATCACAATCGTCTCTGGTTCCACTCATCTGACAGGATATTTATATGGAGAAGCATCTGCCAAAGGTCTCGTTGTTGTGTGCCATGGAATTGCAGGCGGCGGAGAAGATAACTTAAGCATGGTTAAATATATGCTGGATGATGGTTATCAGGTTTTTACATTTGATTATACGGGCGTGTATGAAAGTGAAGGAGCTTCATCTGTGGGCTTTTATCAGGCTGTGAAAGATTTGAATGCAGTTTTGGGTTATATTGAGGCGTCTGCATCACTAAAGAATCTTCCAGTATTTTTATATGGTCATAGCTGGGGCGGTTATACAGCTGCGGCAGTGCTGAATTTTAAGCATAATATTGCAGGTGTTATTACAATTTCAGGTTTTTCCAGTCCAATGGCAATTACGAAAGAGGCGGCAGGACGCATCATTCCAACATTGTTGGTAGATTTATTGCTTCCGTTTGCTGCGCTTTATCAGCGCATTGTTTTTGGTAAGAATTATAATTTGTCTGCAATTGATGGCATCAATAGCTGTGACGTGCCGGTTCTTGTTATGCATGGCAAAGAGGATGAAGTGATTAGCTATGAGGGATCTTCTATTATCGCGCAGCGAAGCCATATTACAAATCCAAATGTTGAGTACTATACTGAGACACGTCCGGGAAAGAGCAATCACATGGGAATTTTCTTCACAAAAGGCGGAACAGCTTATTATCTAGCCAAGAAGGAAGAATTAAAGATGCTTCACGATTTGTATTATAACCGTGTTCCAGAAAAGGTGCTTTCAAAATGGTTTGCCCGCCTTGATAAAAAGCAGGCAAATGATATGGATCCACTGTTTGTAAAGACAGTGCTTGATTTCCTTGATAAGAACTGCAAGTAAGCCGTGGTGACAGGGACGGTGGCTCAAAATGTGTCACTACTGGCAATGAGAAAGCGAAAGAAAATCAGCCCTAACCTTGACAGTCTTTTTCCAGTCATATATAATAAATATGATACTGATTTATCAGGTTCTGAGAAAACAAAATCTAACGGAACATGAGAAGAAAATAGGAGGAATGAATATGAGAAAGGTAGCATTATCTTTGATGCTGGCTGCTTCTATGGCTGCAACTACACTTGGCAGCACCGCAGTTTTTGCATCAGACGCAACCACAACGGAGTCTGAGAGCTATACCTATCGCTATGCGTTAGCTGATTTCCCAACAAACTGGAGTCTTCATGACAACCAGACGCATACAGACTCTGAGCTTATGCAGTATCTGGAAGCAGGTTTCTACAGTTTCGATTACAATGATACCCAGGATGGTTATCAGATGGTTCCGCTTGTTGCAACAGGCGATCCAGAGGATGTAACTGCTGAGTATAAGGATCAGTATGGTTTAGACGGTGATGAGGCATTGGCATGGAAGATTACCATTCGTGATGATTTAAAGTGGGATGACGGTACACCGATCGTTGCTTCTGATTTTGTAAAGTCTGCAGAGCTTCTGTTAAACCCGAAGGCACAGCATCACCGCGCAGATATGCTGTACTCTGGAAATCTTGTATTAAAGAATGCAAAGAATTTCCTTTATGCAGGACAGCATGCATATGCTGAGACTTTTATCTCTTCTGAGATGGGTGAGGATGAGTACGTAGATCCATCCACATTCGAGAAGAATGATGATGGTGTTTACATGGTAGACGGACATGATTTAGCACTCAGCTTAAGTGACTGTGCAACATGGGATTCTACCACGGGACTTTCTGATTACTATGCAATGGAAGATTACAAGTCTGCATTTATGAAGGATGATGTTGATCTGTATGAGACTGTTTTAGCTGCAAATGCAAATGATGACGGCTATGTTCCGGTAACTGATGAGGTTGTTGAGGCACTTCAGCACATCGTTGCTAACCTTCACGGCTATGCAACTGTAGAGGATTACGCAGCAGAAGGCGGCGACTATGCTTACAAAGAGTGGGAAGAGATGGTATATAAGGGTACCGAGTATCCAGAGATGTCAATCGATGAAGTTGGTATCTTTGCTCCGTCCGATACTGAGCTCGTTTTAGTCCTTGAAAAGCCATTAAAGGGCTTCTACTTAAAGTATTCTCTGACAGATTCCTGGTTAGTAAAGGAAGATCTGTATAAGAGCTGCGAGTCTGAGAGCAACGGTGTTTACAATAATACCTACGGTACTTCCGCAGAGACAACTGCTTCCTTTGGACCGTACAAGCTGGCATCTTATCAGGCAGATAAGGAGTACGTTCTGGATAAGAACGAGTACTACTTTGGCAATGTAGACGGTCAGTATCAGACCACAAGTATCGTTGTTAGCTGTGTAAAAGAGCCGTCAACAAGACTTGAGATGTTCTTAAGCGGCGAGCTTGACACCTATGGCTTGACAAAGGATGATATCGAGACCTACGGTTCCAGCGATTACGCATATTATACCGTTGGTGAGAGTACCTTCTTCATGGCAATGAATCCAGGTGTTGAGGGACTTGAGGCAGCACAGAAGGCTGCTGGCGATAACATCAACAAGACAATCCTTAGCTTAAAGTCATTCCGTGAGGCACTTTGCTATTCACTTGACCGTGATGCCTTCAATGCAGCAGTTAAACCATTAAGCTCTGCAGCATTTGGTCTTTACTCAAACAGCATCATCTCTGATCCGGAAGAGGGTATTGCTTACCGTGAGACTGAGGAAGCAATGAAGGTTTTAGCAAACTTCTGGGGTCTTTCTGATGATATCGGTGAGGGATTGATGTATGAAACTGTTGATGAGGCAGTAGACAGCATCACAGGCTACAACTTAGAGATGGCTCAGGAGAAATTCAACGAGGCATATGATGAGGCAATCGCATCTGGTCTGATGGATGAAGATGACGTGATTGAGATCAAGATTGGTCTTCCAAACAGTGAGAGCACCTTCTACAACAAGGGTAACGAGTTCCTTGTAAACTGCTACACTGAGGCAGTAAAGGGAACTTCTCTTGAAGGCAAGTTAACCTTTAGCGTAGATGATACACTTGGAAATGGCTTTGGTGAGGCACTTAGAAGCCAGCAGGTAGATCTTCTGTTTGGTGTAGGCTGGACAGGTGCTGCACTTGATCCGTACAGCTTAATGGAAGCTTATACATCAAGCGAGTATCAGTATGACCCGTCATGGGATACAAAGTCTGCTGATGTAGATATCACATTGACAGATGGTGTTACCTACACGGCAACTGCATGGGATTGGACTCAGGCTATGCTTGGTGAGGCTGTTACCATTAAGGCTGAGGATGGTACCACAAAAGAGTTCTCTGCTGGTTCTGCAGATGACAACAGCGAAGATCGTTTTGAGGTATTAGTTGGACTGGAGAATGCAGTTCTTGGAAATTATGACCTGATTCCAATGTTCGATGACTGTACAGCAGCATTAAAGAGTATGAAGATTCAGTATGCTACAGATGAGTATTACTACGGTGTTGAACGTGGTGGTGTTCAGTACATGACATACGACTACAGCGATGCTGAGTGGGATGCATTTGTATCTGAGCAGGGTGGAAAGCTCAATTACAACTAATAAAGTATCAACATCGAGAAATCGAATAATAAGAAGTGATCATGTTGCAAAAAAAGCAACACTTCGACAGGAAAGGGGGCGGCTTGCCGCCCCCTTCCTGTCAGTTTTTGGAAAAAAATTTTAAAAGCGTAAAACCGTAAAATTAAACATGAAAACAAACGGAGGACAACGATGGTTAAGTACGTATTAAAGCGTATCGCGCTGATGTTTTTTGTCTTCTTCACAATTCTGACAGTATGCTTTGTACTCGTAAAGCTGCTGCCGCTTGTGGATGCCAAGCAGTTTGGCAAGGACATGAATCTGATTCAGCAGCGAAGAGAAGCGCTGGGCTATAACAAGCCGATTCTGATACAGTATCTGATTTTCTTAAAACGAAGCGTAATAGGTGGAGACTGGGGAATCAGTGAGGCGCTGTACCGCAGCCAGGATGTATGGAAGGTATTCACTTCCAAACTTCCGGCAACCATGATGGTAAACATCTATTCCATGCTTTTGGCAATTCCAAGCGGACTGCTGCTTGGTATTTTTGCCGCATTAAAGAAAAACAAGTGGCAGGATTATCTGATTTCCACACTTGTCATGGTATTTATTTCCGTTCCGTCTTATGTATATGCACTGTTAATCCAGTATTTGCTCTGCTATAAGCTTAAGTTGTTCCCACTTCAGATGAACAGTGGAACGAACTATTTTTCACTGTCGATGTTCCGCTCAGTCATGCCGGCTGTGCTGGCATTGGCATTTGGAAGTATTGCCAGTCTTGCCAGATATGTGCGCGCCGAGCTTTCTGAGGTATTGACAAGTGATTTTATGCTGCTTGCAAGAACAAAAGGTTTGACTCGCTCACAGGCAACGATTCGCCATGCAATGAGAAACTCCATGGTTCCGGTATTCCCAATGATTTTGGGAGAGTTTGTCGGTATCTTAGGCGGATCTCTGATTATTGAGACGATCTTTGGTGTACCTGGTGTCGGCCAGCTGTATTTAAATTCTATTACAGCACGCGACTACAACTTCTTTATGTTGTTGTCTGCATTTTATACACTGATCGGACTTGTATCAGGACTAGTAGTTGATATCAGCTACGGCTTTATCGATCCGAGAATCAGAATGGGGGAACGATAAAATGGCACGCAAAAATACAGATTATACAAATATCCCAAAAGAAAAATTTGAATTTTTTGACCGCAGCGAGGCGATTCATGACAAGAAGCTTGAGACAAAGCCGGTTGGTTATTTCAAGGATGCCATGATGCGTTTTTGCCGCAATAAGAGTTCACTGACAGCAGCAGTTATCATTGCACTGCTTCTTGCATTTGCACTTATTGTTCCGCTTGTGTCACACAACAGTTATACGAAATCAAAGACTGATACAACATATCTTCAGTATGGAAAGCTGCTTCCAAAGTCAAAGCTGTTTTCATGGGCAGGCTGGGATGGCGCAAAGAGAGAAACAATCAGCAGCGACATGTATGCATATTATGAGGCAATGGAGACAGAGCGCGGAGTAAATGCAATCACAAAAGTCTATAAGGCTGATTATGAGGATTCCTCCAGCACATCAAACAGCACATTTTATGATGTAAGAGTAGACTCCTATTCCAAGATTGGTATGTTAAATCTGACGCTGACAAAAGCAGAGTATGAGGCTATTCAGGATTGGCAGGATGAAAATCAGATTCAGGTAATTTATCCGTCAGTTGACTCAAAGTCAATTCAGGCACCGAATCTGCGTTCAGATCCAAATATCTGGTATAAGTGTACGAATAAGGGTGCACCGAAGCTGGATAAGGATGGAAATATTACGCCTATTTATCTGACAAAGGGAAAAGACGGCGATTATCACAGTCTTCGTATTGCTGGAGATGATGGTTCCTATCGCTATGCGACAGTAACAGGTTCTTCAACGTCAATGTCATTTAAGGTTCGTGTAGATTCTCTTAGTTATTTTCAGTATCGCTATGGTCATGAGCCGATATTCTTGTTTGGAACAAATGCTTACGGACAAGATATCTTGACAAGAATGGCTGAGGGTGCAAGATTTAGTCTCTTGTTTGCATTGATTATTTCTGCAATCAACTTGGCAATCGGTGCTGTTTACGGCGCAATTGAAGGCTTCTATGGCGGAGCAGTCGATATGATTATGGAGCGTATTTCAGATATCTTAAATGATGTTCCATTTATTGTAGTAACATCATTGTTCCAGCTGCATCTGGCAAGCAAGGTCGGTGTTGTGCCATCTCTTTTGTTTGCGTTTGTACTTACAGGCTGGATTGGTATGGCAAGCAAGACGCGTATGCAGTTTTATCGCTATAAAAATCAGGAATATATTCTTGCTGCACGCACACTTGGCGCTAAGGATTCACGTCTGATGTTTAAGCACATTTTCCCAAATGCAATTGGAACCTTAATTACAAGTGCCGTGCTTACGGTTCCGAGCGTTATCTACTCTGAGTCTAACATGACATATCTGGGAATTGTAAATCTGGATTCTTCTAATATGACATCACTTGGTACCATGCTTTCACAGGGAACCTCGATGCTTACGACGTATCCGCACATTATTTTATTCCCGGCAATTTATATTTCCCTGCTGATGATTTCCTTCAACCTGTTTGGAAACGGACTGCGGGATGCCTTTAACCCATCCCTGAGAGGAACGGAGGAGTAATTTAGAATGGAAAAGAAACTTTCAGTAAATAACCTGGTTGTCTCATTCCGTACACCGGCAGGAAAAGTACAGGCGGGACGAGACATCAGCTTTGATTTAAATAAAGGAGAGACACTTGCAATTGTAGGAGAGTCTGGTTCAGGTAAATCAGTAACCTCAAAGGCAATTCTTGGAATCCTTGCAGGAAACTCCATCATCGAGGGCGGTTCAATCATCTACGATGGTATGGATCTGTTAAAAATTGGTGAGGATGATTTTTACCGCATCCGTGGTGATAAGATTGCAATGATCTTCCAGGATCCGCTTTCAAGTTTAAATCCGATTATGCGTGTTGGAAAGCAGCTGACAGAAGCGATGCTGTTAAAGGGAAAGGCACATCAGAAGGCCAGCAGAAACTCCTTTAATCAGACACTTGCGCTGCTTGAAAAGACAATGGCAGCGGCAGGTACAGACAGCACAAAGGCGCACACACTTTGCCAAAACTTTGATAAGTTTGAATTTAAGCATATCGAGATTGAGCAGACATACAACACAGCGCATGAGGCTGCAATCGAGGTACTTGACGATATTACAGATGCATTGTTTCATATTGAAAAGAAAGCACTCGATGATCCGAAGTATACACTTAAGGAAATCGTGCGCCTGTCAAAGCTTACACCAAATGATTTTGTTGTAAGCAATGATAAGAGTAAACTTGAGGCTGCCGTAAAGACACTTGAATCAGTGATTCCTTCTGACTGCAAGTCAAAAAACTTTACAGCATCAAAAGCGCAGCTTGAGATTTTGCAGGGCATAATGACAGAGGCACTTAAAAAAGAAAAACCGGATTTCTTTAGCATGGGTTACTATGCGCAGTTCTCCGGAAAGTCTGTGCCAGTTTCTATGCCGATTGATGAGCTTAACAAAATGATGCGCACCTATCTTGAGGAAAGCTTCTTAAACGAGTTTTGTGAGGAAGCATCAAAGGCACTTTCCTTTAGTGCAAAGGAATCTGCAAGGAAAAAGAAGGAAGCAATTGATGTGATCAGTGCAAACAGAAGCATCTTTGACAGTGATTCCTGGGAGGTTAAGTCATGTAAGGAAGCTGCTGAGAAGATGATTCAGGCAGTAGAGGCTTCAATTGATCCTATTGAGATTCATAAGGATGGACTTGCATGGACATTTGCAGGAAGCATCCGTGCTTCACAGGAGCATTATTTTGGCGGAATTGATAAAAATAAAGCTGCTGCAAAAAAGCACGCAAAGCAGCAGAAAAAATATGATAATCTGACTGCAAAGGGAAAACAGCCAACATGGAAGGTAACACCATCTACGGCAGTTGACCTTGAGCTTGAGCAGGATAATGTAAGAGAACTGTTAAATCGTCTGACAGAGCATTATAAAGAGGATTTGGCAGAGCAAAATGAAGTTGATTTTGCGAAAAAGACAAAAGAGCTGATTGAATTTTTCCGTGAAAACGCATCTGGCGCTGTAAGCCGTGTGACAAAGGAAATGGCAAAGTACAAGGCATTAAAGCTTTTGGAGGAGGTAGGTATCTCCGAGCCTAGAAAGCGTTATCGTCAGTACCCATTTGAGTTCTCAGGCGGTATGAGACAGCGTATTGTTATTGCAATTGCACTGGCAGCTGACCCAGATATTTTGATCTGTGATGAGCCAACAACAGCACTTGACGTTACGATCCAGGCGCAAATCATGGAACTTATCAATCACTTAAAGGAAAAGCGTAATCTGTCTATTATCTTTATTACGCATGATCTTGGTGTAGTTGCAAACATGGCAGACCGTATTGGCGTTATGTATGCAGGAAAGCTTGTTGAGACAGGAACAGCAGATGATATCTTCTATTCACCAGCGCATCCATATACATGGGCACTGCTTTCTGCTATGCCTGATGTTGATACAAATGATCGTCTTGAAGCTATCCCGGGAACACCGCCGAATATGATTTATCCGCCGGTAGGAGATGCATTTGCAGATCGTAACAAGTATGCGCTTAAGATTGATTTTGAGATGCAGCCGCCGATGTTTAAGATCAGTGATACGCATTATGCGGCAACATGGCTGCTCCATCCGGATGCACCAAAGGTAGAGATTCCAAAGATCATCACCGATCGAATTGCACGAATGAAAGAGAAGGGAGGAAAGTCCAATGCCTGAAAAAAAGAATGTGGCAAGCTCACAGGAGACTCTGCTTAAGGTAGAGCATCTGTGCCAGTATTTTAAAGAAAATAAGGCAGTGGATGATGTCAGCTTTGAAGTGAAAAAGGGCGAAGTATTCGGCCTTGTAGGAGAGTCCGGCTGTGGAAAGACTACGACAGGACGTTCCATCATCAAGCTTTACAACATCACTTCCGGAAATGTATACTTTAAGGGAGAACGCATCGCAGCAGGAACTGGCTCCTACAAGTGGGAGATCGAGAAGGCAAAGAAAGCATATACTGCCTTAAAGAAGTCTGGTGTGTCCGGCGAGAAATTAAAGGATGCAAAGAAAAAGCGCGATGAGGTGATTGCAGAGCAGAAAAAGCAGATTCGTCTTGCGCAGGAAGATCAGAAGCGCCGTCGTGCCGTAACAGATATTCAGATGATTTTCCAGGATCCTATTGCATCCATCGACCCGCGTATGACCGTGCGTCAGATTATTGCAGAAGGTCTTGTTATCCGTGGTGAGAAGGATCAGAAAAAGATTGATGAAGAAGTATATCGTGTACTAGAGCTTGTTGGTCTTGTGCGTGAGCATGCAGGCCGCTACCCGCATGAGTTCTCCGGCGGACAGCGCCAGCGTATTGGTGTTGCACGTGCGGTTGTTATGAATCCAGAGCTTATCATTGCGGATGAGCCAGTTAGTGCACTTGATGTTTCCATTCAGGCGCAGGTTATCAACCTTCTTGATGATCTTCGTCATAAGATGGGACTGACAATCCTGTTTATTGCGCATGATTTGTCTGTTGTAAAATATTTCTCAGATCGAATCGGTGTTATGTATTATGGAAAAATGGTAGAGCTGGCAGATTCCGATGAGCTGTTTGCAAATCCGCTTCATCCATATACAAAATCACTTTTGTCTGCAATTCCGCTTCCAGATCCGCACTACGAGAAGCAGCGTCAGCGTATAAGCTATGTTCCGTTAAAGGAGCATGATTACACAGTAGACAAACCGTCATTCCGCGAGGTTGCTCCAGGCCATTTTGTGCATTGCAACGATGCCGAGTTTGCACGTTACAAAGAGCAGATGAAAGGAAATTAAATGGAGAAAAAAAATATAATCCGTTTAATCATCCAGATCGCGATTGGCCTTATTATTGCAGTCGGTGTTATGACATCGCAGGGAGCGTTTGCAGAAGGTGTATCAGCTGCAGACCGTATCCTTGCAATTGGCAATGGCTTTTCTGTCATTGCACTGTTATATATAAGCTTTGGTCTTCTTGTCTGGATATCTACTACTGGTGTGCTTGATATTTTCTCCTTTGCACTGCAAAAAGGTGCTCATTTTCTGATTCCGTTTTCCACACGGGAGGCGAATGGAAAATTCTACGAGTTTAAAGTAGAAAAGGCCAAAAAGCGAAAGCAAAAAGGCAAAGGACAGTATATGACACTTCTTGTAGGCCTTGGATTTTTGATGATTGCAATAGCGCTAACAGTCGCATGGTATTATGTGTAAGGGACGCGTGAACTGTAACATATAAGAAAAGTACAAAAAATATAAGATTTTATTTCATTGACATATCGGAAAAAATCTATTAAACTATCGGAGAAGTAGGTTTTTTAAAGTTTTTGACGCGGCGGCCTGCGGGTTGCCGCGTAATTATTTAACCAAAAAAAGAAAAGAGGGTGTTTTATGTTTAGTGGTCGGTTATGGAATATTTTTATCGACTCCTTTCCAAAGATGTTGCTTCGAGCTTTGACTGGTACGATTCCGTTAACTGTAATTGCATTTGCATTGGCGATGGTGATTGCAGTTGTATATTGTATTTTTTGGATTGTCAAAGATTGGAATTTTACTCGATCCATTTCCTGCGGCAGTAATTGTATTTTCATTAAATGAAGGTGCTTATTGTGCAGAGACGGTCCGTGCATCGCTCGAATCGGTTCCAGCAGGACAGTTGGAGGCAGGTCAGTGTGCAGGTCTTTCGTACTTGCAAACGATTTTTCGAATTGTGCTGCCACAGGCGATGCGTACCGCGTTCCCATCCCTTTTCAATTCGTTGATTTCTATGGTAAAGGATACATCTTTGGCGTCCTGTATTACAGTACCAGAGATGCTTCAAACGACAAAACAGATTGTAGCAGTAACATATGAATCTCTTCTTCTGTATGCGGAGGTTGGTCTTATTTATTTGATAATTTCAACGATTCTGACAAAGCTTCAGAGCATCGGCGAGAAGAAGTTAAACTTTTATGGCAGAAAGGAAGGGTAATACATGCTGGAGATTAAAAACATTAAAAAGTCATTTGGTCAGACAGATGTCCTTCACGATGTAAGCCTTTCTGTCAATAAAGGAGATGTCATTGCGATTCTTGGACCGAGCGGATCAGGAAAGACAACACTTCTTCGCTGCCTGAATTTCTTAGAGAAGGCAGATGGCGGAACAATGACGTTTGATGATGAGACGATCGATTTACATAAGGTACCGAAGCGCACAATTGCGCGCATTCGAAAGAAAACCGCGTTTGTGTTTCAAAATTATAACCTGTTTGCCAACAAAACGGCATTGCAGAATGTAACGGAAGGCTTGATTGTCGGAAGAAAAATGCCAAAGGATGAGGCAAATCGAATTGCACACGAGGCATTAAAAAAGGTTGGCATGGAAGATCGAAGCGATTATTATCCGTCCCAGCTTTCAGGTGGCCAGCAGCAGCGTGTGGCGATTGCGAGGGCGATAGCAGTAAATCCAGAGATTATTTACTTTGATGAGCCGACATCGGCGCTAGATCCAGAGCTGACGGTAGAGGTGCTTGCGGTTATGAAGCGGCTTGCACAGGAAGGAATGACAATGCTTGTTGTTACCCATGAGATGAACTTTGCGCGAACAGTATCAAATCGTGTAATTTTCATGGAAAAGGGCGTGGTTGTGGAACAAGGATCATCGAAGGAGTTTTTTGAGCATCCGAAGGAAATGCGCACGAAGGAGTTCTTGCGAATCTTTCAGGAGTAATTCTTGCTTGTAAAAGCATTTCTGATAAGGAAAATATCTATCAGTAATGCTTTTTCATAAAATAAAGAGGAGGAAACTATTATGACAATTAAGAAATTAATTCCATGCACATTAACAGCAGCAGTGATTGCATCTGCCGCATTGACAGGCTGCTCTTCAAAGGGTACATCTGATAAGAGTACTACAGCTGCAAAGACTTCTGCACAGGAAACAAAGGAGACTGCCACAAAGTCTGACGAGACCAAGGATACTGAGGCAGGAAGCAGCGAAGTAAACACAAGCGCAGAAGCAAAGAGCGAGGAAGAATCAAAGAAGGCTGAGACTGAGCTTGGAAGCGAAGAAGTATCTACAGAAATCGGAACCGGCGAGTCAGCAGATGATCTTTTAGCGCAGATTAAGGAGCGCGGAAACATTGTTGTGGCAATGGAAGGAACATGGGCTCCGTGGACCTATCATGATGATAATAATGATCTTGTTGGTTATGACGTAGAGGTTGCACAGAACATCGCAGAGAAACTTGGCGTAGAGGTTGAGTTTGTAGAGGGCGAGTGGGATGGACTGCTTGCAGGTCTGGATGCAGGTCGCTACGATATCATGGTAAATGGTGTTGGCGTGACAGATGAGCGTGCAGAAAAGTACAACTTCTCTACCCCATATGCATATAATAAGACTGCTGTTATCGTTCGCGGTGATTACGATGAGATTTCTTCTATGGAAGATTTAAAGGGTAAGAAGACTGCAAATACCATTTCTAGTACCTATGCAGCACAGGCAGAGGCATATGGTGCAACCGTTACTCCTGTTGATGACCTGAATCAGACCATCGAGCTGTTACTTTCCAATCGTATTGATGCAACACTTAATGCAGAGGTTGTATTTAACGATTACAAGAAAGAGCATCCAGATTCAAATATCAAGATTGCAACCTACTCCGATCAGGTAGAGGAGATTGCAATTCCGATCCGTAAGGGTGATGATACTGTTACTCTTTTAGAGGCTGTAAATGATGCACTTGATGAGATGGCAAAGGATGGCACATTGACCGAGCTGTCTGAGAAGTACTTCGGAATAGATATTTCTAAAAAATAAAAAAGTGTAGTTGGATATTTTAAAAGAAAAAAGCTAACGAAGTCAATATACTGAAAATAATGACTTGACATTTTTTAATCACGTTGCTATACTCTGTTTATCAGCGTTGAGGAGAACAAGTACTGATAAGGGAAACCAAAAGAGAGTAGCCGGCAGGTGAGAGGCGCAGGGGAAGCTTATAAGGAATACCTCTCTCAGCTCTGCACCGAACTTGCGATTTTGCAAAAGTAGACTGCAGCGGCGCGGCAGCCGTTATCTTGTCAGAGTATTCGCAGATTGACTGGATTGTTTTTACAGGGTGCGTGTACTTGAAAGGCAGTTTGTGTGAGCAGACTGTGAAGAAAGGTGGTACCACGAGATTTCGCCCTCGTCCTTTTGTTAGGACGGGGGCTTTTTGTAATTCCAGGGGCGAAAGTTCAGGCTTTCCATGCTTGCATGGAAAAAGCCTGAACTTTATGCCACGCCCAGACATGAGGAGGAGGCGATTTTCAAGAAAAATCAGCCGAGTCCGAATGTCTGTAGAATTGAGAGAGCTGCGAAGCAGCGGAGCAATTCGTGAATTATCGATAAATAGAAAAAGTTCTCAGGCGAAAGTAATAAAAGCGCAGAAAAGGAGAAAAAAATCATGCAGGTTTACGAAGAATTAGTAGCAAGAGGGCTGATTGCCCAGGTAACAGATGAGGAGCGTATCCGCGATCTCGTTAATAATGGAAAGGCTGTATTTTACATCGGATTCGACCCGACAGCAGACAGCCTTCATGTAGGTCACTTCATGGCACTGTGCTTAATGAAGAGACTTCAGATGGCCGGAAACAAGCCGATTGCACTGATTGGCGGCGGTACAGCAATGATCGGAGATCCGTCTGGAAAGACCGATATGAGAAAGATGATGACAAAGGAGACAATCGAGCATAATGTAGAGTGCTTCAAGAAGCAGATGGCACGTTTTATTGATTTCTCTGATGGCAAGGCACTGCTTGTTAACAATGCAGACTGGCTGTTAAATTTAAACTATATTGATGTACTCAGAGAGGTTGGACCTCATTTTAGCGTAAACAGAATGCTGACAGCTGAGTGCTACAAGCAGAGAATGGAGCGTGGATTAAGCTTCCTTGAGTTTAACTACATGATTATGCAGAGCTACGACTTCTATATGCTGTTCCAGAAATACGGCTGTAACCTTCAGTTTGGCGGTGATGACCAGTGGTCCAACATGTTAGGCGGTACCGAGCTGATCCGTCGTAAGCTGGGAGCGGACGCAGGTGCAATGACCATCACGCTGCTGTTAAACTCCGAGGGTAAGAAGATGGGTAAGACTGTTTCAGGTGCTGTATGGCTGGATCCAGAGAAGACAAGCCCATACGATTTCTACCAGTACTGGAGAAACGTTGCAGATGCTGACGTATTAAAGTGTATCCGTATGCTGACCTTCCTTCCGCTTGAGCAGATTAACGAGATGGATAAGTGGGAAGGAAGCCAGTTAAATAAGGCAAAGGAAATCTTAGCATTTGAGCTGACAAAGCTTGTTCACGGCGAGGAAGAAGCAAAGAAGGCTGAGAGCGCAGCAAAGGCATTGTTTGGTGCAGGAAATGCAGCAGAGATTCCGGCAGTTGAGCTTAGCGCAGCTGATTTTGCAGAAGGTGAAGGCGAGAAGCTTGATATCTTAAGCCTTCTTGTAAAGGCAGGTCTTGCTAAGTCACGTTCAGAGGCGCGCCGTGCAGTAGAGCAGGGTGGTGTCAGTGTAAATGATGAGAAGGCAACAGATATCCGCATGAGCTTTGCAGCAAATGAGATCCCGGCAGAAGGACTCGTAATTAAGAAGGGCAAGAAGAACTTTAAGAAGATTGTCGTTGCATAAAGATTACGAACTTATAATAAAAGAGACAGGTATTGACAGAAGTTGGTACCTGTCTCTTTTATGTTCTAAAAAGGTTGCAATTAAGCGTAAAAGCGTGTATGATAAAGACAAAATTATGAAAAACACACAAATCATAGTATTTTAATTCGAGTGAAAACGGTCAAGATGCTGTGAAATATGAAAATAAGAGGAGAGATAACGATTATGATACATACGCTAAATACTAAGGCTGCAGACTACATTCCTGAGCTTGGTGACGGCTTTGAGGAAGGCAGTGAGGGAAGCGAAAACGCACAGGGATTGCAGGTAGCTGATTACTATGCTGATGCAGATGGCGAGGGCATTTATTACATCACATATAAAATAGAGACTGCCCAAGAAATAGAGCAGCTATTTGTATTTGCAGGAAGAAAGCAGCTATTGCGTCTTGGAAAAAGAAAGGCAGGAGAGGTGATTGAGGGAACACTTTATCTGCATTTTGGTGAGATGATCCCGCGTTTTCACAGCGAGTGCATGACGATCACAAAGATTGGCTTTTCAGTGGCATGTGAGGATCTGACGAAATTAAAGAGTGTTGGCATGGCAGCAGAGAAGCTTTCTGCAAAGACAAAAATTCCGGCAATCTATCTGGCAGGAGATTCCACAGTTACTGATCAGACTTGTCCAAAGCCATATATGCCGGGCGGATGCTACAGTTCATGGGGACAGTGCCTTGCATATTTTATCGGAGAAAGTACAGCTATTGATAATCAGGCGCACAGCGGACTTACCACAGAAACCTTTCGCAATGAGGGACACTACGATATCGTAAAGAAGTATATTCGTCCGGGCGATTTTTGCTTGTTTCAGTTTGGCCACAACGATCAGAAACTGGCACATTTGCAGGCACAGACAGGTTATAAAGAAAATTTGATGAATTATGTAAATGAGATTCGTGGACTGTGCGGAGTCCCGATTCTTGTAACACCGCTTGCGCGCAATACCTGGAAGGATGACGGCACCTACAATGATCTTTTAGCAGAGCATGCACAGGCTGTTTTTGAGGTAGGGGAAGAGACTGGTGTGCCTGTAATTGACCTTCATAAATATGCGGCAGATCTGATCAAGAAAAATGGAAAAGAGGCTAGCCGTGTCTATTTCCATCCGGGAGATATGACACACACAAACGAGTATGGCTCATTTTTGTTTGCACATTTTATCGCAAGAGAATTGAGTAAGCTAGATCCTCTCACTTTCGCAATTGATGTGCAGGATGAAGAAGACTTCACACCAGATGAGCATACAGCCATTTTGACAGGAACAAGCACGGCAGCAGGACGTAAAGATGAGCAAAAGGAAGTCTTTGATGCGATGGAGCGTGCGGGGGATAATCTTGTGGAAGCTGTGGAAAAGGCAAAAAAAGAGGCGGAAATGATGAAGTAAATCTTGATTTTTATAGAAAAAAGCCTATAGGCTCAAAAAAGGAGGGATAAAATGCAGGAGCGCTGTAAAATAGGAGTTGTGATTGGCAATGCTAACTCACCGCACGCAGTCAAAATTATGAAGGGAATTGATCAGGCATCAAAGGAGTGCGATGTGCAGTTAATGTATTTTATGAATGTGAGCAGTCCTTATACAGCGCAGCTGTATCCACCTGATACATCCATAGGATGGGATTATCAAAAAAGTGCAATTTATGATTATGCGAGATACGTCAAAGCAGATGTCTTAATTATGACATATGGCATGATGAGCATTTTTATGAAGAGTGATTACGGAAAGCAGTATCTTGAATATTTTCGCAATGTTCCATGTGTGCTCATAAATGAGCAGACCGACAGACCTAATTGGACTTCTATTATTATCGATAATTATAACGGAATATATGAGTTAGTGGAGCATTTAGTGCGTGACCATGGGTATCATAATTTCGCTTTTTTGGCAGGACCGCCTGGAAATACAGATGCCTGCCAGCGAAAAAGAGCATTTTTAGATGTTATGAAAAAATATGATCTGCCAATGGATGAAAGCCGCATTGAAACAGGCGATTTTTCAGAGTGTGTACAGAAACAGGTAAATGCATTGTTAGATCGAATCCCTAATCTTCAGGCAATAGTATGTGCCAATGATGTTATGGCACTGACTGCTTATCAGGAATGTGAAAAGCGTGGACTTCATATTGGACAAGATATTGCTGTTACCGGTTTTGATGACTGGGAGCGTATTCGTCACGTGCCAGTGCCAATCACGACAATTCATCAGGATTCTGAGCGGTCAGGATATATGGCCGTTTATAGTGCACTTGAGCTGGCGCGAAGCGGTCATGGGAAAAACATTGTGATACCAGCGAAGGTATGTGTTCGTGAATCATGTGGCTGTACATGCAAGCAGTTTTCGGGTTTTGATCAGATTGAAAACATGGGGCAAAAATTTGTCTATGAAAAACAAAGAAATACAGTATATCGTCAAAAAACATGGATGGTTCCGATGATCTCCAGAAACATGCTTATTGCATTGCAGGATCGTGAGAAATTTCTTAAAAATGCATTAACACCAATGTCCTTTTTTGGCGTTAAAACGGCGCTGCTTTATGTCTTTAGAAATCCAGTTGAATATAATATAGAAAAAGGCTGGGAATTTCCAAATACGATTTATCTGGTTGCGCGTCAGGATGGAAAACGCGTAGAGGTATTTGAAGAATATAAAAATGAAGTTTCATTAGAAAAATGTGGATTTTCTGAGGAAGGAAGTGCACGCTATCAGCATCAGCCGAGTGTATTTTGCCTTCAGTCTGGCTCAACGCAGTATGGTGTATTAAGTGTTGAGATTACGCCAGAGGAAGTGGATATGGTCTATTTGATCAGTATTCAAATGGCAAATGCGCTGATGGCGTATCACACAGAAAAAAAGCGTTTGTCTGTTCAGCGAGAGCGAGAGCTTTTGCTTGAGGAGCTTCGAAGCAAAAATGAAATTTTAAATTTTGTGTCAGAGCGAGATGAGCTGACTCAGATTAAAAATCGCCGTGGCTTTATGGAACAGGCAATGAAAATGAATCGTATTTATAAAAATAGAAAAGCAATTATTCTGTTTGCTGATATGGATGGATTAAAACAAATCAATGATAATTATGGCCACGCAGCAGGAGATATTGCAATTTGTGCCTGTGCAGATATTTTAAAGAAAGCTGCCGGAGTACATGGTATAGCAGGACGCCTTGGCGGTGATGAATTTGCACTCATGATGATTGGCGATGAAACGCGTGCCATTGAATTGATGGAGACTGTGCAAAAAGAGATTGCCATGTATAATGCACAGGGAAAAAATAAGTTCGCAATTGATATGTCGGTTGGATGCCAGCTTGTGTTATGTACAGACGAGCTTTCAATTCCAATGGTGCTTGAAAAGGCAGACAAGATCATGTATGAAGAAAAGAAAAAGAAGGGAAAGGCAAGATAGAAGTCTAAAGGGTAGATAGAAAGCCGAGGGAAGGATAATATGAGAAAAGAAATTGACAAATTTGTGGAACAGCGCTTGATTTCGGTTGTGCCGTCCAAACGGCAGATTGCGCATCAAAGAAGAGAATTTTATGGCTTTGTTCATTTTACAGTTAATACATTTACAGGAAAAGAATGGGGCGACGGGACAGAAGATGAGGCTATCTTTAATCCTGTAAAAATGGATGCGGATCAGTGGTGTGATGCATTATGCGCTGCAGGCATGAAAGGGCTGATTTTGACATGCAAGCATCACGATGGTTTTTGCTTATGGCCAAGCCGTTACACAACGCATACGGTAGCAGCAAGTTCATATCGTGACGGAAAAGGCGATATTGTAAAGGAAGTGTCAGAAGCCTGCAAAAGACATGGACTGGATTTTGGAATTTATTTGTCTCCGTGGGATCGAAATAATTATTTATATGGACAGGGAAAGCCATATGATGATTATTTTGTAAATCAGTTAACGGAACTTCTGACACAATATGGACCAATCTTTGCTGTGTGGTTTGACGGTGCATGTGGGGAAGGACCAAATGGGAAAAAGCAGTACTATGATTGGGAGAGATATTATGAAGTGATAAGAAGACTGCAGCCAAATGCCTGTATTCATGTGTGCGGACCAGATGTGCGCTGGTGCGGAAATGAGGCTGGAAGTACGAGAGAATCTGAGTGGAGTGTTGTACCGCTTCGCACAAGAGATACGGAAAAGATTCAGGAAAACAGCCAAAAGCAGGATGATACGCAGTTTAGAGAGCGCATTGTCCGTGCGTCAGATCAGGATTTGGGAAGCTATGAGCTGATAAAGGATGAGAAGGAGCTTATCTGGTATCCGGCAGAGGTTAATACAAGTATTCGTCCAGGATGGTTTTATCATGAAGAAGAAGACGATCAAGTCAAATCATTGGAAACATTGATTTCAATCTATGAGCATTCCGTTGGAGGAAATGCGACGTTTTTATTAAATATTCCGCCGACAAAAGAAGGTTTGTTTCATGAAAATGATGTAAAACGACTGCATGAGATCGGTGAATATCAAAAGAAATGCTATGGCAAAAACTTGTTAGAGAAAGCATCACTTTTCTGCGAAGAACAAAAGAAAGGTTTTGAAATCGAGAACCTAAGAAATGATGATTATGATTCATATTTTACGACATCAGATGGACAAAGAAACTGCAGGATTCACATAAAATTTGATAAAGAGTATGATATTCACCGTGTAGTATTGAAAGAAAATATAAAAAAGAGTCAGCGTATAGAAGCATTTAGAATTTTAACAGTGCATGATGGCAGTGAAAAATGCGTTTTCGAGGGAACAGTGGTTGGCTATAAAAAGATTGTCTTGTTAGATAAGATAAAAACAAAAGAGCTAGTAAAAGAACTAATAAAAGAGCTAGTAATTGAAATTATAGATTCAAGAGTAGCGCCGACGCTGTCCTATATTGGAGTTTTTGAGTAAAGGCAGCAGATAGCCAGTGGAAGGGAAAATGTTTTCTCGTCCACTGGCTCTTTTTTGATTTGAATTGCTAATTAGTTTTCCTTTTTTTCCATTGCAACCTTAAATTCGTCAAGCGTCATCTTTGCACACTGAGCGGCAGTTTCGATAGGCAGAAGATTTTGCATAACAAGATCAATTAACTGGTTGATGCGTCCCTGTTCAATACCTTGCTCAATACCCTGCTGAAGTCCCTGCTCAATACCTTGCTCAATACCTTGCTCAATACCCTGTTCAAGTCCCTGTTCAAGTCCTTGTGCGAGTCCTTGTGCGAGTCCTTCTTGTATTGCTTTATCTCGGCTTTTCTTTAACTCTTCTTCAATTTCTTCCTTCATAAGCTCTCTCAATGCCTCACACATATCCGAAGTCCTCCTTACTTTGTCATAGTTTTTTCTGTTTGCAGCGACACTAACTTGCAATACAGCATCTGCTTTTTCTTTGTCGCCTGGTTCGGTAAAAGCGCTTGCTAATTCTGTGAATCTTTGAATATCATCGGTCTGAGCACTTTTTGATAACGCTTTAAGGCTTTCATGATTTTTAGAATTAAGTTCAGTTCCTTTCAAGGTAAGTATAACACTAGAATGTATGTTTTGCAACACGATCATAAAAAAACTACAAGGATAAAGAAAAGAATCAGTTAGCCACTAATAAATAATGATAGCATGTTTTTTAAAGAAAGTACATGAGCAAAATCAAAAAAAAATAGGAAAAAATATGGTGTTTTGGTCATGTACTTTTGATATCATATATGGTATAAAATAATCAAGTAACTTGAAACTCGTGATTATAGAAGGGAAGGTGAGTCCAGTGGAGCAGGTATTAGTTTGTACTTGATGGGAAATGGTCCGGCACTGGATTGCCGTGCAAGTGGATATTGGGATATCTATTAAGGAGCAGTAATGTATGAATCTACCTTTTCAACTAAAAAAAATGGTGCGAAGCCTGCAATATCGGGTCGCATTCTTAATTTCATCTCTGTGCGTGTGTGTCGCACTTCTTTTGGAAACGTGGAAAAATAGAGGAGTTGACCGCTTCGCAGCCCTATCGGCAAGCGAAGCGGTTTGTGGATATGGCCTTAGTTATGGCTGGAAAATCTTCTCTGCCATATGGCCGTTTCTAGTCGTGCTTGCATGTTCTACCTCGTATGTTTCGGATAAAAAGAACCGTTGTGTATCGGTTATTTTGGTACGGTCGAATTGGAAAAAATATCTTCGCGGAAAACTGGCGGTGGCAGCAATTGGCAGTATGAGCGTGGTACTCATTCCGCTTCTTTTGAATATGCTTCTGTGTTATTTTATTTTTCCCAATAATTTTAATCTCACATGGGGCGCATACGAGGATAACATGTATGAGGTCAGTCTTCTGGGCGAAAATCTCCTGTACTCCTCTGTGAATCCACAATATCTGTTTTTAAAAGTCTATTTAAAATCGCCCGTTTTGTATCAGCTGCTCTATTTCGCGATTTTTGGATTGTTTTCTGGTATCTGCGGCGCATTTGTGATGGCAATTTCCTTTGTATTTTCTGGTAATGTTATGGTGCTGTTTCTTCCAATTTACATTATCTGTGTGGGAACGATGCAGCTAAATTCACTTTTCTTTGCGAAAATTATAAATACAGTCAATGTGAATATTCCGTCAGTGGATGCTGTGGGACAGGCAATGGAAAATGCAGAAAAAATTAAAGAACAGACAGGCAGCTATATGGATTTGTACCTGATGGACTATTTTGCACCGATGACATCAAGCAGTTGTAGCATGCTTTATTTACTGGCATGGGTATTGGTTCTGATTGTGATAACGGTTATTTTATATTTTTGTGCATCTCACAGAGAATTAAATGCACAGCAGGGGTGATGAGATGAGAAGAAAATATTTGTATCGGGTCGGATTGGCAATTCTGCCGGTGTGGATGGGGCGCTATATAGAAATTGTAGGAGAGAAAAGCAGCGAGTCAATCGCTGATACGCTGATCAATGGTATTTTCGGAAGAGTGACAGGCGATGCCGGAAGCCGTTTTGTAATCGCGATTGGTCAGGCTATTTTCCTTGTGCTGTTTTTGATTTTATATGGAGACTGCATTGCGGCTAGGCAGCGCATTGGCGCGGTATATTTTTTCTCAAGGATTTCAAACCGAAAGAAGTGGATTTTAAAGGAATTTGTCTGGCTGCTTTTCTACAGTGTGCTCTATACATTTTGTTTTGTGGGAATGCATATGATATTTTCCATCTGGGGAAGTAGCGAGGCGAACCTATCAGAGACACTTTTCAAGGTTGCATTTCAGATTGGCCTGTTTTTGACGCTGCTATTATTTGAGATGGCTGTGCTGTGTAACTTGTTTTGCGCAGCAGGAGGAAGTGCAATTGGAATCCTGTTGTCAATGCTGTGCGTGATTGGTTTGATTATGTGGTCAACGGCAGAGGTGGATGGCGTGGTGTCAGAGATGATCAATCCAATGTGGCTATCGGCAGATATTATCGAAAATGGTGGAAGTTACATTCAAAAGATTATCATCGTTTTCTTGCAGACGGCGATCTGTGCGGTAGGTACCGGATACTATTTGGCGAAGAGAGATCTTTTTGCAAGGGAAGGAGAAGGCTGATGATACAGGAAGTAACGCTTGAAAACATAACGAAACAGATTGGAAAGACAACTGTATTGACGGATATTTGCCTTACCATGAAGTGTGGACAGATCTGCGGTATTACAGGCGAAAATGGCTCTGGAAAAACAATGTTGATGCGAGTGATTGCAGGACTGGTAAGCCCAAGCACCGGCAAGCTATTGTTTGATGGAAAGAACAGAGCGGATGCAAATCCAAATATTGGTATTATGATCGAAAATGCATCATTGTACCCGGAACTATCAGGAAGGGAGAACTTAAGATTACTCGCATCAATCCGAAAACAGGCAACAAATGAGGATATTGACCGGGCGATACGTCGTGTAGGGTTGGAACCAACGGACAAGAGAACTTTTCGAAAATATTCGCTTGGTATGAAGCAGCGTTTGATGCTGGCACAGGCCATTATGGAGCAGCCAGATGTACTATTGTTAGATGAGCCGACTAATGCGATTGATAAAAAGGGCGTGGAACTTGTTCATCAGATTATGAGCGAGGAGGCAAGCAGGGGAGCCATCGTGCTGTTGGCAAGTCATGTTGACTACGATATTCGGTCACTGTGCAGCAATGTTTTTTTGATTGAAAAAGGAAAAATGCAACTGGAGGTGTGAGAATGGAAGGCTGGAAAAAGTGGTATATATGGATTGTTGCAGTTTTTCTCTTGACGGCAGTTGTAGGAAAAGTGATTATGGCGCGGATACCGGATGTGGGGCTCGCAGGTGTGAAAACAATTGATGAACTTTCTGAGTGTCAGGTGAAGTTAGAGTATGCCCTTGGCGATGGCGAAAGCAGAGAAGCACTTGTCAAATCGCTTACAAAAAATCAGGACGAGTATGTATGTCAGGTCGAAGAAGCCGATATTATTGTGTTGGCTAAAAGCACAGGTGTGCTAGAATTTACGACTGGCACATATGGGCAGGAAATTTGTGTCGATTCAATAATAAAGGGGAATGAATGGATTGACGAGAATGAAACGTGCTGGATTTGGCGCAGCTATGGCATGGAGGTTATGGACGGGCAAATCGTTTATCGAAATGTGCTCAATTTAATGCAGGATGATGGAACCTATCTTGTATTTTTAAATAGCAATCAATTGAACCAATATCGTACAGAAAAAGAATTTCAGACTGCCTCAGAGTACTTTGGATATCTGCCGATCGAGGGAGCGAAAGTACAGCCAATAAAGGAAAATCAATGTACTTTATAAGGAGGGGAGCGAGATTCCTGTGTTCATATCAAGTGAAAAAGTAGCAGCGGCATGGAATGAGATTGCCGAAATGTTACTTAATAAGTTTGAGCCAGATGCCTAAAGGTGTCTGGCTATTTTTTGACTTGAATTACTAATTAGTTTTCATTTTTCTTCATTGCAACCTTAAATTCGTCAAATTTCATTGTGAATCTTTTCTTATTTTGGTATAATTACAACAAACGTAGTTTCGCGAATTTTGAGGAAAGTGTGGAGGAGAAAAAGATGGCGTTGAATGATGTGGAGGAAGATCTGCCATATACTATGGGGCGTCTCATAGCAGGTGCGAGAAAAAAGAAAAACATCTCACTGGAAGAACTTAGTCAGGGAGTCATGTCTGCTGAGGATTTAAATTTTATCGAGAAAGATGATGAGTATGCAGACAAGACAACGTGGGATTTTCTGTTGGGACGTCTTGGAATTTCGCCTCTTATCTATGAGTGCTATGTGGAGCAGGAAGAGTATGATCTGTTTAAGGCGCGCAAAGAGATGCGTGAGATTAGCAATCAGATCATGAGTAACACGATTATGGGTAATGAGAATATAAGTAGCTCGATTATGAGATGCGAAGATACAGCGCAGCTAAAACTGCTGGCAGATCAATTAGAAGAACGCTGCCAGAGATACGCTGCACTGCTGAATAACGTAAAAAATATAACGGCAGCAATCCATCAAATTTTTCTTGCGAACATGAAAGGATATGTAATACTGGCAAAACAGCGAGGACAATTGTGCAAAGCTGACGCATTAAAGCTTTATATGGAATCAGAATGGGAACGAATTTATTCATCGGATGCAGTTTCTTGGATTCAAAAACCGCATAATGTACTGATGGCAGTCTATGAGCAGGAAATGCTTTTTCTTCTAGCGCAGGGATATGAAGAAAATGGAGAGATTGAGAAGGCAATACAGATTCTAACGTGGTTGTGGGAACAGAGAAAAAGAGGCGGTGATCCAGAAGAAAATACACGTGTATTATCTTTTGCTGCATGGAAGCTTGCTGCATTGGAGTTGAACATAAACAGACAGGAAAAAGCCATGGAAATTTGTCAGGAAGCGATTGACCGTTCCATTCAGGCAGAAAGCTTTCGTGGATTGCTGCCGCTCTTAAAGCAGCGCTTGTTCTTTGAAAAACAGTTAAAATGGAATCAAGAAGAATGGGATGAGCAGGAAAAGACGATAGTGATGATAGATGAACTCTTTGCAGAGTTTCAGGTCAATCCGTATGGTCTGTTTATGCTGACCACTTTTGAGAATGCGCGTATAGCAGATGAGATTATTCAAATACGAAGAAAAGAGCAGAATCTGACACAGACAAAATTAAGTGAAGGTATTTTGGAGCCGGAAAGCTATTCGCGATTTGAGTGTGGAAAGCGAAAATTGCGCTGGAAAAAGAAGAAAAAGCTGCTAGAGAGACTGGGAGAAAGAGGAAATAAGGTAAGTCTTCTGCTAGAGAGCACCGATCCAGATGTTGTGGAGGAGTACCAGAGGATAATGAATTGTCTATATAAGAAAAAATATGATCAAGTGAAACTAATGGTATATCAGCTAGAAGAAAGATTGTGTAAGAAAAGTAAAATTAACAGACAATTTTTAAAATATATTAAAAGCGGTTTGGGTATATACTATTTTCAAGTTTTTAATCAAAACAATATATCAATTCAAATAGATGCGCTAAAAGAAGTTGTACCACAATATAATGATGCAATGGTTGCAAGACGTTGTTGGTCACGGACAGAATCTGCGCTTATAAAAAGTGTTGCAAAAGGTTATAGAGAAAATAAAAATCCAGAATCAGCAATTACAATGCTGATAATGGCAATAGAAAGTTTTGATAAAGAAACAATAGGAAGAGAAAATGCTTGTTTAGGTAAGCAGTTGTTATGGGAGGCATTCGCGACTTACTTAGGAGATGTAGCAAAATATAAAGAAGCAATTTTATTTGCAGAAAAAGACGTAAAATCAATTTTGCAGAGCGGTAGTGCGAAGGGAATTAGTGATGAGTTATATGAAATTGCATGGAATGAAAAAGAAAAAGGACAGATAATGGTGCAAATATATAAGAAAAAGTATTTACAGTCATTGGAGCTGCCCATTTTATTCAAGGAAAGAGAATATACTATTTTTTTGAAGGAAAGAGAACATGAATACCTAGTATAAAAATCACTTTCCTACATTACCATGATTATCTGACAGTGGTCGTTCAGCGGCAGTGGTTTCTTCTTGCGTAGTAGGAGTGGAATCATTGCCGCTTGTCGGCTTTATGGTGCTAAAAATAGCGGTAAGGCTAAGAAGAGAAATAAGGGATGCAAGACATACTGTTTTAAATTTTTTCATGTGACGTTCTCCTTTCGTAAAATGTTTAAAATTATTAGTCACTAACAAATAATGATAGCATGTTTTTTAAAGAAAGTACATGACCAAAATCAAAGAAAAATAAGAAAAAATATGGTGTTTTGGTCATGTACTTTAAGTGTGATATGTGCTATAAAGTAATCAAGTAACTTGAAACTCGTGATTATAGAAGGGAAGGTGAGTCCAGTGGAGC
>ERZ779880.884-NODE-884-length-31869-cov-3.432671_pt1 | contig 31869 bp, 24 predicted proteins | sample MGYA00511555_ERZ779880 | MGnify/ENA primary metagenome ERZ779880 (study PRJEB29588, sample SAMEA2145815) | human gut metagenome | biome: human gut; feature: human-associated habitat; material: faeces | place: Denmark | collected 2008/2010 ... | reverse complement strand
CATTACCGCCGCCATAAACTCTGCCGGATAGTGCGCTTTCAACCATAATGTTTGATATGACACCAAAGCATAGGCCGCAGAGTGCGATTTGTTAAATCCGTAACCAGCGAATTTCTCCACCAGGTCGAAGATTTTCATCGCCAGTTCGGCGTTGATTCCGTTCTTTTCTGCACCTTCAGCAAATACAGAACGTTGCTTAGCCATCTCTTCCGGCTTTTTCTTACCCATCGCACGACGCAGCATATCCGCGCCACCGAGGGTATAACCAGAAAGCACCTGCGCAATCTGCATGACCTGTTCCTGATACAGGATAATGCCGTAGGTTGGCTCCAGTACCGGTTTCAGGCTTTCATGCTGCCACTGCACGTCCGGATAGGAGATCTCTTCGCGACCATGTTTACGGTCGATAAAGTTATCCACCATCCCTGATTGCAACGGACCAGGGCGGAACAGTGCCACCAGTGCGATCATATCTTCGAAGCAGTCAGGTTGCAGACGCTTGATCAGGTCCTTCATGCCGCGCGATTCAAGCTGGAATACCGCCGTGGTTTCCGAGCGTTGCAGCATGTCGAAGCTTTTCTTGTCATCCAGCGGGATCGCGGCGATATCCAGAGGCGGCTCGCCATTCTTCGCCCGCCGCTTGTTGATCATCTCCAGCGCCCAGTTGATGATGGTGAGCGTACGCAAACCAAGGAAGTCGAACTTCACCAGTCCGGCGTATTCAACGTCGCTTTTATCAAACTGGGTGACCGGATGTTTGCCCTCTTCATCGCAATAAAGCGGCGCAAAATCGGTAATTTTGGTCGGCGCGATAACCACCCCACCGGCGTGCTTACCGGCGTTACGGGTGACCCCTTCCAGTTTGCGCGCCATGTCGATCAACGCCTTAACTTCTTCATCCGCTTCGTAGATTTCCGGCAGCTGCGGCTCGGCTTCAAACGCTTTCGCCAGCGTCATCCCCGGATCGGGCGGGATCAGTTTCGAGATACGATCGACAAAGCCGTACGGATGCCCCAGCACGCGGCCTACGTCGCGGATCACCGCTTTCGCCGCCATCGTACCGAAGGTGATAATCTGCGATACCGCATCACGACCGTACATGTCCGCTACGTGTTCGATAACCTGATCGCGTTTCTCCATACAGAAGTCAACGTCGAAGTCAGGCATGGAGACACGTTCCGGGTTAAGGAAACGTTCGAACAGCAGGTCAAATTCCAGCGGATCGAGGTCGGTGATTTTCAGCGCGTAGGCCACCAGTGAACCCGCACCGGAGCCACGGCCTGGCCCTACCGGTACGCCGTTATCTTTCGACCACTGGATAAATTCCATAACGATGAGGAAGTAGCCCGGGAAGCCCATCTGGTTGATAACCTGAAGTTCAGTCTCCAGACGTTCGTCATATTCCGGGCGGCGCTTAACACGTTCTTCCTCATCAGGGAATAAAAAGGCCAGACGCTCTTCCAGGCCCTCTTTTGCACGCTTGACCAGATAATCTTCGGTGCTCATGTCCCCGGTCGGGAACTGCGGCAGGAAGTATTCACCAAGACGCACAGTTACGTTACAGCGTTTGGCGATCTCAACGGTGTTGGCAAGGGCTTCTGGGATGTCGGCAAACAGCTCGCACATCTCCTCTTCGCTACGCATATATTGCTGCGGCGAATAGTTACGCGGGCGTTTAGGATCGTCGAGGGTAAAGCCGTCGTGGATCGCGACGCGGATTTCGTGTGCGTCAAAGTCGCTGCTGTCGATAAAGCGCACATCGTTAGTCGCCACGACGGGCAAACCGCGCGCTTCCGCCAGTTCCACCGCCGCGTGCAGATAGCTTTCTTCATCCGGCCTGCCGGTGCGGATCAGCTCGAGAAAATAGCGATCCGGGAAGTGTTCTTCATAAAACGCGACACACTCATCTACCAGCGCGCTGTTACCACGCAAAAGACTGCGTCCGACGTCGCCCATGCGCCCGCCGGAAAGAAGGATCAACCCTTCGTTTAATTCGATAAGCCAGTCGCGATCGATGATCGGCCCGGCGGCACCGTACCCGCGCTGATACGCTTTTGAGATCAGCAACGTCAGATTCTGATAGCCGGTATTGTTCGCCGCCAGTACCGTCAGGTGGGTTAACTCATCACCCAGCAGGTCGCACTGGACGTTAAAATCTGCCCCGACGATAGGCTTAATCCCTGCGCCATGTCCCGCTCCGTAGAACTTCACCAGACCGCAAAGGTTGGTGAAATCGGTGATCGCCAGTGCTGGCATACCCAACGCCGCCGCCTTTTTTACCAGCGGTGCGGTTTTGGCCAGGCCATCGATCATCGAGTAGTCGCTGTGCACCCGCAGGTGTACGAAACGTGGTTCAGACATCTTCAGATTCCGGTTTACTTAATCTCGACACAAGAATCAGGACGCAAGTCCCAGTGCGCGTTTGACAGGCCCAAAGCTGCGCCGATGGTGTTCGGTCGCGCCGTGTTCAGCCAGTTTTTCCAGATGAAAAGCGGTTGGATACCCTTTGTGTTGGGCAAAACCATATTGCGGGAAAACAATATCCAGCGCCGCCATTTCGGCGTCACGCGTCACTTTCGCCAGGATAGACGCGGCACTGATTTCCGGTACGCGGCTATCGCCTTTCACCACAGCCATCGCAGGCATCGGTAATTTCGGGCAGCGGTTACCATCAATCAACACATATTCCGGCGCAATATGCAGCCCAGCGACGGCTCGCTGCATCGCCAGCATGGTCGCATGTAAAATATTCAGTTCGTCGATTTCGTGAGGTTCCGCGCGGCCCAGACTCCAGCTCAACGCTTTCTCTTTGATCTCTTCACAGAGCGCCAGACGACGTTTTTCGCTCAGCTTTTTGGAATCATTCAGCCCGGCAATCGGGCGCGATGGGTCAAGGATCACCGCAGCGGTGACGACCGCGCCAACTAACGGCCCGCGTCCGACTTCATCCACACCCGCAACCAGCTGCGTGTGCGGATAGACAAATTCGATCATTGTGCTAACTCCAGAACGGCTTGTGCCGCCTGCTCATCGGCATTGCAGCGGATCTGCTGATGCAGTTCACGGAAGGTATCGTGCATCGCGTGGCTGGTTTTCCCATTCGCCAACAGCGGTAACAGCGCCGCAGCCAGTTTTTGCGGCTCACACTCTTCCTGCAATAACTCTTTGACTAACTCTCTGCCCGCCAGCAGATTTGGCAGCGAGACATAATCAGTTTTCACCAGCCGCTTCGCCAACCAGAAGGTAAAAGGCTTCATGCGATATCCCACCACCATCGGGCATTTCGCCAGCATACACTCCAGGGCTGCCGTCCCCGACGCCAGTAGTGCCGCATCGCTGGCGACCATCGCCTCACGGCCCATTCCATCCAGCAAATGAACCGACAGGTCTGGCGCGACTGCAGCTTTGATGCGTTCAAACTGCTCGCGGCGTTTGGCATTCACCAGTGGCACCACGATTTCGAGATCCGGATATGTCTGGCGCAAAAGCTGGGCCGTTTTCAGGAAATCGGCACTAAGCATTTCGACTTCTGCACCACGGCTGCCCGGCAACAATGCCAGACAGTGGGCATCGTAAGGGATCCCCAGCACATCACGGGCACTATTTTTATCTGGATCTAATGGCATGGCATCAGCCATGGTATGACCGATAAAGCGGCACGGTACGTTGTATTTGTCATAAAACGCTTTTTCGAAAGGCAGAAATGCGAGCACCAGATCGGTGGCTCTGCCTATTTTGAAAACGCGTTTCTGTCGCCACGCCCAGACGGACGGACTGACATAATGAATGGTTTTGATACCCTGCTTTTTAAGGTTACCTTCGAGGATAATATTGAAGTCAGGCGCATCAATGCCAACAAAAACATCTGGCTTTAGTTCACCAAAACGCTTTGTCAGATCGGCACGAATATGCAGTAAGCGACGCAGACGACCGAGCACTTCAACAATGCCCATCACCGCCAACTCTTCCATTTCGTACCAGGCTTCGCAGCCTTCAGCCTGCATTCGTGGCCCGGCAACACCAACAAAGCGGGCGTTGGGCACACGTTCTTTCAGAGCGCGGATTAAACCGGCCCCCAGGATATCGCCGGAGGTTTCTCCGGCGACCAGGGCAATCGTTAATGGACGCTGTTCAGTCATTAACGAATCAGACCGCGCGTTGAGCGTGCAAAGAAATCGGTAAAGGCTTTCACTTCCGGATATGTTTCCGCCAGTTCAGCAATTTCCGGTTTCACTTCATCGAGCGTTTTACCGCTACGATAAATCAGCTTATACGCATTGCGGATAGCGGTAATCGCCTCACGGCTGAATCCGCGGCGCTTCAGCCCTTCGATATTGACACCGAACGGCGTGGCGTGGTTACCCTGCGCAATGACATAAGGAGGGACGTCCTGCGCCACACCGGAGCAGCCGCCAACCATCACATGCGCACCAATGATGCAGAACTGATGGACTGCGGTCATGCCGCCGATGATCGCGAAGTCGTCAACCGATACGTGACCCGCCAGCGTTGCGTTGTTGGCGAGAATACAGCGGTTACCTACCGTACAATCGTGCGCAATGTGCGCGTTGATCATCAGTAAGTTGTCGCTGCCCACCTTCGTCAATCCACCGCCCTGGACTGTGCCACGATGAATGGTGACGCTTTCGCGAATGCGGTTACGATCGCCGATTTCCACGCGGGTCGGTTCGCCAGCATATTTCAGATCCTGGTTAACTTCGCCGATGGAGGCGAACTGATAAATCTCATTATCGCGGCCAATTTTAGTATGACCATTCACGACAACGTGAGATTTCAGTACGGTACCCTCACCAATTTCGACATGGGGTCCAACGATACAAAAAGGACCAATGTGTGCGTTCGCGCCAATCGACGCGCCCTCTTCCACAATGGCGGTTGGATGCACAAAGGCGGATTTATCAATCACGTATCAGGCCTCCCGGCTACGAGCACACATCATCGTTGCTTCGCAAACTACTTTACCGTCGACCAGAGCAACCCCTTTAAAACGGGTCAGGCCGCGGCGCGTTTTTTCGAAAGTGACTTCCATGATCATTTGATCGCCAGGCACGACCGGGCGCTTGAAGCGCGCTTCGTCAATACCAGCGAAGTAGTACAGCTCACCCGGTTCCAGTTTTCCTACGCTTTTAAACGCCAGAATACCTGTTGCCTGTGCCATTGCTTCCAGAATCAGCACACCCGGGAAAATCGGTTTTCCAGGGAAATGGCCCTGGAAGAATGGCTCATTGACAGAGACATTTTTTACTGCGCGCAGAAAACGACCTTCTTCAAAATCCAGCACGCGATCCACCAGTAAGAACGGGAAACGGTGCGGCAGAAGTTCTAAAATCTCTTCAATCTGCAGAGTATGAGTGTTAGTAGTCAAGATACTCTTCCTGTCAAAATATAAGAAACGACAATAATAACACGGCCTGCCGCAATCGTAAGAATGAGACAGGCCGTAAAGTTTGGCGAACAAAAGATGGAACGTTAGTCTTGTTGATTAACCTTGCGCTCAAGCGATTTCAGACGCTTGCTCATGTCATCAATGTTCATCACCAGTGCAGCGGTTTTGCGCCAGACTTTGTTGGGTTGCAGCGGAATGCCTGAGGAATAGACGCCTGGTTCAGTGATGGGACGCATCACCATACCCATGCCCGTAACCGTCACTTTGTCGCATATTTCCATATGCCCGTTGATTACGCTGGCTCCGCCGATCATGCAGTAACGACCAATTTTCAGGCTGCCCGCCATAATGACGCCACCGGCAACCGCCGTATTGTCGCCAATCACGACGTTATGTGCAATCTGGCACTGGTTATCAATGATCACGCCATTGCCAATAACAGTGTCATCCAGCGCGCCGCGATCGATGGTAGTGCAGGCACCGATCTCCACGCGATCGCCAATAATTACGCGACCAATCTGTGGGATCTTCACCCAGTTACCACGATCGTTGGCATAACCAAAGCCGTCTGCGCCTACCACTGTTCCGGACTGGATCAGGCAATTCTGACCGATCTGGATCTCATGGTAAATGGTTACGTTCGCCCAGAGACGCGAACCTGCACCGATTTTGCTGTTTTTACCTACGAAGCAACCGGCACCGATAATCACGTTATCGCCCAGTTCAACGCCGGATTCAATCACCGCGTTAGCGCCAATCGATACGTTGTTACCCAGCTTCGCCGTCGCGTCGATCACCGCACTGGGTGCAATGTTCTGCGCGGGCTGCGGCGTGGTATCTAAAATTTGCGCCATGCGCGCGTAAGTCAGGTAGGGATTCTTCACTACCAGCGCGGCACTTTTCGCGAAAGGAAGATCGTCCTGGGTCATGACAACCGCGGACGCCTGGCACAAGCCTAAATGCTCACGGTATTTTGGGTTAACCATGAACGTAATGTGACCTGTTTGTGCAGATTGCATGGACGCAACGCCGGTGATGACGATATCGCCATCACCGTGTAGTTCTGCATCCAACTGCTGCGCTAAATCAGCCAGTCGAATTGAAGGCATTACTTATTTAACCTGTTTCAGTACGTCGGCAGTGATGTCTTTTACATCGCTGCTGTTGTAAGCAACGGCGTTTGCATCAACAACCAGATCGATATCCTGGCTGTTGGCAACGGATTTCACAGCAGTCTGGATACGAGTAACCAGTTTGCCGCGTTCTTCATTGGAACGACGTGCGCGATCCTGCTCAAAAGCCTGCGCTTTCTGAGCAAAAGTCTGGCGCTGAGCCATCACGTCTTTTTCCAGCTTAGTGCGATCGCTGCCCGCTTTCATGGACTGCAGCTTTTTCATTTTAGCCTGCAGATCGGTTTCCATACGCTGCAGTTCGCTGGCACGGCCTTTGAACTCATTTTCCAGCGTGTTAGAAACACCGGTTTTCTGCGCTACCTGCTGGAACAGGCTGCCCATGTTGACGATTGCAATTTTGTCAGCCGCCTGAGCAGATGTTGCCAGTGCTAAACCGAGACCTGCAGCTAATAACCACTTTTTCACAATAAACTCCTTACCATCCCATTTGCACCGGAGGGTGCAGTTCTTTGCGTGGCCCGGCGATTTATATTGATCGCCTAAAGTCATCGCTACACTACCACTACATTCCTTTGTGGAGAACACTTACCAGGTTTTACCGATGTTAAACTGGAACTGTTCTGCCTTGTCTCCATCGTACTTTTTGAACGGCTGGGCGTAGGAGAACACCAACGGCCCCAATGGGGACATCCATTGTAATGCGATACCCGCAGACATACGGATATTGCTTGGATCACTATAGTCCGGATATCCAGAATATTGGCTGGAATCCCAGTTTGTATCCCAAACGGTACCCATATCCCAGAAGAAGGAAGTACGAACCGAGTTAGCATACTTATCGCTAATAAACGGCGTCGGGGTGATGAACTCGAGGCTGGCAACCGCCATGGCGTTACCGCCTACAGCATCATCCGATTTACACAGGTCTTTCGCGCCGTCCTGAGTCGCACATTCGTAATCATAGTCCGGATCATAATTACTGGCCTGATGCGGGAAGTAAACTGCTTTCGGACCAATTGTATTGGACTGGAAGCCACGCACGGTGCTGGAACCACCGGCATAGAAGTTCTCGTAGAACGGCATCTCTTTGCCGCCTAAACCATCACCATAACCCCAGCGGGTACGCCCCAGAACAACCCATTTGTGATCGTCATCGATCGGCACATAAGTCGCCGTGTCTAACGTCACTTTGTAGTATTCGTTATCCGATCCAGGAATGGTCACTTTACCGGTCAGGTTGACACGTGAACCATCTGTCGGGAAGTAACCACGGTCAAGCTTGTTATAGGTCCAACCATAGTTGAACGTGAAGTCGTCCGTTTTGAAGCTGTTATCCTGATCAGAGGTGCTCGGATGTTCACCCATAGAGTACAGATAACGCCACATCGCAACCTGAGGCTGCATGTTGGACAGGGAGTTATGTACATAACCCAGACCTGCACGCAGCGAGTTATATTCGTTAATCGGGAAGCCCAACGTCACGTCTGTACCATAACTCTTGTTGGTATAGTCGGACAGGTCGGCGTCATCTGCCTGGAAGTCATTATAGAAGAGACGACCACCGAGGCTTACGCCATCTACGGTGAAGTACGGGTTGGTTACCGACAGTTCAGCATAGGTCTGGTAATCGTTTTTGGTCCCGTTGATACCAACAGCATAACCTGTACCTAACCAGTTATCCTGTTGCACGCCAGCCTGGAAGCTCACGCCACTTTCAGTACCGTAACCAATCCCGAAGTTGAAGCTACCAGTGTTACGTTCTTTCACCTTGTAGACTACATCTACCTGGTCCGGGCTACCCGGAACACGTTGGGTATCGGTATCGACAGTTTCAAAGAAGCCCAGACGATTCAGACGCTCCTTACCCTGATCGACCAGATCGCTTCCCAGCCATGCACCTTCCATCTGACGCATTTCGCGACGCAGGACGGCATCTTTCGAGGTATCGTTACCTTCAAAACGGATCTTACGCACGTAGAAACGGTTACCCGCATCAACGTTCACGCGTAATTTAACGGTTTTGTCGGCATCGTTAATTTCAGGCATCGACTGTACGCGCGGATAGGCATAACCATAGCGACCGAGAAGCTTTTTAATGTCATCTTCCATTTTGGTCACTTTGGTGCCGTTATACAGCTCGCCCGGCTCGATCTTAGTCAGCTGCTCAATTTCAGCGGAGTGCCCGGCAAGGTTGCCGCTCACTTCAACGCCAGAAAGCTTGTACTGATCGCCTTCGGTGATGTTCACCGTGACGTAAATACCTTTTTTATCTGGCGTCAGACTGACCTGGGTAGAGTCTATGTTGAAACGGGCATAACCGCGGTCCAGATAGTAGCTGCGCAGGGTTTCAAGGTCGCCCGCCAGTTTCTGTTTCTGGTATTTACGATCGCCTACCACGTTCCACCACGGCACTTCGTCACGCAGTTGGAAATGAGAGATCAGTTCGTCGGTGGTGAAAGCATGGTTACCAACAATGTTAATTTGCTGGATTTCAGCTGACACACCTTCCTGGAACACCAGTTTTAGGTCAACACGGTTGCGCGGCAGCGGGGTCACGACAGCTTTAACGCTGGCGCTATATTTACCGACGCTGTAGTAGAAGTCTTCCAGACCTTTCTCGATATCGGCAATGGTGGTGCGATCGAGGGATTCGCCCACACGCACACCAGAAGCCTCGAGGTTTTGCTTCAGCATGTCATCTTTCACCGATTTGTTACCGGAGAAAGTAATGCTGGCAATGGTCGGACGTTCTTTTACCTGAACCAGAAGGGTATCACCATCACGAAGGACGCGAACATCCTCAAAGTTGCCGGTAGCAAACAGAGCGCGAATGGTATTACTGATATCTTCATCATTAACCGTGTCGCCTGTGCGCACCGGCATACTGAGGAGGGCCGCACCAACGGCGACACGCTGAAGGCCTTCGAAATGAATATCTTTCACTACGAACCCTTCAGCACCGTATACGGTGGCGCTGCTAAACAGCAGCGACGCTATGAGCAACTTTTTCATCGCCATCGTTATTATGCGTTCTTCCTAACTAACTCTCATAACCGAGAGAAATCATTGAAAAGTGCAAGCCCCATTAACAGCACCAGCAGAATCGAGCCAATGCGATAACAAAAGTCTTGAACCCGCTCGGATACCGGTCCGCCTTTGATCTTTTCGATCGCAAGGAACAGCAGATGCCCCCCGTCAAGTACGGGCAACGGAAACAGGTTAATTATCCCTAAGTTCACGCTAATAAGCGCAAGAAACGGCAGGTAATAAACTACCCCGAGTTCCGCTGTCATCCCAGCCCCCTTGGCGATAGAGATCGGCCCACTGAGGTTGTTCAGTTTCACATCACCGGTGATCAATTTTCCCAGCATACTGACCGTCAGCTTCATCAGCTGCCACGTTTTGTCCGTGGCTTCGACGATGGCGTTGAACGGCCCATACTGGCGTACAACTTTATACTCATCTGGCAAAGGAATGACTTTCGGCTCAATACCGACAAAACCAATCGCTTTACCATTACCCGGTTTACTCTCCGGGATTAATGTCAAAGACAAGGGACTCCCCTGCCTTTCGATTTCTAACGCTAAGGATTTACCCGGGTTATCCCGGACAAGCATCACAAAGGTCACCCACTGCGTTAAGGGCTGACCATCGACTTTAACGATCCTGTCGCCTGCTTGCAAACCTGCCTTGCTTGCCGCCGAGTTTGGCTGCACATTTTCCAGTACAGGTTCAATTTGCGGCCCACGAGGACGAATCCCCAGCGAAGATACCGGATCTTCTTTATCAGGCTCAAACGCCCAGTGACGTAAATCGAGCTTTACATCCCGCCGTTGGTCGCTGCCAAATGGCGCTACTGTAATGGTGGTGCTTTCATCGCCAATTTTATCGACCAACTGCAAACGCACGGCATCCCAATCAGGCGTTTCGATACCATCTACGGCTTTTAGTTCCGTACCTGGTGCAATTTGTGCTTCCGCAGCTATCGAATTGGCTGCTATTTCGCCAACCACCGGACGTACGCCAGGCACACCAATAATAAAAACCAGCCAGTAGGCAAAGATAGCAAAAATGAAGTTTGCAACCGGACCTGCGGCAATAATCGCCGCTCGTTGGCCGACAGATTTATTATTGAAGGCATGGTGGCGGAGTTCCGGAACGACCGGTTCTGCGCGCTCATCCAGCATTTTGACATAACCGCCCAACGGGATCAGGGCGATAACATATTCGGTGCCGAGCTTATCAGTTCGCCGCCAGAGCGCCTTACCAAACCCTATTGAGAAACGCTCAACGCGAACACCACAACGCCGGGCAACCCAGAAATGACCAAATTCATGCACGGTGATAAGTACACCCAGTGCAACGATGAACGAAGCCAAATCCCAGAGAAAACTCAGCATATTACCTTCCGTTAAAGCGTCCTGAATACCAGTAACAACAAGCAAGCAAAGACCGGTACCGCAGCCGTCAGGCTATCAATACGATCTAAAATACCACCGTGTCCTGGAATTAAATGACCGCTGTCCTTAATTCCTGCTTCACGCTTAAACATACTCTCGGTCAGATCGCCGAGCACTGAGGCTAACGCTGCGACAATAGAGCAAATGAGTAAGGTGACGGGAGCGACGTCGAGATTCGCCCACATGCCATAACCCCATGAGATTACCGCTGCAGTAGCGAGTCCACCGATAAAGCCTTGCCAGGTTTTACCCGGAGAAACCTTCGGTGCCAGCTTATGTTTACCAAACAATTTGCCAAACATATATGCGCCGGAGTCAGCGCCCCATACCAGGATCATGACATAGAGCAGCCATATTGCGCCACTGTAATGATTCTCGTCATAGTGCCAGGCCCGTAACGCCAGCATGCCCCAGAAGAAGGGAACAATGGTTAGCACGCCAAAAATAAGGCGCAATGTTTTAGAGTTACGCCAGATTGCTGCGGAACCTGGGTAAAACAGCACCAGCAATAGCGCGACAATCCACCAACCCAGCGAAGCCCAAAGTGAGATTTCAACCAGCGGTTGATGAATATTTCGGTGATATTCCGGCAACAGAAAAAGCATCAGCGCCAACAATAACCCGCATAACACCGCCAACCATACTCGCTGCGAACGAGTGGTAAAACCGCTAAGCTGTCCCCATTCCCACGCTGCCAGCATGCAGACCACCAGCGTTACAATGGCGAACCCCACCGGCGGCAACAGAAACAACGCCGCGATGACGACGGGTATTAACACAAAAGCAGATATCAGGCGATACTTCAGCAAAAGCGACCCCCATCAGGCTGTTTCATCACCGGGCTCGGTGCCGCCGAAACGACGCTCTCGATTAGCAAAGGCATTTAACGCCCCTTCAAAGTCTTGTTCATCGAAATCGGGCCAGAGAACATCTGTAAAGTAAAGTTCGGCATAGGCAATTTGCCAAAGCAAAAAGTTACTAATGCGATGCTCCCCCCCAGTCCTAATTACTAAATCTACAGGGGCCAGTTCATGCATACAGACATGCTGGTTTAGCATCTCTTCATCTATCTGATCTGGTTGCAGGTTTCCTTGCTGCACCTTTTCAGCCAGTTGCCTGACTCCCTGGACTATATCCCAACGTCCACCGTAGTTCGCCGCAATATTCAGCGTCAGACCGGTATTCCCGGCTGTTAGCGCTTCAGATTTACGAATACGTTCTTGCAAACGCGAGTTAAAGCGACTGGTATCGCCAATAATACGCAGACGCACGTTATGTCGGTGCAGACTTTTTACTTCGCTATCGAGCGCCCACACAAACAGTTCCATTAACGCACTGACTTCCTGCGCTGGTCGGTTCCAGTTTTCACTACTAAAGGCATACAGCGTTAACGCCTCAATACCGTTGTTGGCCGCAAAAGAGACAGCCCGGCGGACGGATTTTGCTCCGGCTTTATGCCCAAAGGCACGAATCTTCCCTTGCTTTTTTGCCCAGCGACCATTGCCGTCCATAATGATCGCAACATGACGGCAGCCATGCGCTGGCAATTTTTCGCTAAGTGGTTGAGTAGCAGACAACATCACGCGTTTTTTATTCCCTGACAGGGTTTACGGTACTCAGGAATACTGAAGCCTATACAAAAAAAAGCCGTGTAAAACCACGGCATACCTGACCTTATAAAGCCAACTACTTACGATCAGATGGCGCAGACTATATCACTGAAGCCCTACGCTAACAAATAGCGCGACTCTCTGTAGCCGGATTATCCTCAGCTTGCGAGACGCATCACCTCTTTTCTGGCGACTTCACGCGCGCTCGCATCAACAGATAACACATCGTCCACACATTGTGGTTCGCGCATATCCATTTTTTCCAGTACGGATAAATTCAACGCAGCGATATCCGTAAAGCGGATTTGTTGCGCAAGAAAAGCAGCAACGGTGATTTCGTTTGCGGCATTCAATGCTGTCGTCGCTGCCTGGCCTTGTTCGAACGCCTCCATCGCCAGTTTCAGGCATGGATAACGATCATAATCCGGTGCGGCAAATGTCAACGCACTTAGTTTGCAAAAATCGAGCGGCTTCACGCCAGAGTTCACGCGATTCGGCCATGCCATGGTGTGGGCAATTGGCGTACGCATATCCGGTTCCCCCAGCTGCGCCAGAACACTGCCGTCCTGATAGCGCACCATTGAGTGAATCACTGACTGCGGGTGAATCAGCACTTCCATCTGGCTGGCGCTGGCGTTAAACAGCCAACGCGCTTCAATGTATTCCAGACCTTTGTTCATCATGGTAGCCGAATCGACAGAAATTTTACGTCCCATCGACCAGTTCGGATGACGGCAGGCTTGATCGGGCGTCATTGTTGCCAAATCGCGCAATGGCGTCTCACGGAAAGGGCCACCAGACCCGGTAAGTAAAATGGACACCACGCCATTTTGCTCAAGGTCAGCGTATCCCAGATTATGCTGGATAGGTTGCGGTAAACTCTGAAAAATGGCGTTATGTTCGCTATCGACCGGTAACAATTGCGCTTTGCTCTGCTTTACGGCGTCCATAAACAGACGTCCGCAGGTAACCAGTGATTCTTTATTGGCCAGCAAAATGGTTTTACCCGCGCGGATCGCAGCAAGCGTAGGTAACAGCCCAGCAGCGCCAACAATGGCTGCCATCACCTGATCAACATCCTCAAGCGCTGCCATATCGCAAGCGGCTTGTTGCCCACTTAAGACTTCGGTGCGGCTACCCTGTTGCTGTAGCATCGTTTTAAGAAGTTTCGCACTCGCTTCATCGTCCATTACGGCATAGCGGGGAGAGAATTCCAGGCACTGTTCTACCATGCGAGTGACATTTTTGCCTGCCACCAGCGCAACTACGCGGAAGTGTTCGGGATTATGGCGCACCACGTCCAGCGTGCTGCAACCAATCGAGCCGGTCGAGCCCAGAATGGTGAGTTGCTTCATGAAACATCCAGAGTTGAGACAGAATAAAAAGCAAAACGCCGCCAGCCGATCCGCAAGGATCTACTGAGCGGCGTTTTTGTCGTTCAAGAAATCAGAACTGCATCAGTTCTGCTTCTTTGTCTGCCAGCGCCGCTTCAATTTTCTTGATTGCAGCATCAGTCAGTTTCTGTACATCGTCCTGAGAACGGCGATCGTCGTCTTCGCTGATCTCTTTATCTTTCAACAGTGCTTTCACTTTGTCGTTCGCGTCACGACGCACGTTACGTACTGCAACACGCGCTTGTTCTGCTTCACCACGAACGATTTTGGTCAGATCTTTACGACGTTCTTCCGTCAGCGGCGGCAGCGGAACACGGATGTCGCTACCCGCAGAGTTCGGGTTCAGGCCAAGATCGGACGCCATAATCGCTTTTTCAACGGCCGGAGACATTGAACGATCAAACACGTTGATTTTCAGAGTACGGGAATCTTCTACCGTTACGCTTGCCAGCTGACGCAGCGGCGTCGGCGTGCCGTAATATTCCACGACAATGCCATCCAGCAGGCTGGGAGAAGCACGACCCGTGCGTATTTTGCTGATTTGGGTTTTGAACGCTTCTACGCATTTGTCCATGCGTACTTCAGCATCTTTTCTGATATCGCTAATCACGTTACGAATCCTTGAAAACTTGTCTCAGTCAGACCAGACAGTCACACACAGTGGAAGTGTGCTAAGTATAGCCCTGATTAAACATATTACGGGTAAGATCCCCCGCGATACTTACGCGGAATCTTACCCTTATTTATCCATCACGGGAATTATTCCGTGATTAAAGTCCCTTCTTTTTCACCCATTACCACACGGCGCAGCGCACCCGGTTTGTTCATGTTGAAAACACGAATCGGTAATTTATGGTCACGAGCCAGCGTGAAGGCCGCCAGGTCCATGACTTTCAGCTCTTTTTCCAGCACTTCGCTGTAAGTCAGTTGCTCGTACATGGTTGCGGTTGGATCTTTCGCCGGATCAGCGGTAAACACGCCGTCAACTTTGGTTGCTTTCAGCACCACATCGGCTTCAATTTCGATACCACGCAGGCAAGCTGCTGAGTCGGTGGTAAAGAACGGGTTACCTGTACCGGCGGAGAGGATCACCACACGGTTGTTGCGCAACAGGCTGATAGCTTCTGCCCAGCTGTAGCTGTCGCACACGCCATTCAATGGAATAGCGGACATCAGACGAGCGTTCACATAGGCGCGGTGCAGTGCATCACGCATTGCCAGGCCGTTCATTACGGTCGCCAGCATCCCCATGTGGTCGCCCACAACGCGGTTCATACCCGCTTTCGCCAGACCAGCGCCACGGAACAGGTTACCCCCACCAATCACCACACCAACCTGAATACCCAGTTCAACCAGTTCTTTGATTTCCTGAGCCATACGATCCAGTATGCTTGCATCAATACCGAAGCCTTCAGTGCCCTGCAGAGCTTCGCCACTCAACTTAAGCAGAATGCGTTTATAGACGGGTTTTGCATTGGTAGCCATGTTTCTTTCCTGAGACTGTCAACGATTGAAATGAATTAATACTAGCGACATTGTACGTCGCTTTTCAGCGCAGCCCCACAAGGGTTAGCTGAATTTACAAGATGGGCACAAAAAGAAGCCGCCCTCAGGCGGCTCCTTTTTGATAATTAAGACTGCTTGGACATCGCAGCAACTTCTGCTGCAAAGTCAGTCTCAACTTTCTCGATGCCTTCACCCACTTCGAAGCGGATGAAGCCAGTCACTTCAGCGTTATGCTCTTTCAGCAGCTGACCAACAGTTTTGCTTGGTTCCATAACGAACGGCTGACCGGTCAGAGAAACTTCGCCGGTGAATTTCTTCATGCGGCCTTCAACCATTTTCTCTGCGATTTCTTTCGGCTTACCAGACTGCATCGCGATATCCAGCTGTACCTGGTATTCTTTTTCTACCACTTCAGCGGATACGTCTTCCGGTTTGATGAATTCTGGCTTGCTTGCAGCAACGTGCATAGCGATGTGTTTAACCAGCTCTTCGTCAGCGCCTTTAGCAGCAACCAGAACGCCGATACGCGCACCATGCTGATAAGAACCCAGAACGTCGCCTTCCAGCGCAGCAACGCGGCGAATGTTGATGTTTTCACCAATTTTCGCTACCAGCGCAACACGTTCTTCTTCGAACTGTGCTTTCAGAACTTCAACGTCAGTGATTTTGCCAGCAACAGCTGCGTCCAGAACTTTGTCTGCGAACGCCTGGAAACCAGCGTCTTTTGCAACGAAGTCAGTCTGGCAGTTAACTTCCAGAATGATGCCGTAGTTGCCGTCGATTTTGGTTTTGATCACGCCGTCAGCAGCAACGTTGCCTGCTTTTTTCGCTGCTTTAATAGCACCGGACTTACGCATGTTTTCGATTGCCAGCTCGATGTCGCCGTTAGCTTCAGTCAGTGCTTTTTTGCAATCCATCATGCCTGCGCCAGTACGCTCACGCAGCTCTTTTACCAGGGATGCGGTAATTTCAGCCATTCTAAAATCCTCGGAGATGTGATCTGCCCGGCATTAAACCGCACAGATATAAAAGTGAAAAAGGGGGCCATATGCAGGCCCCCTAACCAAACGTGTACTACCTGGTCTATAAGGGCTCTCCCCCTTCATATTTCGCGCCGCAGATGCGTCATCTTCGCTCGCTCATCCCGGTCACTTACTGATGTAAGCTCCCGGGAATTCTCGAGCTTGCCGCCTTTCTGCAACTCGAACTATTTTGGGGGAGTTATCAAGCCTTATTACTCAGCTTCTACGAAGCTTTCTTCCGCCTGGGAAGCCAGATCCTGAGAACGGCCTTCACGTACGGTTGCAGCAACAGCGCCCAGGTACAGGGTCACAGCACGGATTGCGTCGTCGTTACCCGGGATAACGAAGTCAACACCGTCCGGATCAGAGTTGGTATCAACGATAGCAAATACCGGAATACCCAGGTTGTTTGCTTCTTTGATAGCAATGTGTTCGTGGTCAGCATCGATTACAAACAGAGCGTCCGGCAGACCGCCCATGTCTTTGATACCGCCCAGGCTGTTTTCCAGTTTCTCCAGCTCACGAGTGCGCATCAGCGCTTCTTTCTTGGTCAGCTTGTCGAAAGTACCGTCCTGAGACTGAGTTTCCAGGTCTTTCAGACGTTTGATGGACTGACGAACGGTTTTCCAGTTAGTCAGCATACCGCCCAGCCAGCGATGGTTCACGAAGAACTGGTCGCAGCTCAGAGCAGCGTCTTTCACCGCTTCGCTTGCAGCGCGTTTAGTACCAACGAAAAGGATTTTACCTTTGCGAGAAGCAATCTTGTTCAGTTCAGCCAGAGCTTCGTTGAACATCGGTACAGTTTTCTCAAGGTTGATGATGTGAACTTTGTTACGCGCACCGAAGATGAACGGCTTCATTTTCGGGTTCCAGTAACGGGTCTGGTGACCGAAGTGAACACCAGCCTTGAGCATGTCGCGCATGGAAACAGTTGCCATGATTAAAACCTCTATATAAAAGTTGGGGTTATGCCTCCACGTATCCCATATTACCGACCCCAAAGGGCACCCCGGAATATGTGCCGATACGTGTGTGTTGTTACACAAAGTGAGATTGTCGCTTCCGTCCAGTCTGTGTATACGAAATGGATCGGAAGTCCGGCGCGCTTTATACCACAAATACGCCGTGGACACCAATAATTGTTGGCGCTGTGTACAGCATCAGACGTCGAATTTTCTATTATAGAAAACCTTCAGTGGCACGTTTGGCGAAATTCAGAATGATTCTCAATTTGCCCGGGTGTGATACCATTGACGGCACTTACATATATATTGTCGGTATCACCGACGCTGATGGACAGAATTAATGGCTATCTCAATCAAGACCCCAGAAGATATCGAAAAAATGCGCGTCGCTGGCCGACTGGCTGCCGAAGTGCTGGAGATGATCGAACCATATGTTAAACCGGGCGTCAGCACCGGCGAGCTGGATCGCATCTGTAATGATTACATTGTTAATGAACAACACGCGGTTTCAGCCTGCCTCGGCTATCACGGTTATCCGAAATCCGTTTGCATTTCTATTAATGAAGTGGTGTGCCACGGTATCCCGGACGACGCCAAGCTGCTGAAAGATGGCGATATCGTTAACATTGATGTCACCGTAATCAAAGATGGTTTCCACGGCGATACCTCGAAAATGTTTATCGTCGGTAAGCCGACCATCATGGGCGAACGTCTGTGCCGTATCACGCAAGAAAGCCTGTACCTGGCGCTACGCATGGTAAAACCAGGCATTAATCTGCGCGAAATCGGTGCGGCGATTCAGAAATTTGTCGAAGCAGAAGGCTTCTCCGTCGTTCGTGAATATTGTGGACACGGTATTGGTCGCGGCTTCCATGAAGAACCGCAGGTGCTGCACTATGACTCCCGTGAAACCAACGTCGTACTGAAACCTGGGATGACGTTCACCATCGAGCCAATGGTCAACGCGGGTAAAAAAGAGATCCGCACCATGAAAGATGGCTGGACGGTAAAAACCAAAGATCGCAGCTTGTCTGCACAATATGAGCATACTATTGTGGTGACTGATAACGGCTGCGAAATTTTGACGCTACGCAAGGATGACACCATCCCGGCGATAATCTCGCACGACGAATAAAATGAAGCCGGCGAATGCCGGCTTTTTTAATGCGATAATTTAATCTTATGGGTGGCGCACAATGAATACCCTTCCAGAACAGTACGCAAACACCGCTCTCCCCACCCTGCCCGGTCAACCGCAAAATCCATGCGTCTGGCCCCGTGATGAATTAACCGTCGGTGGGATAAAAGCCCATATCGATACTTTCCAGCGTTGGCTGGGTGATGCCTTTGACAATGGGATCTCTGCAGAACAGTTGATTGAGGCGCGCACCGAGTTTATCGACCAGCTCCTGCAACGATTATGGATTGAAGCGGGATTCAGCCAGATTGCCGACCTGGCATTGGTCGCCGTCGGTGGCTACGGTCGTGGCGAGCTGCATCCACTTTCTGACATCGATTTACTGATTTTAAGCCGTAAAAAGCTCCCGGACGATCAGGCGCAAAAAGTGGGCGAGCTGTTAACGCTGCTCTGGGATGTAAAGCTGGAAGTCGGTCATAGTGTGCGCACGCTTGAAGAGTGCATGCTGGAAGGGTTATCGGATTTAACCGTCGCCACCAATTTGATCGAATCCCGCTTATTAATTGGCGATGTTGCGCTATTTCTTGAACTGCAAAAACATATTTTCAGCGAAGGATTCTGGCCTTCCGACAAGTTCTACGCGGCGAAAGTTGAAGAACAGAACCAGCGCCATCAGCGTTACCACGGCACCAGCTACAATCTTGAACCAGACATCAAAAGTAGCCCTGGCGGCTTGCGCGATATCCACACTCTGCAATGGGTGGCCCGCCGTCATTTTGGCGCAACATCGCTGGATGAAATGGTTGGGTTTGGCTTCTTAACCTCAGCGGAGCGGGCGGAATTAAACGAATGTCTGCATATATTGTGGCGTATTCGCTTTGCCCTGCATCTGGTCGTCAGCCGTTACGATAATCGCCTGTTATTCGATCGCCAGCTTAGCGTCGCCCAGCGTCTGAATTACAGTGGCGAAGGTAACGAACCGGTCGAGCGGATGATGAAGGATTACTTCCGCGTGACACGCCGCGTCAGTGAACTCAACCAGATGCTGCTGCAACTGTTCGATGAAGCCATCCTCGCCCTTCCCGCCGACGAAAAACCACGTCCAATCGACGATGAGTTTCAGCTACGCGGTACGCTAATCGACCTGCGTGATGAAACACTATTTATGCGCCAGCCGGAAGCCATCTTGCGTATGTTCTACACCATGGTGCGCAACAGTGCGATCACCGGCATTTACTCCACCACACTGCGCCAGTTACGCCATGCCCGTCGCCATCTGCAACAACCGCTGTGTAATATTCCGCAAGCACGAAAACTGTTTTTGAGCATTCTACGTCACCCCGGAGCGGTGCGGCGCGGGCTATTGCCAATGCATCGCCATAGCGTACTCGGCGCGTATATGCCGCAATGGTCACATATCGTCGGGCAGATGCAGTTTGATCTGTTCCACGCCTACACGGTGGATGAACATACTATCCGCGTGATGCTGAAACTGGAGAGTTTTGCCAGTGAAGAAACGCGCCAGCGCCATCCGTTGTGTGTGAACGTCTGGCCGCGCCTACCGTCAACTGAGCTGATTTTCATCGCCGCGCTGTTTCACGATATCGCCAAAGGACGCGGCGGCGACCACTCTATTCTCGGTGCTCAGGATGTAGTGCATTTTGCCGAACTCCACGGGCTGAACTCACGCGAAACACAGCTGGTCGCCTGGCTGGTTCGCCAGCACTTGCTGATGTCGGTGACAGCTCAGCGTCGCGATATTCAGGACCCGGAAGTCATCAAGCAGTTTGCCGAAGAAGTTCAAACGGAAAATCGTCTGCGCTATCTGGTATGCCTGACAGTGGCTGACATTTGCGCCACCAACGAAACGCTGTGGAATAGCTGGAAGCAAAGTCTGTTGCGCGAACTCTATTTCGCCACCGAAAAGCAGCTACGACGCGGAATGCAAAACACGCCGGATATGCGCGAACGGGTTCGCCATCACCAACTCCAGGCGCTGGCACTACTGCGCATGGATAACATCGACGAAGAGGTGCTGCACCAAATTTGGTCACGCTGTCGCGCGAACTATTTTGTCCGTCATAGCCCAAATCAACTGGCCTGGCATGCGCGCCATTTATTACAGCATGATTTAAGCAAACCGCTGGTATTGCTTAGCCCGCAGGCTACGCGTGGAGGCACCGAGATTTTTATCTGGAGCCCGGACCGCCCTTACTTGTTTGCTGCTGTTTGTGCCGAGTTAGATAGACGCAACTTAAGCGTTCACGACGCACAAATTTTCACCACTCGCGACGGTATGGCGATGGATACCTTTATCGTGCTGGAACCCGATGGTAGCCCGCTATCCGCAGATCGTCATGAGGTTATTCGGTTTGGTCTGGAGCAAGTACTGACACAAAGTAGCTGGCAGCCACCACAGCCGCGTCGTCAACCGGCTAAACTACGTCACTTTACTGTTGAAACCGAAGTGACGTTTTTGCCAACCCATACCGACCGCAAATCGTTCCTTGAGCTTATCGCGCTCGACCAGCCAGGACTGCTGGCGAGAGTCGGGAAAATTTTTGCCGATCTGGGAATTTCGCTTCATGGTGCCCGAATTACAACCATTGGCGAGCGAGTAGAAGATTTATTCATAATTGCCACCGCTGACCGGCGTGCACTTAATAACGAGTTGCAGCAGGAAGTGCATCAGCGGTTGACAGAGGCCCTCAATCCAAACGATAAAGGGTGATGTGTTTACTGATATGAAAAGAGTTTAACAATGCAGCAGTTACAGAACATTATTGAAACCGCTTTTGAACGCCGTGCCGAGATCACGCCAGCCAATGCAGACACCGTTACCCGCGAAGCGGTAAATCAGGTGATCGCCCTGCTGGATTCCGGCGCACTGCGTGTAGCGGAAAAAATTGACGGTCAGTGGGTGACGCATCAGTGGTTGAAAAAAGCGGTGCTGCTCTCTTTCCGTATTAATGATAATCAGGTGATCGAAGGGGCAGAAAGCCGCTACTTCGACAAAGTGCCGATGAAATTCGCCGACTACGACGAAGCACGTTTCCAGAAAGAAGGCTTCCGCGTTGTACCACCTGCGGCGGTACGTCAGGGTGCGTTTATTGCCCGTAACACCGTGCTGATGCCGTCTTACGTCAACATCGGCGCATATGTTGATGAAGGCACCATGGTCGATACCTGGGCGACCGTCGGTTCTTGTGCGCAGATTGGTAAAAACGTCCACCTTTCCGGTGGCGTGGGCATCGGCGGTGTGCTGGAACCGCTGCAGGCTAACCCAACCATCATTGAAGATAATTGCTTCATCGGCGCGCGCTCTGAAGTAGTTGAAGGGGTGATTGTCGAAGAAGGTTCCGTCATTTCCATGGGCGTATACATTGGTCAGAGCACCCGTATTTACGACCGTGAAACCGGCGACATCCACTACGGTCGCGTTCCGGCGGGGTCTGTGGTTGTTTCAGGTAATCTGCCGTCGAAAGATGGCAAATACAGCCTCTACTGTGCGGTTATCGTTAAGAAAGTTGACGCGAAAACTCGCGGCAAAGTCGGCATTAACGAACTGCTGCGTACCATCGACTAAAAGTATGCACACGGGCAGCACGACGCTGCCCGATTGCTTTCTGGTTCAGAATAATTCGTCCTACTCATTCTTCCTCCCCCCTTTTTTAAATACTTTTTCATCTTGTTTCGGACTGTCATGTAATTCGCAAAACGAAGATAAATGTGCTAATCCATCCCATGGAATATCGCCACAATAAAGCAGGTAATTTTTTGATTTTTACGCCATGATAGAAGTCTGGAAGAAAAAGGCTTTCTGCGATCACAGTCGAGCCGGGCGGGCCAGGCCAAATGCTAAAATAAGCACATTTTACTGACTCATTTTGAGGTAACGCTATGTACGACAATCTGAAAAGTCTGGGTATTACCAATCCTGAAGAAATTGATCGTTACAGCCTCCGGCAGGAAGCCAACAACGATATTCTGAAAATCTATTTCCAGAAAGACAAAGGCGAGTTTTTCGCCAAGAGCGTTAAGTTTAAATATCCGCGTCAGCGTAAAACGGTCGTCGCTGATGGTGTGGGTCAGGGTTATAAAGAAGTCCAGGAAATCAGCCCGAATCTACGGTATATCATTGATGAGCTTGATCAAATCTGCCAGCGTGACCGCAGCGAAGTTGATCTTAAGCGTAAGATCCTCGACGACTTACGTCACCTGGAGTCAGTCGTAACCAATAAGATCAGCGAGATTGAAGCCGATCTGGAAAAACTAACGCGTAAATAATCCCGAATTGACGGTTAACTCGGGCATTCCCCTCTCCCCTTCGGGCTGAGGGGAATGAGCCAGCGCCGCCTCAACCTTAACGCATAACCTACCGCTCTTCATCCAGTTGTAACGCCACATACAGCAGCAACCTGTCATCAAAATTGCCCAAATCAAGCCCGGTCAGTTCCGATATACGATTAAGCCGATACTCCAGGGTATTACGATGAATAAACAACGCCTTTGACGTTGCCAGCGGTTGCACATTGTGACGAAACCACGCCGCCAGCGTTCGTCGCAGCAAGCCGTTATTGTCCATCGCTTTCAGCCGCGCCAGCGGTCGCGCCAGTTCGTTGGCCTGCCAGTCGCCACGCAAACTGTCGAGTAACACAGGTAACATCAGATCCTGATAAAAATAGCAGCGACTTTCTGGCATCCGCTGTTTACCCACCACCATCGTCGTTTTCGCCGTACGATAGGATCGGGCAATACTGCCAGGACCGGTAAAATAGTTGCCCAGTGAAACGCGAAAACGCAGCTGGCCGTACTCTTTCATGCGGGTAATCAGTTGTTCAACTCGCTTACGATGATCTTCTACATCCCAGCGCCCAAAAGAGTTCAACGCCGGTTTCAACACCACCATTTCGGTTAGCGAGACAATCGCCACCAGATTATTACGCTCGGGCGTAGTCAGCGCGTTTTGCAGTTGTTGTAACTCCGCCATTGCGCTGTCCACACCAAGCTGACCGCTGTCGACCTCAACAATAGCCACCACTCGCGGTTGATTGAGATCGATCCCCAGCCGTTGCGCCCATTCAGTAAGTGCGGGAGTATTCTCCTCTGCCTGAATCAGGTTCATCACCAGTTCCTCCCGCAAACGGCTATCCTGCGCCAACAAGTGCATCAACCGCGACTGTTCCAGCATCATTTCAGCCGTCATGCAGACCAGTTCGCCATATTTACGCAGATTCTCTGGTTCACCTGTCAGGCCAATTACGCCGACAATTTCACCTTCCAGCCGTAACGGTAGATTAATCCCTTGCCGCACACCGTGCAGATGACGTGCCACCGCGTCATCGATATCGACGACTCGTCCCTGTGAAAGTACCAGCAATGCACCTTCGTGCAATTCACCAATACGCTCACGATCGCCGCTGCCGATAATTCGCCCACGGGCATCCATTACGTTGATATTGGTATCGATGATGCGCATGGTACGTGCCACGATATCCTGCGCCATTTTGGTATCAAGATGCCAGCCAGCCATAAGTCCTCCGTTATGCACGGCTTAGCATAAGGAAGTACGTAACGTACGGCATTGTGCAAATGCCTAAAGGATGATGAAGATGTATGGAGTTGTGGTGAAGTTCACAGATTGTAAGGAGACCCCCTTCCCGTTTTCAGGAAGGGGTTGAGGGAGATTACTGCATTAACAGGTAGATGGTGCTGTCGCCGCGCTGAATGTTCAGTGCCAGCACAGACGGTTTGCTGTCGAGAACTTTACGCAGTTCAGCGATGTTTTTCACAGCCTGCTGGTTCGCGCCAATAATCACATCACCTTTCTTCAGGCCGATCTGCGCAGCCGGAGTGCCCGTTTTCACGTTGTTCACTACCACGCCCTGATCTTTGCCTTTGTTGCTCATCTCAGCGCCTTCAATGCCGTTGAAGATGGAGCTGGAATCAACCTGATTCTGGCTGCTCTGCTGCAGTTCCAGATTCACGTTGACCTGCTTACCGTCGCGCAGCAAGCCCAGGGTCAGTTTGCTGCCCACCGGCATAGTACCCACTTGAGCACGCAGTGCGGCAAAGCTGCTGATCGGCTTACCGTTCAGTGAGGTGATCACATCACCCGCTTTAATGCCCGCTTTTGCAGCGGAGGAATTAGGCAGAACCTGGCTTACGAAAGCACCGCGCTGGGCGTCAACTTTCATCGCTTTCGCCAGTTCGGAGTTCAGCTCAGTCCCCATAATACCCAGCTCACCGCGTTTCACCTGGCCGTATTCCACCATCTGCGAGGTCAGGTTTTTCACCATGTTACTCGGGATAGCAAAACCGATACCGATGTTACCGCCGTCCGGTGCTAGGATCGCGGTGTTGATACCGATCAGTTCGCCGTTCAGGTTAACCAGCGCACCACCGGAGTTACCACGGTTGATCGCTGCATCGGTCTGGATGAAGTTTTCGTAGTTTTCGGCATTCAGGCCGCTACGCCCCAGCGCAGAGACAATCCCGGAAGTTACCGTCTCGCCCAGACCAAACGGGTTACCAATCGCTACGGTGTAATCACCCACGCGCAGTGCATCAGAATCCGCCATCTTAATTGCGGTCAGGTTTTTCGGATTCTGGATTTGGATCAGCGCGATATCAGAGCGCGGATCTTTGCCAACCATCTTCGCGTCGAACTTACGGCCATCGCTCAGTTGAACTTTAATGACCGTCGCGTTATCAACAACGTGGTTGTTGGTGACGACATAGCCTTTATCGGCATCAATGATGACGCCGGAACCCAGCGCCATGAATTTCTGTTGCTGGCCGCCACCATTACCGCCCTGGCCACCCTGGCAGAACGGAGAGCTCTGGAACGGAGAACCTTCCTGGCAGAACGGAGAATCATCACCGAAGAACTGCTGGAAATTACGCGGCATACGCGGCGTATTAACGGTTGTGCTACCTTCTACGTTAATGCTGACCACTGAAGGCATCACCTTTTCGAGCATCGGTGCAAGGCTTGGCATCTGCTGGGCTGTCGTTGCTGAAGAAGTCTCAGCCGCCGTTGCAGAGAGCGGAGATAACGCCAAACCTAAACTCAGAGCCAGTGCACTCAGTGCTAATGTGGTTTTTTTCATGTATTTCAGTCTCGATTAACAGATAACGCAAAATTGCTGTGTTCTTCAGATTCGTTTTATAGCGCGAAGTTCCGAACTAAAGTTTCTGCAAAAGGTAAAAATTTATTGTTCGTCTTTACAAAAGCCTGGTTATTGTTCTACGGCCATCAGACGTCGGTATTCATCCCAGGCATAGAGGTCGGTCATACCGCTGATATAATCCTGCAGCAGGCGGCAACGGTAATAATATTCCCATAGCGGAAACTCAGGAGAATCTGACGGTAATTTACTGACAGCCTCGACATAGGCCAGCCGATGGCGCGTCGAGAGTTTGTGGAATAAGCGAGATTCAATAGGGGAACGTTTCACCCGTTCTTTTTCTACCAGTTCAGTAAAGTCTGATAATGACAGGCTTAATAAAGGGCGATAAATCTCTAATAATCCGCTAATGACCCGATAGCCCTGCAATTCAAGCTGCTCGACATCTGGATGGCTAAACACATGTTTTACAGCGACATTTTTATATAGCTTAAGAAGATCGCTGCATTCGCTGGCATCTTCCAATAATGCATGATTAAACGTTCCGGCGAAAATCGCAGGCAGATTATCAATAAATCGTTGTGCCGCGTAGGGTACCAGTTTATTTAGGGTGTTTACCCGTAAATACATAAAAAACTGATCTTCCGTACTGCGGCTTAAACTATTTGAGCGTGATTTTTCCCAGGCATTTTCAACCACCAGCGAAAAGAGCGAACCTTTCTCATGCTGGCCCCACGCCTCGTGCAAATGATGATAAAGCTGCTCAACGGTAAATATTCTTTTCTCTACCGCATCTTCAAGATCTGCCACACAATAGGAGATGTCGTCGGCAGCTTCCATAATCCACGTTAATGGAAAACGACTGTAAAGCGCCAAATTAAGTTCTTTACGCAACCGGGCAATATAGGCTTCTTCAGAAAGATAATAACCCGGCTTTTTCATTAAATAGTGATGTGTCTCAGGCGTTTCGCCACGCCACCACGCTGGACGGGTATATTTTAAAATACCGCCAACCTGCGCCCAGGTGAGATTCATCCGCATCAATGTATGCACCAGACGAATGCCTTGTGCATTCCCCTCAAAATGACATAAGTCCTGACGAATCTTGCGCCGCAGCTCGTTAAGCGGTTCTTCCCCGTCCCGTAAACGTAGTACCGCCACGCTGCAGCGATCGTCAGTCAGAGGCTGGCTTTCGGCATCTTCCGGGTGCAAACGCTGGCGAAACCAGTCATTTATCGCCGCTTCGCCAAAATGACCAAACGGCGGATTGCCGATATCGTGCATCAGGCATGACATCTCAACAATGCTTTCAAAAGGTCCGGTCAGTTCATCCAGGCCGTATGCTTCCAGCAATTTAAGCTCTTTCAGACGGCTTAAAATTTCTTTGGCGATGTAGCGCCCCACCTGCTGGACTTCCATCGAGTGGGTAAGACGCGTGCGCACGGCGGCATTGCGCTCCAGTGGAAAAACCTGGGTCTTTTGTTGCAGACGACGAATTGCCGGAGAGTTGATGATACGCCCGCGATCGCTCTCGAAGATCCGCAGGATCTCATGTTCGGTTTTAACGCCCTGCGGTGAACGGTAACGACGATGCCAGTTTATTTTTTTTCGGAAATCAATCTGTGCCATGTCCTCTCCCGCGTGAGAAATACGCTTCCCCGTAAGCGCATGGTAAACTATGCCTTCAAATCGGGCTTATCGCGAGTAAATCTATGAAAATCGGCATCATTGGTGCAATGGAAGAAGAAGTTACGCTGCTGCGTGACAAAATCGAAAACCGTCAAACTATCAGTCTGGGCGGTTGCGAAATCTATACCGGCCAACTGAATGGAACCGAGGTTGCGCTTCTGAAATCGGGCATCGGTAAAGTCGCTGCGGCGCTGGGTGCCACTCTGCTGTTGGAACACTGCAAGCCAGATGTGATTATTAACACCGGTTCTGCCGGTGGCCTGGCACCAACGCTGAAAGTGGGCGATATCGTTGTCTCGGACGAAGCGCGTTATCACGACGCGGATGTCACGGCATTTGGTTATGAATACGGTCAGTTACCAGGCTGTCCGGCAGGCTTTAAAGCTGACGATAAACTGATCGCTGCCGCTGAGGCCTGCATTGCCGAACTGAATCTTAACGCTGTACGTGGCCTGATTGTTAGCGGCGACGCTTTCATCAACGGTTCTGTTGGTCTGGCGAAAATCCGCCACAACTTCCCACAGGCCATTGCTGTAGAGATGGAAGCGACGGCAATCGCCCATGTCTGCCACAATTTCAACGTCCCGTTTGTTGTCGTACGCGCCATCTCCGACGTGGCCGATCAACAGTCTCATCTTAGCTTCGATGAGTTCCTGGCTGTTGCCGCTAAACAGTCCAGCCTGATGGTTGAGTCACTAGTGCAGAAACTGGCACATGGCTAAGTCACTGTTCAGGGCGCTGGTCGCCCTGTCTTTTCTTGCGCCACTGTGGCTCAACGCCGCGCCGCGCGTCATCACGCTTTCTCCCGCCAACACTGAACTTGCCTTTGCCGCCGGGATCACGCCGGTTGGGGTCAGCAGCTATTCCGACTATCCTCCACAAGCGCAAAAGATTGAGCAGGTTTCCACCTGGCAGGGGATGAATCTGGAACGCATTGTCGCGCTGAAACCCGATCTGGTGATTGCCTGGCGTGGAGGTAATGCCGAGCGGCAGGTTGACCAGCTGGCTTCGCTGGGAATAAAAGTGATGTGGGTCGATGCGACAAGCATTGAACAAATTGCCAATGCGTTACGTCAACTGGCTCCCTGGAGTCCGCAACCGGATAAGGCCGAACAAGCCGCGCAATCCCTGCTGGATCAATACGCGCAATTGAAAGCGCAATATGCTGATAAACCTAAAAAACGTGTTTTTCTGCAATTCGGCATTAATCCGCCATTTACCAGTGGAAAAGAGTCGATTCAAAACCAGGTACTCGAAGTTTGTGGCGGAGAAAACATCTTTAAAGACAGCCGGGTTCCCTGGCCGCAAGTTAGCCGCGAACAGGTGTTAGCACGCTCGCCACAGGCGATTGTCATTACAGGCGGACCGGACCAAATTCCTAAAATCAAACAATACTGGGGTGAACAGCTCAAAATTCCCGTTATTCCTCTCACGAGTGACTGGTTTGAACGTGCAAGCCCACGTATTATCCTCGCTGCACAACAGCTCTGTAATGCGCTTTCACAGGTAGATTAGCGCCTGACCTTTTTAGGTGCTCAGTGGGGATTGAACAATGCTCGTCTATTGGCTGGATATAGTCGGCACAGCGGTATTTGCCATCTCCGGCGTTTTGTTAGCCGGAAAATTGCGTATGGACCCTTTTGGTGTTCTGGTACTGGGCGTGGTTACCGCAGTAGGCGGCGGGACAATTCGCGACATGGCGCTGGATCACGGCCCGGTATTTTGGGTGAAAGATCCCACCGATCTGGTCGTTGCAATGGTAACCAGCATGCTGACCATCGTGCTGGTGCGCCAGCCAAGACACTTACCAAAATGGATGTTGCCGGTGCTGGACGCCGTTGGTCTGGCGGTGTTTGTCGGCATTGGCGTGAATAAAGCCTTTAATGCGGAAGCCGGTCCGTTAATCGCGGTTTGTATGGGCGTCATTACTGGCGTTGGCGGCGGGATCATTCGTGATGTTCTGGCCCGCGAAATCCCCATGATTTTACGTACAGAAATCTACGCAACTGCCTGTATTATCGGCGGTATTGTCCACGCTACGGCTTATTACACATTTTCCGTACCACTGGAAACAGCCAGTATGATGGGCATGGTCGTGACGCTATTGATTCGGCTGGCGGCTATTCGTTGGCATCTTAAGCTACCGACGTTTGCGCTGGATGAGAATGGGCGTTGAAGAGAGAAGATGTGCCGGATAGTTTATCCGGCACATGAACAACAGATTAGATGCTAAAGGAAGAACCGCAACCGCAGGTGCTTTTCGCGTTCGGGTTGGTCACGATGAAACGAGAACCTTCCAGTCCTTCGGTATAGTCAACGGAACCGCCGACCAGATATTGCAGGCTCATCGGATCAACCACCAGGCCAACGCCCTGTTTTTCGATGGTCATATCGCCTTCGTTCACCTGATCATCAAAGGTGAAACCATACTGGAAGCCGCTGCAACCGCCACCGGTGATATACACGCGTAATTTCAGATTCGGGTTATCTTCGTCAGCGATCAGGCTTTTAACTTTGTTGGCTGCTGCGTCGGTAAACTCCAGCGGCAGTGCTACGTCATCACTCATATTTTGCTCCAAACGACATCGGCAATTGGGCAAATTCTAACCCAATAATAATCGCCATTATCTAATACCCTGGTATTTCGTTCAAGTATTCTCGCTGGCTGATGCGGCCTTGCTTCGCGCCAGTTGCTCAGCTTCCTGTTTTGCCAGCGTGCGCGCAAGAATCGCCGAGTATAGCGGTTTCCCGCCGGTAAATTGCGCTAATAGTGTTGCGCCAAGACCGGTAATAATCATTGGCAAAATGAGCTGGTAGTTATCGGTCATCTCCAGAACCAGAATCATCCCCGGTAACGGCGCGCGAATAGAGGCCGACAGGAACGCCCCCATTCCGGCAATAGCAAACGTCCCCGCCTCAAGGTGATATTGCGGAAACAGCTCAACGGCAACCATTCCGAAAGCGGTTCCCAGCACAGTACCCAGCGCCAGCATCGGGGCAAAAATACCGCCCGGCGCGCCGGAAGAGAAGCAGAGTAAGGTGGTAATGACCCGCGCGACGAAGATAAACACCAGCATTCCCATGCTGAAATTCCCCGCGGTAGCGATAGGAATCAGGTTAAAACCGCCGCCCGACGTTGCTGGTGCCACAAACCCCAGCAATCCACACAGACCGCCAATCGCACCACCCATCAGTACCCATTTGGTAATATTGCCGCCGTGCACACGGTGCAGCAAATCCTGCATCCCCAGCACCCATTTATTAAAAATAGGGCCGAAAATGCCAAAAATAATACCGAGGATCAGATAAAGCCACAGCGTATTAAGCGGCGCGTCAGAAAGTTTACCGACGTCAATCAACGCAACTTCATGATTAAAAATCCGGTACATAATGGTCGACATAATGACGCCAATAAATACCGCTTTAATCGAAATTAACGTATAGCGAAACTGCGGACGCATCTCTTCGATAATAAACAAAATACCCGCCAGCGGCGCGTTAAAGGCCGCCGCCAGACCCGCCGCCGCACCGGTTGCCAACAGCGTATGGCGAGCTTCATCACCTTTCAGGCGGAAAACATCGAGTACCATCCGCCCGATATTACCGCCGATCTGCACGGTTGGCCCTTCGCGCCCCAACACCATGCCTCCGCCGAGTGTCCCCAGCCCGCCAAAGAATTTCACCGGCAATACACGCCACCAGCGAACAGGACGTTGATCTTCCAGCGCCCCTTCAATTTCCGGGATCCCCGACCCCCCTGCTTCGGGCGCGTATTTGCGCACCAAAAAGTAGCCGAACATCGCCAGCACCGCCGAACAGAGAAAAGCAACGGTTAACAGTAGCGGATAATTATCAGCAGTATGTACCAGCGCCCCCATACGTTGGTTCTGCAACCAGGCGACACCTTTGTCAAAAGCAACCGCTGCCAGCCCGACAAGCGTGCCGACGACTGCCGCCATAAACAAAATGGCTAACGGGGTTTTATCGCGCTCAAGAAGTTGGCGAATCAGTTGTCTGCGTCGCAGGCGCGCGGCCTGCGGTGTTTCTAAAGAGGGAGTATCAGTTTTCATCCAATGATCACTTATTGGTCATACAAATAAGATGACGGCATTTTACTCGCACGTTCCATGAAAATCCTTTGCAAAGCGTAATGTTTCAAATGCACAAAACTTTTATACTCTAAGAAATCAGGATTGCACCAGTACAAGCAGCCTGATGTTTGACGAGTATTTAACTTGTTATGAATAACATAGAATAGCAGCCATTCACTTTTTCTACGAATCAGGAACCCTCCATGAGTAAGTCTGAAAATCTTTACAGCGCAGCGCGCGAGCTGATCCCTGGCGGTGTGAACTCCCCTGTTCGCGCCTTTACTGGCGTGGGCGGCACTCCACTGTTTATCGAAAAAGCGGACG
>ERZ779880.882-NODE-882-length-31926-cov-10.148536_pt1 | contig 31926 bp, 26 predicted proteins | sample MGYA00511555_ERZ779880 | MGnify/ENA primary metagenome ERZ779880 (study PRJEB29588, sample SAMEA2145815) | human gut metagenome | biome: human gut; feature: human-associated habitat; material: faeces | place: Denmark | collected 2008/2010 ... | reverse complement strand
CTGTACTCGATGTTATCCAAAATCACTTCACGATAACATTCTCTGGCTCCCATCCGATCCATTCCCATCCTTGCCCCTGCGGGGGTAGGGGGATTTGATTGGATAGGATTTGATATCTCCGTACTTGATAAATCAGTCTTTGTTTGATTAGTATTTAATTGTGCGGGGTTTTCCGTACACGGTTCCGCCGTATCCGGGATACCCATATCCGGGTTTTCCGTATATGGCTTTGCCGTACCCGGTAAAGGCGTACCTGGGCTTGACGGCGGTTCGCACTGAGGCATTTCGTAAATGACATACTCGGTATCCGTGATCTTGCCTTTTTCATCCCGAAGCTGGGTGCGCCGGATATACCCGTGGTTTTCCAGCTCCTTCAATGCCGCACCGATGCTGTCCACACCTTCCCGGCAGATCGCCGCAAGACCTCTGGTGGTGTAATTCCACTCGTCAGGGAGCGACAACATCATGGACAGCAGCCCTTTGGATTTCAGGGTCAGCGTCCGATCTTTCAAGTGATGGTTCGACATGACCGTATAATCACGGGTCTTTTCAATACGAAAAACAGCCATCTTCGCACCTCCTTCCTGTGAAAATAAAAAGTGTTGATTTTGAGCGGTTTATCCGTCTGTATGCCTCCGTTTTCTCCTGCATGGGAAAACATCCACGCCCTGTTCAGAACGCAAGCCACAGAGGAAGAAACAGAAGATATCCCACTGATTTTGATACATTTGGGGGACGGCTACCTCTCACGGTCTTTATGGTCATAGTAGAGGTCGCCGGAAAGCACCTTCGCATGGCTACGGATTTTGATGTGCCCCTGTTCCTGATTCTCCAAAGCCTTGCTGTATCCGGCGTCAGTCAGGAACAGGCGCATTTTCTCACCTTTCCAGCCAACAGGCGAGTCATGGGTAAGAACATCAAAGACGATCATGTGTCTGGTTGCCGGGTCGAAACGCTCCAAAGCCATAATGTCATGGCCTGATAACTTCTGCGCCCCGGATTGCTGTCTGGCTTCTGCCAGCATTTCTCCGATGGTGCGGGCTTTCTCCGGCAGACGGTATTCGGCCTGCACTTTGCGGATCAAATCCATGCACTCCTGATCCGACAGGGGACGGAGCTTGTCCAGAAGGCCTTCCGCCGTTTCTTTCGTTGCCGGGTTCGGCGCATAGCGCCATGTCATGTAAATCTCATTCAGGGCGGCGTTCTGATTGGTACTTTCAATCTGAAACACCATCCTCATTTCTGCTTCTGTCAGTTTCATTGCCAGCCTCCTTCAAAAATGGGTATAAAAAAACGCCATAGGTTTTTTGAGCCTACGGCGTTTCTTGCAATATTCACAATTCCAAACTTTCCAGCCACTCGTCAAAAGATTTCTTGGAAACGCGGATCGCATTTCCTATGCGGACGATCCTGAACTCCTCCTGCTTGACGAGCTGATATGCGGTCGTGCGGCCGATATTGAGCATGGCCGCAATCTGTTCCACGGTGTATGTGCGCGGTTCCGGCAGTGACTTTTTCTCTTTCTTGTTCATAGTAACCTCCATGTATTTGCCTTGTCATTTTAACTAAGGGAATGAAGAATGGCAGTAGCAATCAACTTTGGCGGGATGGCCTCTTGCTAAGAATTTGCTAATAGGACCACCCAACGGACACATAAAACTGCGTCAGAATAGGTGTTTTGCACCATAAAGTTCGTTTACTACAAGTCATTCTGCGTAAGGGATGATATTGGAAGTTACATCCGAACCGTGTATCACATGGTAAGCCATACTCCTAAGCGGTAGGTCGGGTGTTCGAATCACCTCGGGAACGCCAAAAATTCCGCCGGAAAACCCGGTAAAAGGCAGGCTCACATAAGGATACTTTCAAAAAGTGACCGATTGAGAGCAGCACAACGCCACAGAGTTTTAAAACTCTGTGGCGTTGTGCTTTTTTATAGCTAACAGGAAAATGATTAGAAAAAATTTTGATTTTTGATTAAGGTTGCGGGCGTAACAGTTACTGCAAAGTGATTTATTCTACATTGGCGGCGTCCGTCAGTCCGGAATAGTAAGCAGTATATTTCCGTAAAAACAGAAATCAGGTCGTTTTTGTAATTATCCCATTCGAAAATCACATAGTAGGCTCTTGCACAAATAATGCATACGGGGATCAGCTAAAGAGCAAGATCGTATATATGCTCCTTGTTGATGCCGGTTTTTCTGCATCGGCATATCGCCAAAGCAAAGCCAAGCACCATACCGCAGGCGATAATGAGTCCGTACCAAGCGATATTCAGCCCTTCAATTCCGAAAAGATTTTCTATTGCATATCGGTTCAAATCCTTGTTTCCTCGCTTTTCTCAGTCTACCCGCAGCATACGGTAACCGACGCCGATATGCGTCTGAATGTATTGCGGACCGTCCTTTTGCGGCTCCAGCTTTTTGCGCAGGGTCGCCATAAACACCCGCAGAGAAGCAATATCGTTTTCCCAGCTGCTGCCCCAAATCTGCTGCGTGATATAGGTGTGCGTCAGCACCTTTCCGACATTATGAGAGAGCAGACACAAAAGCTTGTATTCAATCGGGGTCAGGTGCAATTCCTCCCCATTTAGATAAGCGCAGCCAGCGGCATAATCAATTTTAAGCTTGCCGTTTTGGAAAACGGGTGAGTCGGCGTCGCCGCTTGCCTGAAGCAGCAGCAGCCGTCTTTGCGTGACCCGAAGGCGTGCCAAAAGCTCCTCTACGGAAAAGGGCTTTGTCAGATAGTCGTCCGCCCCGGCATCCAGCGCCGTGATTTTGTCTTTATCCTCGCTGCGCGCACTGATCACAATAATGGGCATATTTGACCATGAGCGGATGCTTTCGATCACCTGTGTGCCGTCGATATCCGGCAGCCCCAGATCCAGCAGAACGATATCCGGGTTATGGGAGGTCGCTTCTATAATAGCGCTGTGACCGTTCTCTGCGGTCAGGTAGTGGTAATCGTGAGCCTTTAGCGTTGTTACGATCAGATTGCGGATGGGGCGGTCGTCCTCCACGACGAGTACAAGGGGTTTATTCATTCAGAGTCACCTCGCTAAGCGGTAAAGTAAAGGTAAATATGCAGCCGTGCGGTACGTTATCCGTAAGCGTCAGCGTTCCGCCGTGCAGTTCTACGATAGATTTACACAGGGTAAGCCCGATCCCGAAGCTTCTGCGGCTGTCTGCGACGGTATTTTTTCCGGTGTAAAACATCTCAAAAATATGCGGTTTCATATCGTCTGCAATTCCGTTTCCGTTATCGGCGACTCGGATCACGGCATCCCCGCCCTGTTTTTCCGCACTTACGCAGATCTCGGAGCCTTGTTCGGTATATTTCAAAGCATTATCAATAAGGTTGACAATGACCTGCACGATAAGCTGTGCGTCCATACGGGCAAGGATCAGATCGTCACACCTTACCGTCACCTTGTGTCCGACGGATTTTTTCTTCAAATGCGAAACGGCTTCGTTGACCACTTCGTCCACAAGCTGGTCGGTAAGCTCCAGCTTCAGGCGTCCGTCATTCAGCCGTGTAACATACAGCAGATTTTCCACCACGCCGATCAGCCATTCGGAATCATCATAAATATCTTTATAGATCTGCTGCTTGGTTGCTTCGTCCAGGCAGTTTCCGTTATGCAAAAGCGTGTCCGCATTACCCGAAACGGAGCAAAGCGGCGTGCGCAGATCGTGTGAGATCGACCGCAAAAGGTCGGCGCGCAGCTGCTCGCTTTTTGCAAGATCTGCCGCCCTTTCCTTTTCGGAGGCGTTGTGAGCATTATCCATTGCCAGCGCACATTCGTTCACAACCGACAGTACGATGCTGCTCTCAAATGAATCGGGCTTTTCGGGTTTCATCGGTATCCCAATTACACCGTAGACTCTGCCGCCTGCACGGATCGCAAGATAAAGACATTCGGATTTTCCAAACTGTGCTGTCGCTGCTCCTGCACGGCGACCGTTTTGAAGCACCCATTCTGCGGTCTGCCGCTCTGCATCGCTTAGCAGCTTTTCAGCGTGTGTATCCTTTTTTTCGGCATACAGCCGCCCGGACAACATTCCGTTTTCGCCTTTCGTATAGGCAACAATACTGCGGTCAAGCAGCCGCGAGAGCTGCATACAGGTCACGCTTAAAACATCATCGTTGCTTTTTGCTTTTTGCAGCAGACGGTCAGTGTCAAACAGCACCTGCACACGGAACGCGGAGCGAGCCGAGAGCCTTGCATGATCTTTCAGCTTCGAGGCAAGCGTGCCGGTGAGAACGGAAGACGCCAGCATAACTGCAAAGGTAATGGGATAGCCTACGGCATAGGTCTGAAAGGACAACCTGGGTTCGGTAAGGAAAAATCCGAACAATACAACACTTAGAAGTGAGCCTGCCATACTGCAAAGATATCCTTTGGTCAAAACGGAGATCATCAGCACACCTAGGATGTATACCGTAACGATATTGGTATCGGGAAAGTCGAGATGGTCGAACAGAAACCCGATCGCCGTACATACGGCAAGCGCCAGGACGGTCACGGCAATATCCCGCAGCGACGGTATCTCTGCACCAAAGAACAGACGGCGTCTGTGCGACTTTGTGTAGTTCAGTGCGTCGGGAATAATATGAATGTCAACATCGGGGGCGGAGGAGATCAGCTTTTCGGTGAGAGTCGGTCTTCCGAACAGCCCTCTGCGTCTGGCACTGCTTTGCCCGATCACGATTTTTGTGACATCGGAAAGCCTGACATATTCCGAGATCTGCAGCGCTACATTCTCGCCGTGCGTCATAACGATCTCGGCGCCAAGCCTTTGCGCGAGCTGTATGTTCTGCGAAAGCCGGGACTGATCCTCATCATTTATGACCGTATCCGTCTGCACATAGATGGCGGTAAATCTTGCATGAAGAACCTTAGCCATCTTTGCGGCGGTGTGTATGATCCTTGCATTGGACGGCGAAGAGGATAGGCAGACAAGGATATGCTCGTCTGTATCGAATTTTGACTGTTCGGTTTGTACTTTCATCGGTTTCACCGCCCTTTTTATTTTATTATTATACAGTAAAACTGTAAAAAAATCTACCGCATCCTAAAAATCATTCTTCTGCCCATCGGAAAGAATAATATCGACATTTCCGTGCGTTTCAAGAAAACGGCGGATCTCACATAATATTTCACTTTCGGACAGTCCATGCGGCAGCAGGACTTCGGAAGGCTCGCAGGATTCGTTTTCCTTTAACAGTGCCTTTCTGTTTTCTTCAAGAAATTGATCCAGCCTGCTCATAAGATAAAATCCGAAAACAAATACGGCAAGCAGGCTGACAATCAGCAATAGCTCAGCCATCCTCATTCACCTCTGTTAAATGCGAAAACACTTTTGCAGTTCTTTGTAAGCACCGAGAACCAAAAGAGTGATCTTGTCCGTAAGAACGGTTTCCGGTGAAACTGCCATATTGATTTTTCCGTTCTCCTTGGTTGCCATAATATTGATGCTGTATTTTCTGCGGATATCCAGTTCTCCGACGGTTTTGCCGATCCATCCCTCCGGCACCTCTACCTCAAAAATGGCATGACCCTCATCAACCTCAATGTAATCCCGAATGTGGTCGGCGGTGTACCGAATAGCAGCCCAATTTGCTACCTGTTTTTCCGGGTAAATGACCTCGTCCGCTCCGTTCCGCAGAAGGAATTTTTCCTGCACATCACGCTCGGCACGGGATACAACTAATTTTGCGCCGAGTTCTTTCAGCAAAGAAGTGGTTTCCAGCGAGTTTTGAAAATTTCCGCCGATGGTGACGATGCACACATCAAAGTTTCCGATGCCGAGCGACCTTAAAAACTCCGTGTTTGTGCTGTCGCCGATCTGTGCATTGGTGACAATCGTCAGACTTTCATTGACTCTTTCTTCGTTGATGTCTACCGCCATCACCTCGTGTCCGAGCTTATTCAGCTGCAAAGCAATATGCCTACCGAATCTGCCGAGACCTATTAACAATATGTTTTTCATAATATAGTAACTCCTTTATCCGACTGTGATTTTTTCGAGCGGCAACTTTGCTCCACTATGATTTTTGTTGGAAACCGCCGCGTAAATCAGGGTAAGTCCGCCGACTCTGCCGAGATACATCAAGACGATCAAAATAAGCTGAGAAAGAACACCGAGCTGCGGTGTGATTCCAAGGGTAAGCCCGACCGTTCCGACAGCGGACGCCGTTTCGTAAAGGCAGGTGCTAAGCGGCAGACCTTCTGCCGTGCTGATAACAATGCCGCCGACAAAAAACAGCAGGAAATACATTACGGCAACGGCTGCGGCGTTTTTCACTGCCGAACCGTCAATGCGCCTGCCGCAGACTTCGGCATCGTCCTTTTTGCGACAGACGGAAAATGCACTCAGAATCAGAACGGCAAGCGTGGTCGTTTTCATACCGCCTGCCGTGGAGCCGGGCGAGCCGCCGACGAGCATGAGCAGGGTCATAATTGCCTTGGAAGAACCGGTCATAGCGGGAAGATCAGCGGTATTGAAACCGGCGGTTCTCGGTGTGACAGACTGAAAAAGCGACGCAAGAATCCTTTTGTCGAGCGGCAGCCCCGTAAAATCGCAGAAGAAAAAGAATACTGCGGGAGCGATAATGAGGATTGCCGTTGTTACCAATATGACCTTACTTTGCATAAGGTATTTTTTGAAATGCCACTTGTTTGTGTAAATATCGTCCCAGGTCAAAAATCCAATACCGCCCACAATAATTAAAAGCATAATTGTAATGTTTATCGCCGGATTTCCTATGTATCCCGTAAGTGACTGGTATTTGTTTTCGGCGGTGCCGAGTATGTCAAAACCGGCGTTGCAAAAGGCGGAAACCGAATGAAACGCCGCCATCCAAATTCCCTTAATACCGTAGTTTCCGCAAAATGTCGGCAGCATGACGATCATCCCGATAAGCTCGATCAAAAAAGTTCCCCGCACAATAAAACGAGTCAGGCGGACGATCCCGCCGACCTTCGGGGCAGAGATGGCATCCTGCAAGGTACTGCGCTGCATCAGCGATATTTTTCTGCCGGACAGCATAGCGAAAAATGCCGCAACTGTCACAACACCGAGCCCGCCTATCTGAATCAGCAGCAGTATTACCGTCTGCCCGAAAGCGGACCAATAACTGCCCGTATCCTGCACGACCAGCCCCGTAACGCAAACGGCGGAGGTCGATGTGAACAGCGCCTCGTGAAACGGCGTAACAACTCCGGCAGTCGATGAAAACGGCAGCATCAATATCAGCGCTCCAAGCACTATGACGCCGGCAAAGCCCAAAACGATCAGCTTAAAGGATGACAGCCGCTTTTTTCTATGTGTAATTTTAGGCATATATACTTCTCCTATTTCTACTTGTTTACAAAGAGTATACCGTGAAATATAAAAAAACGGTGTAATGATTCGGCACTCTGTATTAAGATTGCATTAAGGTGCTCATTCTTTAAAAAAACAGCGCAGAGCATAGCAAACGGCACAGACAAATGCGGATCGTTTGTAACCGTTGTGCGGCTTGAAACAAAGCTCAGAGCCACTCTCACAGAACAACAAAAGGCTCTGTTCGAACAAATTAAAAAACGGCTTTGAAAACGCACAGGTGTTTGCGGATGACGGTTACAGCGGAGTGAATTTTGAAAGACCCGCCTTTCGCCGTATGCTCCATCTGATTGAGGACAGAAAAATCGGAATCATCATAACAAAGGATCTGTCCGGACTCGGAAGAAATTATATTGAAGTGGGTTCATATACCGAAATATACTTTCCGAAAAACAATGTGAGGTATATCGCCGTCAATGAGTTCCTTTGCTCTCTGCTCGGAGCATTCAAAAGCTTCATTCACAGGTCGGGTTACATAGCCGTTCTGAGCTTGTACTGCCATTCAAGGCAGATGTTTATGTCCCAGCCTTTATGACGGTTGTTGTAGCCGACCCTTGACAGTCTTGAAAAGTATTTATATTCGGGCGGCGGAAAGTCTGAGTAATCAAGCTGACCGTCTATACAATACAGGACTCTTTCCGCTTCTCTGCTCTGAATATTCAACCGATAAAAACGGGGCTATCACAGCATTCTGCCACAGCCCCTTGTTTTTAGTTATTCAACATAGTTGTCAGCTATTAACTCTTGTCAGCTTTGTGCCGGCAATATAGAGATTATCTCCGTCAATACCCCATGTATCCGAACCGCCGTTTGCGGGATCATCCGACCATTTGAGTGACTGCGACTGACTTTGATTGATAAAAGACACCTCAAAACTCACCGAAAGGGTCTTTTGGTCATCAATGCTGTATGTCAGTTTAATCATATTAAAAATCTCATCATAGTTTATGAAATCGCCGTAATCGGAACTGCCGGCATAACTTGAAATAAGCTTGCCAAGCTCTTTTGCATTCGGAATATTGATTGTACCGTCGGGCTTGAACTCGAGCTGAATTCTTACGCCGTCCTCTTCGGCAACCCATGTACCCTGAATCTGGCCCTGAGGAGTCGCCTTGTTAAGATTTGTAAAGATAAAGAACGCAGCAATTGCGATAACCAGCGCAACCGCAACTCCGCAGGCAGTGATTATAAACGGTGTCTTTGACTTTTTCTTTGGAATCGGCTGTGCATACTGTGGCTGAACGCCCTGATTGTTATAATCATAAGAATATCCGCCCTGCTGTCCGTTCTGATACTGATTATATCCGCCCTGTGCATTAACGGTCTGATACTGCGGTGCGGCATAATCGTTTGCTGCAGTCTGATTATTAAACGCGTCAGTCTGCTGAACTTCAACAGGCTGAGTCTGCTCATTCCGAACATTCATATCGGCAGTCTGTTCAACCGACTGATTTTCTGCAATCGGTTTTTCGTTCTGTATAGCTGATTCCTGTTCGGATACAGGTGTTCCGCAATCGGCACAAAACTTTTCATTTGGCAGTAACTGCCTTCCGCAATTTTTACAAAACATACTTTCTCTCCTGTTTAATAAATATTTAATCAAAGGTAGCCCCTTTTAACAACAAAAGTCAACCTTATCTTCTGTCATTTTTATTGTACTGTTTTTTATTCTCCAAGTCAACTGATATTTAAAAATCAGTGTTTTTTACATAAAAGATATACTGAATACAGAAGATTTTACTGAGGACAGATTCGTACTAATCGTTCTCGGTGACTATTTGTCAAGTTTTCATTGACAAATTACGACACAAATTGTATATTATAAGTAAGGGAGCTGACAAGTTAGTCGGCTGAGAGGAGGCTGAATGCCTCGACCTATGACCTGATTTGGATAATGCCAACGGAGGGAAACAGCGAGCCTTTACGGACACACCTTTTGTTGGTGCGTCCGTTTTATTTTTATAAAGGAGAATCCGCTATGATTGGAAATTGTCTTGAAAATGTAAGAAAAAATGTACCGCTTGTACACAACATCACAAACTATGTAACAGTAAACGATGTTGCAAATGTACTTCTCGCTTGCGGAGGAAGTCCGATTATGTCAGACGAACCCGATGATGTTGCCGACATCACAAGCATTTGCGGCGGTCTTAACATCAACATCGGTACACTTAACAAAAACTCAATTGAGGGTATGTTCATTGCGGGCAAAAAAGCTAATGAACTTTCTCACAAGATTCTGCTTGATCCTGTCGGCGCAGGCGCAAGCAAGCTCCGCACAGACACAGCGGTTAAGCTTGCAAAAGAAATCAAATTTGATGTTATCAGAGGTAACATCTCGGAAATCAAAACTCTTGCACTCGGAAGCGGCACAACAAAGGGTGTTGATGCCGATGTATCGGATGCGGTAACAGAAGAAAATCTCGATAACGCAGTTGCATTTGTAAAGGATTATGCCAAAAAGTCGGGATGCGTAATTGCAATCACAGGCGCTATTGACCTTGTAAGTGACGGCGAAAAATGCTATGTAATCCGCAACGGTCGTCCCGAGATGAGCAAAATCACAGGAACAGGCTGTCAGCTTTCGGGTATGACAACTGCATTTATCGTTGCAAATCCCGACAATGTTCTTGAGGCAACTGCCGCAGCAGTTTGTACAATGGGACTTGCAGGTGAAATCGCTTTTGCAAATATGGCAGAAACAGACGGCAACTCAACATACCGCAACCGAATTATTGACGCTATCTATAATATGGATGCCGAAACACTTGAAAAAGGAGCAAAGTATGAATTGCGATAAAAAAGATTTGTTGCTCTATGCCGTAACCGACAGGGCATGGCTTAACGGTGAAACACTTTGCAGTCAGGTTGAAAAAGCTATTAAAGGCGGCGCAACATTCATTCAGTTAAGAGAAAAAAAACTTGACCAAAAGCATTTTCTTGAAGAGGCTCTTGAAATTCAGAAACTCTGCAAAAAGTACAATGTTCCGTTCGTAATCAATGACAATGTAGAAATTGCAAAAGAAATTGACGCTGACGGTGTTCATGTCGGTCAGAGTGATATGGAGGCAGGCAATGTCCGCAAGATTCTCGGTGACGACAAAATCATCGGTGTTTCGGCTCAGACTGTTGAACAGGCTCTTATTGCTCAGAAGCACGGAGCAGATTATCTCGGAGTCGGAGCAGTTTTCAAAACAGGCTCAAAGGACGATGCAGACGATGTTTCACACGATGAACTTCAGAAAATCTGTGAGGCTGTTGACATTCCCGTAATCGCAATCGGCGGAATCAGCTCCAAAAATGTTACGGAACTCAAGGGCAGAGGTATCGTAGGCATTGCCGTTATCAGTGCTATTTTCGCTCAGCCCGATATTACAAAGGCAACAGCAGAGCTTAAAGCACTTACGGAAAAGACGGTTGCAAATGATTAAATCTGCAATATTTGATGTTGACGGCACACTTCTCGATTCAATGAAGATATGGGATGACGCAGGAGAGCGTTACCTCTCGACTGTCGGCAAAACAGCCGAAAACGGACTTTCCGAAAAGCTCTGTGATATGAGTCTGACGGAGGGTGCGGAGTATATGAAAAAGCAGTATGCTCTTTCCTTTTCAACTGATGAAATAGTTTCGGGTGTGCTGAAAATCATTGAAGATTTTTACTTTTATGAGGTCGGTTTAAAAAACGGTACAAAAGAAATTTTGCAGTTTTTGGAATCGAACAATATCAAAATGATTATTGCAACATCAAGCGACAAAACGCATATTAAAAAGGCATTTGAAAGGCTCGGTATTCTAAAATATTTTACGGACATTGTGACCTGTTCACAAATCGGAAAAGGCAAAACAAGTCCCGACATTTACCTTGCCTGTGCAGATAAACTCGGAACAGCTCCGAGTGAAACGCTTGTATTCGAGGACGCTGTTTTTGCCGCAGAAACTGCTCACAAGGCAGGTTTCAAAACGGTGGGAGTGTATGACGAATCGAGCAGGAATGATAAAAACAGGATAAAAGCCGTTTGCGATTACTACGCAGACAGCTTTGAAAAAGCGGCAGATTGGGGGCACCACCTTTTGTCGCTGTAAAAAATTAATGCAAAGAGGAGATTAAAATGAAAACAGCATTAACAATCGCTGGCAGTGACTGCAGCGGAGGCGCCGGTATTCAAGCGGATATCAAAACTATGATAACAAACGGTGTTTATGCCATGAGCGCAATCACCGCACTTACCGCACAGAACACAACCGGCGTTACGGCAATTATGGAATCTACACCCGAATTTCTGGGTGAACAGCTTGAAAGTATCTTTACGGATATTTATCCCGATGCCGTAAAAATCGGAATGGTTTCTTCATCAAGCCTTATCAAAACAATTTCGGACAAGCTGAAAAAGTACGATGCAAAAAATATTGTTGTCGATCCGGTTATGGTGGCAACAAGCGGAGCAAAGCTTATCAGCGACGAGGCGGTAAGCACTCTCAAAGAGCATCTCTTTCCGCTTGCAACAGTTCTTACACCGAATATTCCGGAGGCGGAAGTTCTCTCTGAAATGAAAATTTCAAATGAGGAAGAAATGATAAAAGCCGCTGAAATAATCAGCGAAAAGTACGGTTGTGCGGTTCTCTGCAAAGGCGGACATCAGATTAACGATGCAAACGATTTGCTCTTTAAAGACGGCACCTACACATGGTACAACGGCAAAAGAATCAACAATCCCAACACACACGGAACAGGCTGTACACTTTCAAGTGCAATAGCCGCAAATCTTGCAAAAGGCTTTGACCTTGACGCTTCCGTAAAGCGTGCAAAGGATTATATTTCAGGCGCACTTGCGGCAATGCTTGACCTCGGCAAAGGCAGCGGTCCCATGAACCACGCTTTTGACATTCAAAGTAAATTTACAAAAGAAAATTCGGAGGCAGAGCAATGAAAAAGCAGACAAGTGTATTTGAAAACAGTTTGATATGGTTCGGAGCAGGCGTTTCAATTGCCGAAATTCTCACAGGTACATACTTTGCTCCGTTAGGTTTTGAAAAGGGCATTTTAGCCGTAATCATCGGTCACATAATCGGATGTGCAATGCTCTTTTGTGCAGGACTCATCGGCGGTAAGTGCCGTAAAAGCTCAATGGAAACCGTAAAAATGAGCTTTGGCAACAAGGGCGGACTTCTTTTCTCTGTCCTCAATGTTATTCAGCTTGTCGGCTGGACAGCCATTATGATTTATGACGGTTCGCTTTCCGTAAACAGTATTCTCAATATGGGCGACACAGGCAGGTGGATTGCCTGCATTGTAATCGGTGCATTGATTGTGCTTTGGATTCTTGTCGGCATTTCAAACCTCGGCAAGCTCAACACAATTGCAATGGCGGCACTGTTCATTCTCACAATCGTGATGTGTTTCTTTATTTTCGGAAACGGCAACGGTATGGGTGCGGCAGGCGATGACTCAATGTCATTCGGTGCGGCAGTTGAGCTTTCGGTAGCAATGCCGCTTTCATGGTTACCGCTCATCAGCGACTACACAAGAGAGGCGGAAAAGCCGTTCAAGGCAACTCTCGCAAGCACACTTGTTTACGGTGCGGTAAGCTGTTGGATGTACATAATCGGTATGAGTGCATCTATCCTTACAGGCGAAAGCGATATTGCAAAAATCATGCTTAAATCAGGACTCAGCATTGCAGGTCTTGTAATTGTAATTCTTTCAACAGTTACAACAACCTTCCTTGACGCTTACTCGGCAGGCATTTCAAGCGAATCAATATTCTCAAAACTCAAAGGAAAATATGTTGCCGTTGCAGTAACAATAGTAGGTGTAATCGCAGCAATTGTTTATCCTATGGATGACATCACCGATTTTCTCTATCTCATTGGTTCGGTATTTGCTCCAATGATTGCCATTCAGATTGCAGACTTTTTCATTCTCAAAAAAGACAGAGCAAACAAAGCCGTTGACATCTGCAACATCATAGTATGGCTTGCAGGCTTTGTGGCATATCGTTTCCTGATGAATGTTGACATTATCGTCGGCAACACTCTGCCCGATATGGTTTTCACAATCATCCTCTGCGTCATAGTTACCAAAATCGCAGATAAAATCACCTCAAAATCCAAGAAAGCGTAATCGCTTACAACAAAATCAAATCCCCGTCAGATTTCTCCGACGGGGATTTTTACATTTAATTTTCGTTATTATATTTTAAAATATCATCATAAGCAATCAGGCTGACATTTTCGAGTTCATTTGCCTTATCAATGCAACCCTTTGTAAAACCGGACTTTGAAAAAATATAAAAATGCTTTTTGTCGAAATTAAAAAGTTTACTGCGTTCAACAAGTGTTTCAAGAACACCGAGGTCAACACTTTCATTACGCCACTTACATTCACCAAAAAGAGCCGTATTTTTATCTGCCGAGCCGATTATATCAATTTCTTCCTGTTGTCTCGTTTTTGGATTTGTTCCCCACCATCTGCCGATATCCGTAAAATCAATTTTGGAATCACCGTTCAGCAACCTTTTCCACAAATACTGCTTGCAGATTTCTTCAAACACAGCACCCATATAATCCGACAAATACGGTGCAATTCGACTGTACGCAAGTTCAACCGCACCTCTTGAAATTATCGAAGAATTTTCCGGCACAAAACGATACCAAAATCTGAACATATTATCCTCAATAGAATAAATTGTTTTCTTTGTGGATTTTTCACCGTACGGCACTTCTTTTCTCACAATTCCGAGAGCAACAAGATTTTTGACATAAGCAACACAAGTGCTTGAGGTTTCTCCAACCTTTGTTGAAATCTCCGATATTTTTGATGCACCCGTAGCAATTGCCGTAATCACGGCATTATAAATAGCCGGCTCTCTTACCTCTTGTTTCAAAAGATTGTTAGGCTCTTCATACAGAGCCGATACAGGATTCAGAAAAATATTTTTTATATTATCCTCTATTGAAATTTTGTTGTTAATCTGCAAAAGATATTGCGGTGTACCTCCCACAAGCCCGTAGGCAAGCGCCTTATCTTCAGGTGACATTCCGTTAAAATACTCACAAGCCTCGCAAAATTCAAACGGCAAAATCTTAAACTGAGCCGTTCTTCTACCATACAAGGGTGCTTTGTATGCAAGCACATGGTCCTCAATATATGACATTGATGAGCCACAGAGAATAAGAAACAACTTTGAACTGTCTTTATATTTATCAATTAACATTTGCAGTGTTGATGCAAGACTTCTTGACGCTCTTGCTACATACGGATATTCGTCAAGGCAAAGGACGATTCTTTTGTTCTCTGACAATTTAAAAACATATTCAAGTGCCGACTGAAAGTTTGAAAAAGCAGTATCCGTTTTCATCCCTGTTGAAAATTCAAGAATACACTCGCTCAAATTTTCAAGATTTTGCTTTGCATTTGTTTCAACTCCTGTGAAACAAATTGCGTTTTTATCCTTGACAAACTCGTTTATGATAGCCGTTTTTCCTACACGGCGGCGACCGTATATGACGGCAAATTCAAATTTTCCGCTGTTATACAATCTGTTAAGCTGTAAAAGCTCATTCTTTCTGCCTATAAACAAAATTCTCACCTCTGACCGTTTGCAAATTACTCATTTATGATTTAGTTATTTACGATTAACTAAATTATAAACCACTGTTTTTGCTAAGTCAAGATTATTTTGCAACTTAGGTGTTTACGATTAACTAAATCGTGATAAAGTTATATTTTTTATATGTTGTAAAAATATGTCACCAAAGAAAATTTCGGTATAAAAAACTGTATGAATCAAACAATATTACTGCAAATAATTTGCTGAATATGTATCAGACAAGGGACAGAACTGTCCGAAGGGAGTTTTAAATATGAAAGCAACAGGAATCGTCAGAAGAATTGACGATCTCGGCAGAGTGGTTATACCGAAAGAAATCAGGCGGACGCTTCGTATTCGTGAGGGAGATCCGCTCGAAATTTATACCGCAACGGACGGCGAGGTTATTTTCAAAAAATATTCGCCTGTCGGAGAGCTTGCGGAGTTTGCGTCACAATACGCAGATGTGCTTGCCAAAATCAGCTCAATGCCGACAATCATAACAGACCGTGACCATGTAATCGCAGCCGCAGGAGTTTCAAAGCGTGAATTTCTTGAGCGCAGGGTAACAGCTGTGCTTGAGGGATATATGGAAAACCGCAAAACCTATTCGGCAACACAGCAGACGCTCGGCGATATTCAGCCGATTGAGGGCATTGAACATTATGCATCGGTAATCTATCCGATTATCGCCGCCGGAGATGTTTCGGGTGCGGTAGTTATGCTCACAGGCGAACAGACCAAAATCCCGTCAAATGCCGAAATCAAGCTTGCACAAACAGCCGCCGCATTCCTCGGCAAGCAAATGGAAGAATGATTTTTAAAAATAGGTAATAATAAAAAATGCGGTCGGGAAGACAGGTGTAAAACAATACACCGAATTTTCCCGACCGTATTTGTATAATTATGCATTTACTTGTAGCAGAGAACACGATTTGCCACTACTGTTTTTTATAAAGTTTGAATTTTCAAACCATTATTACACCACATCAATCTGGCACATTTTCATTGTTGCGAGGGCGGAATTATGGGTTTCGGGGGTTACGCCGGCACAGCAAGCCGAATCAACGCTGATTTCAGCGTTCGGGAAAAGTGCCTTTAGAATCAACGCATTTGACACAACGCAGATATCGGTGCAAAGTCCTGCAAGCTCAATTTTTTCAAAGCAGAATTTATCCCAATGAGTATAGCCGAATGACGGCTTGTCAATATGGATTGCATCGGGAACATCAAGTCCGTCTGCAATCTGCCAGCCGTGAGTATTTTTTACGCAATGCACAACGGGCAGTTTTTTGCCCTCGGGAGTGCTTAGGTAATCTTCACCGTGAGTATCCCTTGTAAAAATAATTTCATCACCGTTTGAACGGTATTCTTCAATCTTTTTGCGTACATTAGGCACAATTTTCACAGCCTCGGCAGTGCCAAGACTGCCATCAATAAAATCGTTCTGCATATCTATTACAATCAAAGTTTTCTTCATACAAATCACTCCGTTTTTATTTTGGACTGTGACGGCTTAACATACAGCGTCTTGTTATTGACATAAATCACCATACCGGGTTTTGAACCGTTAGGCTTTGATACATAACGAACGAGTGTGTAGTCAACGGGAACCTGACTGCTGTTTCTCGCCTTGCTGTGATATGCCGCAAGCTGTGCCGCCTCACAGATTGCCGTGTCGGAAATCTCTTTGCCGTCCGAAACAACAATTACATGCGAACCGTGAATGTCCTTTGTGTGCAGCCACATATCGTTCTTTGACGCTGTTTTCAAAGTCAGCTTATCGTTCTGACGGTTGTTTCTTCCTACAAGGATTTTAAAACCGTCACTTGATTCAAATTCGAGCGGCGGCAAAGTTGTCTGACGGGGCTTTTTGCCTTTTTGAACCTTGAGATAGCCCTGCTCGGTAAGTTCCTCACGAATTTGCGCAAGGTCTTTTTCATTCTCCGCACGGTCAACCGTATCAAGAACGGAGTCTATATAATCAAGCTCTTCTCTGCCCTTTTCAAGCTGTTCTTTGAGCATAATTTCGGCATTTTTAGCCTTGCGGTAATCCTTGTAATACTTCTGGGCATTTGCCGAAGGTGAGATTGCCGGATTAAGCTTTATGCGTAAAATTGCGTTGTTCTCATCGTAAAAGTTTTCAACATCAACATACTCCGCACCACGCTCAATGCGATAGATATTTGCCTGTAAAAGGTCACCGCATATGCGAAGATGCTCACGGTCTGCACAGCGTTCAAGCTCGCTCTGCTGTTTTGCAATTTTTCGTGCAAGCCTTTCAAGGGTATTGTTCAAAAGCTTTGTAAGACTTTGTGATTTCACCCTCATTCTGTCACGGCTGTCACGAGCCTCATAGAATCCGTCAAGCAAATCGGAGAAGCTTTCCTTACTCTCAACCTTTGCAAAATCGCCGTACTGCTCAACATTCATAAAGCAGAAATCCATAGGCTTGCCGTCCTCACGATAAACCACAACAGGCTTGCCCGAACAATCGCTGCAAATGCTTTTCAGCCTTTCGATTTCAACCGCGAGTCGGTCAAAAAGCACACCCTCAATTCTGTTTGTTGCGCCCTCCATAACCTTGTATTCAATCTCACGGCATACAATCGGAGAAACACCCTCAATTGTCCTTAACAGTGCCTTGTTAAGCGGCATTTCCGTGTCAAGATTTTTTACGGCTGTACACACATCAAGTGCAGTACATTCAAGCAGATTCAGCTTGTTCTGCGATTCGGGAAGTTCGTATTTTATATTCGGCAGTACAAGTCTTTTACTGCTCATTGTAAGATCTACACGCTTGAGTGAATCGATGATGACGCCGTTTGAATCAACAATAATTATGTTGCTGTACATACCCATAATTTCGCATACAACAGTTATCATCACAGTATCGCCGAGTTCGTTCACGCACTCGAAATCAAGCATAAGAACACGGTCGCAACCGTCCTGGCGAAGTCCCACAAGCTTTCCGCCGCCGATTCTTTTTCGCAAAAGCATACAGAACATCGGAGGTTGTGCAGGATTTTCGGGTGTTGAGGAACAAAAGTTCACTCTCGGTGAATTTGCTCGTGCAGAAAGCAACAGCTTTTTGTTGCCGGAAAATGTTCTCAGCCCGAACACAAGCTCCTCTCTGTTCGGCTGATAAATCTGCGACACCTTTGCACCGAGAGCCTCTTTTTCTATTTCAGTTTTAATATGTCTTAAAAAAATTCCGTCAAGCGCCATAGTAACTCCGTAAATTATTTGTGATATTTACCGTTTGATGAAATCTCAAACGCACGGTAAATCTGTTCGCTTAAAATCATTCTTGCCATTTGGTGAGGAAAGGTCATTCTGCTCATTGAAAGACGGACATCCGCCCGTTTTTTAACCGATTCATCAAGCCCGTAGCTGCCGCCGATTATGAAATCAACGGTGCTTTTTCCGCTTACGGACGCATTGTCAATCAGCTTTGAAAGCTCCTCGCTCGACATAAGCTTTCCCTCAATGCACATTGCCGCAACATAGTCGGAGGGTGAAATTTTTTGCATGATTCGTTTTCCCTCAGAGAAAATGACCTCGTTAATCTGTGCCTGATTGGGGGTGTTGCTCTTTATGCGTTCTTCCGAAAGCTCAATAATGTTGAATTTACAAAATGCGGTCAAGCGTTTTGCATACTCTGCAATTGCGTCGGTAAAATATTTTTCCTTGATTTTTCCGATGCAGATTATGTTAATTTTAATCATATTTTTCTCGCTTATTTAAGGTTAAAAGATGATAGTTTTTGTTGTGCTGACACTCGGCGCAACATCAAGCGAATAATCGCTTTTATACTTCATTCCGTTTGATGTGAGCAGGTCAACGGATGTTGACATTGCAAGCGGAACAGTGTTATTTTCTTCGCTGAGGTGACCGAGCATAAGTCTTAATGTTCCCTTTTCAACAAGGTTGACAAGCTCCTTTGCGCACGCCTCATTTGAAAGGTGTCCCCTGTTTGAAAGGATTCTCTGCTTTAGCGGATAAGGATAAATTCCGTTTTTGAGCATATTGATATCGTGATTTGACTCAAGCACAACAAAGTCGCTCTGCTCTGCGGCAGTTCTGACATCGGGCAACATAACACCCATATCGGTTGCTATAAGTGCGGATTTTCCGTCGGGAGCAGTAACACGGTAACAACAGCTTTCAGCCGCATCGTGGGGGGTGTCAATTCGCTGAACACGCATATTGCCGATTACAACCTCGTCAGTTATAACATCTGCATCAGCGTTAGCCTCGATTTTATTGCCTGCCCTCAAAGCATTGAGCGTACCGAGACTTGAATACACCTTAAAGCCGTAACGCTTTGCAAGCACACGCAAGGCACTGCAGTGGTCTGTGTGTTCGTGAGTTATAAAAACTGCCCCGATACTGCTCATATCAAGTCCGTTTGCAAGCATAGCGTTTTCAATCTGCTTGCATGAACGGCCTGCGTCAATCAAAACGCCCTCGGTTGCCGAACCTATGTAATAACTGTTGCCCTTACTTCCGCTGAACAGCGGCACTGCTCTTGCCAAAACAATCAATCCTTATCATTAGTCTGCCAAATATGATAACACAAATTTTATAATTTGTAAATTTTATCTCACAAAAAAGCCGTTTTCACAAAGAAAACGGCTTTGATTTCTAATTAAGTTTTAATCAGGCACCGAGCTCCTGCTCGTTGTCACCTGTAAAATACACCTTTTTAATGTCTGCACCAAGTCCTCTGAACTTTTCAACAACATCCTCATAACCGCGTTCAATAAACTGTATGTTTGAAATCTCGGTTGTGCCGTTAATTTCAAGAGCGGCAATAATCATAGCCGCACCTGCACGAAGGTCGGTTGCCTTAACGGGAGCCGCGGTGAGCGGAGTTCCGCCCTCAATGATTGCAAGTCTGCCCTCAACGGAAATCTGCGCGCCCATTCTGATAAGCTCGCTGACATACTGATAGCGGTTATCCCAGACATTCTCGTTGATGATGCTTGTTCCGGGAACGCTCATAAGCAATGCGGCAAACTGCGGCTGACAGTCTGTCGGAAAGCCGGGATGCGGCATAGTCTTGATGTTACAGCGCTTTAGCGGAGCAGATGACGCGTCAACCTTGAGAGCCTCATCATATTCCGTAATCTTAACACCCATTTCACGCAGCTTTGCGCTGATTGATTCAAGGTGCTTTGGTGTAATGTTCTTTACCGTAATACATCCTCTTGTTGCGGCGGCGGCACACATATATGTTCCTGCCTCAATCTGGTCGGGAATAATCGAATAGGTAACGCCGTGAAGATATTCAACTCCACGGATTTTGATAACATCCGTACCTGCACCTCTGACATCCGCACCCATTGAATTAAGGAAGTTTGCAAGGTCAACAATATGCGGTTCTCTTGCGGCATTTTCGATAATGGTCTGTCCCTTTGCCTTTGATGCGGCAAGCATAATGTTCATTGTTGCACCAACGGACACAACATCAAGATACACATGTGTACCGACAAGGTTGTCGCATTCTGCCTCTATAATCGCACCGTCAACAAGCTGAGTTGCCGCACCAAGAGCCTCAAAGCCTTTAAGATGCTGGTCAATCGGACGCACACCAAAGTTACAGCCGCCCGGAAGAGCCACCTTAGCCCTGCCGTACTTGCCCAAAAGTGCGCCGAGAAGATAGTATGACGCTCTCATACCTCTTACAAGGTCTGTAACCGCATTGCATGTGCGGATTTTTGTAGGATCAATATATAAAGAAGAACGGTTGATTCGCCTTACATTAGCACCCATCTGCTGAAGAATCCTGCTGATGAGCGATACATCGCTGATGTTAGGAATATTTTCAATCTGGCAGGGTTCATCACAAAGAATAACTGCCGGAATAATTGCAACGGCTGCATTTTTCGCACCGCTGATTGTCACTTCACCTGATAATGGCTTTCCGCCGGTAACTACAAACTTCTCCAATTGTTACACCCCAATTATGTGCAAAAGATATTAAAAAAATATCTGAAATATATATCAAATAAGTAAAAGTCAAAAATAACACGAATTTAAAATTCGCAGCAGGAACTAATTTGTTACATTTTATTAAAAATAAACCTGCTCGATTACGCAGATGTAACCTATCAATTCTCTTACAGAAAATGATACTACAAAACTGTAGTAAAGTCAACGGAATAATAAAACTGTAATCTATTTTTGGGCAGGTTGTACTCAATTTATTGATTTCTTGCTTTTTTTGTTTTTAATATAACCAACCATACTTTTTAAAATCGTTTTTTCCTAAAAAGAAGTAATTAATCAAAGCAATTTTTTGTAAAATTATTACAAATTGAAACAGTTATTATATTTTCTTAATTGAAAATTTGCAGGCAAATCTATCGTATATATTTATTCTTTGCAAATCAAACGAATAAAACAAAAATATCTAAAGGTAAATTTTTTAAAAATCACAGACAAAATGATTATTATGCCGAAAAAAAGACTTTACTGCCACTTGCATTGAATTTAAAACTTTTATCAATTATGATTGAAACAGAATCAGTCGGCAAGTGTCCTTTTACATTATAATAACGACAAAATTAAGGCATTGCGGCAAATTTTTAATTAACGGGGGATTCAGAATGAGCGAAACAGCAAAAGAACCGAAAAAAATAAGTAAAAGAAGCAGTGAAGAAAAAATTGAAATTATTGTTGCGATTTTTCTCGGAATAACCGCACTCGCCACAGCATGGGCATCGTGGATAGGTTCACTTCACGGCGGAAATCAGGCGACTAACTACACAAAAAGCAACAACCTCTCATCAGAGGGCAACTCGATGTGGAATGAGGCTTCTCAAAATCTTATGCAGGATATGATCACATGGAATGACATTAATGAGGCAAACCTTAATTACCAATATGCGGAATCTAAAAACGATAAAGCGGAAATGGAAAAATATCAGTACCAAATTGATCAGCTTATGAGTGATAACTGTACAGAAGAATTTCTTGAGGCAATTAATTGGGCAATGGATCAAAAGGAAAATGTAACCCCGTTTATGAAGGACGGTTACACCGAAAGCTATTTTGCGAAGGCACAAGCTACAATTGAAGAGTCGGACAAACTTCTTGAACAAGGTAAGAAAGATAACGCAAACGGTGACGCATTCGGTCTTGTAAGCGTAATTTACTCGGTTGTACTCTTTATGCTCGGTATCGTAGGCACATTCAAGAATCTTCCGAACAGAAGAATTGTGCTCGGAGTTGCAGTTGCAGGTTTTATTCTTGCCACTAAGTTGCAGTTGCAGGTTTTATTCTTGCCACTATATATATGTTTACAATTCCGATGCCGACAGGATTCAATATTCTCAGTTATTTCGGAATGGCATAAAACAAAATATTCTGTACTCACAGCGGTGAAAGCAAATGCTTTTGCCGCTGTTTTTTTGTAAAAAATCAAAAAAATATTACACTTTTCCCTCTATGTCTATTGACTTTTTAAAAAGGGAATGCTATATTATAATTAACATATGAGCATATCTTCATATGTTCAAGTATAACTTTTAACCTGAGAGAAAATAAAAGGTGACGCCTATGGAAAACAAAGAAAAAACAACCACTCCCGAAATGCCCGACATTGATGTGCTGTTTGAGCTTGCAGACCTTTTTAAGGTTTTCGGTGATTCAACCCGACTTCGCATTATGTACACCATTTCGGAAAATGAAATGTCGGTGCTTAACATCGCAGAAGCACTCAATATGGAGCAAAGCACAATTTCCCACCAACTGCGTGTGTTAAGGCAGAACAAGCTGGTGCGTGTTCGCCGTGAAGGAAAGCAGATTTATTACAGCCTTGACGATGACCATGTGAAACGAATCATCGAAATGGGACTTGACCATGTTCTTGAATAAGGGGGAACATATGAGGTATAAATATCAGCTTGACAATCTCAATTGCGCTCATTGCGCAGGCAAGATTGAGGCTAAAATTGCAGAAACAAACGGCTTTGAGGATGTGAACTTCAATTTTGCGACAAAACTTCTCAACTTCAAAAGCGAAAGGCAGAATCCTGTTTCCGAAATTCAGGCAATTTGCGACAGCATTGAGGACGGTGTAACCGTTGTTGACAAAACTCCGAAAACCAATCTCAAAAAATACACCTACACTTTAGACAATCTCAATTGTGCTCATTGTGCAGGCAAGATTGAGGATAAAATTGCAGAAACAGACGGCTTTGAGGATGTAAGCTTTAATTTTGCGACAAAACTTCTCAACTTCAAAAGTGAAAGGCAGAATCCTGTTTCCGAAATTCAGGCAATCTGCGACAGCATTGAGGATGGTGTAACTGTTGTTGACAAAACTCCGAAAAATGATATCACAACAAAGGCAGAACCCGAAATCACGAAAAAGAAAATCAACCATGACACAATATTCCTTGCAATTTCAATTGTACTTGCTGTAGTGTCCGAAATTCTCCACCTTACACTTGACGGTGTTACGGCTGTTCATTATGTTGTACTCGCAGCGTGTTTTGTCGCAACAATTCTTTCGGGTTACAAGGTATTTATCAAGGGTGCAAAAAACATTCTAAAGCTGAGAATTGACGAAACAACGCTTATGGCTGTTGCGGTAATTGCGGCATTCTGTCTTGGAGATTTTGTTGAGGCGGCAATGGTAACAATCCTCTTTTCTATCGGTGAAATTTTTGAGGATCGAGCAGTTGACGCATCCCGCCGTGACATTGAAAAGCTTGCAAACATTCGTCCCGATACAGCAACAATTATTGTTGACGGTGCGGAACAGATTGTTCCTGCCGAAAGCGTTGAAATCGGAAGTATCATTGAAGTCAAGCCATACGAAAGAGTTCCGCTTGACGGCATTATTATCAAAGGTAAAACGACTCTCGACACATCGGCTCTCACAGGCGAAAGCCTTCCTGTTGATGCAGGCGAGGGCAGTGAGGTACTCAGCGGCGCAATCAACGGCAGTAACCTTATTACTGTCAAAACCACAAAACATTTCGGCGACAGTACCGCAACAAGAATTCTTCAGCTTGTTGAAGATGCCGCCGCTCAAAAGGGCAACAGCGAAAAGCTTATTTCAAGATTTGCCTCTGTTTACACACCGGTTGTTGTACTCATTGCGGTTGCAATCGCAGTAATCCCTCCGCTTTGCGGACTCGGAGCATTCAGCGAATGGCTATACCGTGCGCTTGTTTGTCTTGTAGCCTCATGTCCGTGCGCTATTGTTATTTCCGTACCTCTCTCCTACTATTCGGGTATCGGCGCTGCATCCGAAGTCGGTGTACTCATCAAGGGCGGAAAATATATTGAGGCTCTTGCAAAAGCAGATACATTCGTATTCGATAAAACAGGCACACTCACAAGCGGAAAGCTCAGCGTAAACAAGGTTAATACTGTCGGTTCATACAGTGCTGACGAAGTTCTTGCTCTTGCCGCTGCAAGCGAAAAATATTCTGCTCATCCGATTGCCTCCGCAATCAGAGAGAAGGCAAACGGTCTTGAACTTCCCGAGCTTTCCGACTACAGCGAAAGTGCCGGTCACGGAACAAGCGCAGTTTATAACGGCAAAACTATTCAGTGCGGCGGTTCAAAGATTCTTTCGGACGAACAGAAGAAGATTGCAAATAAAGACGATTCTGTTTTCGTAATTTATGACGGTCAGCTTATCGGTTCGCTCAACGTCAGCGACACAGTAAGGCCTGAGGCAAAAGAGGTTATCTCACAGCTTAAAGCGCTCGGTGTCAAGAACACGGTAATGCTCACAGGCGACAGACAACAGCCTGCCGAAAATGTTAAAAACGAACTCGGACTTTCCGAATGTCACGCAGAGCTTCTCCCTGCTCAAAAGCTTGAACTTTTCAAGGGCTTGAAATCAAAATCCAAGGGTGCTTGCTTTGTAGGCGACGGCATCAATGATGCCCCTGTTCTTTCGGCAAGCGACTGCGGTATTGCAATGGGATTCGGCAGTGAAGCCGCTATTGAAGCGTCAGACGCAGTTCTCGCATCAGGCACACTCAAACAGCTTCCAAATGCAATTAAAATTGCAAGAAGTGTTATCAACACCGTCAAGGGCAACATCATCTTTGCCCTCTCAATCAAGGCTCTTGTAATCATCCTCGCCGCATTCGGTCTTGCACAAATCTGGATGTCCGTTATCGCCGACACAGGCGTAAGCGTAGTCTGCGTCCTCATAGCCGCAAGACTTCTCAAAAAGAAATATTGATTTTTTTGCAAATCATATCATTTATTATGATAAAGCACCGTGAGCTTTCACAAGTTTCACGGTGCTTTCATTTGCCAAAATTTTTCTAAACATAATCTTATATTATAGTATTTTAAAATCATTGACTTTTATAATTATATAAATTATAATGTTTTTGTCAGTGCTTGTAACTGATAAATAAACTTCGGAGAGATTAATTTGAAAAAGATATTTTTATTATTAGTAACCGCTTTATTTTTACTTTCATTATATGGATGTAACACTTCTTCATCAAGCAATAATTCCACTGAACAAACAACCGTAACGAATACAGATGATTTATCTCTTGATTCAGATATTGAAACAACAGAATTAAATCATGATTTTGAAATTTACAATAACGGCAAAAAGGTGGATACTTTAAATCTTTACGGCTTATTTAAACAAATTGATAACGGCTTCATATATTCAAAAATCAATAAAGACTCTCCAAATGAAATGGAATACTACAGATATTATTTAGATAAAAAAAACAGTGTAAAACTCGGCTCAATAAAAGACTGGTCTATGCAAATTAATGATAAGGCATATGTAAACAATCACCTTTGTTTTACGGCAAGCACGGGCGACATTACAGACGAAGAAAACAGAACTCTTGAATTTATTGATATCGACCTTAATAAAAACAAAATGACAACTGTATTTTCTGACAAAGGCGGATTTCCATATGACACTGTTACAGGAGCAGACAATCTTGTCATAATCACAAAAGTGCTAAACAACGGTACTTCTTTGGAACTGTATGATACCGAAACTCAAAAATTCAAGCAATTAAAATATTTAGAGTTTGATGATAAAAACAGTATCGGGGAAACTATAAGAAAAGTTTCAATTGACAAAAGTACAAAAACAATCTCTCTTTTGGTTTTGGATTGCATTTCACAGAACGAAGCTTCTTTAAAAATAGAAACTTATGACTATGATATGAATTTTCAAAAAAGCTATGATATTTCCAACATTTCAGATGATTCAAACGAACTAATTCAGGGCGTACAGGTTTTTGATTTTAAAAACAATTATCTATTCTATCAAAATTTCAGCATAACAAGATGTATAGGATATATAGACAGCGATAAACTGAAAAAATCCGACATATCAGAAGATGTAGATGATACTTTTTCAATAGTATCCGCATCTGAAGATGACAGTGATACAAATTTATTGTATAAGAGGGCGGAATCAAGTTCAGAAGATAACTACATATATCTTTTTGATACAACCAACAAAACAATGAAAGAAACAAAATTCAATATTGAAGAAAAAGGGTACACCATAGGCAGTATATCACGGATAGGAAAAGATAATTTGATGATAATGATGTCCCCTGATAATGCAGACGAAAAAAGCGACCTTAATTCAAGAATATACTTTACAAAATTAAGCGACTTAAATTTTCAGTAAACAGGCGGTAAAAATCAATTAAAATCCATTTTGCAAATTATCTGTCAAAATCCTCAAAAAATTTAATTTATGGGCAATACTGCTCTTTACTTTTTAAGGTATTTATTGTATAATTAGCGGTAAAGTAAAAGGGTATATTTAATGTTGCAAAACACCTTTTGCTCACAATAAAAAGGATAGGAGGGACAAAACATAATGATCAGCGGTGCTGAAATTATGGTAAAATGTTTGGAAGCCGAGGGCGTTGACATAGTCTTTGGTTATCCCGGTGCGGCTATCTGCCCATTTTACGATAAAATTTACGACTCGAGCATTACCCACATTCTTGTTCGTCAGGAACAGAACGCTGCTCATGCGGCAAGCGGCTATGCAAGATGCAGTAATCGTCCCGGTGTTTGCGTGGCAACTTCCGGTCCCGGTGCAACCAACCTCATCACAGGTATTGCAACCGCCTATACGGACTCTATTCCGATTGTTGCCATTACAGGTCAGGTTCGTTCCGACCTTCTCGGCAGAGATGTCTTTCAGGAAGCTGACATCACGGGAGCTTGTGAACCGTTTGTAAAGCACAGTTATCTCGTCAGCAAAACAGAAGACCTTCCGAGAGTTTTCAAAGAGGCTTTCCATATTGCCTCAACCGGCAGACCCGGTCCTGTACTTATCGACATTCCCGTTGATATTCAGGAAAATGAAATTGAAAGTTTTGAATATCCCGAAAGCGTAAACATCATCGGTTACAAGCCGAACACTAAGGGACACGCAATTCAGGTAAAAAAGGCTGTTGAGGCCATCAACGCAAGCAAGCGTCCTGTTATCGTATCAGGCGGCGGCGTGCTGAGTTCGGGTATCAAGCTTAAACTTCAAAAATTTGCAGAAACTACGGGTATCCCCGTTATTTCAACTATGATGGGCATCGGTGTTATGCCCAGCGAGCATGAGCTTTATCTCGGAATGCTCGGCACTCACGGCAAGGCTGTTGCCAACCGTGCTCTTCACGAAGCCGACCTTGTAATCGTATGCGGTGCAAGACTCGGCGACAGAGCTGTTGCGGCTCCCGACCAGATGAGTGAAAACACAAAGGTAATTCACATTGACATTGACCCTGCTGAAATCGGTAAGAATGTTAAAACAGAAATTCCGATTGTAGGCGATATGAAAAATGTCATCAATATGCTGCTTGACAGCATCGGCGATTACAAGGTTACAACAATGTGGAGCGAAACCGTAAAGAACTGGAAAAAAGACCTTTACCGTGAGCCTCCCGTTTTTGACGGCTTTGTTGAGCCGAGAACACTTGTCGGACATCTCAGTGCAATGTTCCGCTCAAAGGCAATTCTTGTTGCCGATGTAGGACAAAATCAAATCTGGTGTGCAAACAACTTCCGTATTCGTGAGGGCAGATTCCTCACAACAGGCGGTATGGGTACAATGGGTTACTCAATTCCCGCTGCAATCGGTGCAAAGTTTGCAAGACCCGACCGTGATGTTATTGTAATCTGCGGTGACGGCAGTTTTCAGATGGGGCTTAATGAGCTTGCGACTATTGCAGGCAATCAGCTCGGAATTAAAATCATCATTATGAAAAACGCACGACTCGGAATGGTTCGTGAACTTCAGGACAAACACTACGGCGGCAGACACTCCGCAACAATTCTCAACGGTGATCCCGACTTCTTGAAGATTGCCGATGCTTACGGCATTGACCATGCAGAGGCTCATTCAAACAAGGAAGCCGAAAACATCATCAAGGGTATTGTTGATTCGGAAAAACCGTTCATTCTTGTTTGCGATGTTCACCCCGACACTCCGTCAATTTAATGAGGTGATAAAATGCAGTATACATTATCAATACTTGTTGAAAATCAGGCGGGCGTTCTTTCAAAAATTTCGGGACTTTTCTCTCGCCGAGGTTTTAACATCGACTCACTCGCAGTAGGTGTTACTCAGGACCCGTCGGTTTCCCGAATCACAATCGTTGCAAACGGTGACGAGTACATTGTTGAACAGCTTGAAAAACAGCTCAACAAGCTCATTCCCGTCATCAAGGTAAAAAGGCTTAACGAGGGCGAATTTATCAGCCGTGAGCTTGTTTTAATCAAGGTTCACTGCGCCGCCTCAAAAAGAGCCGAAATTGTCAAAACGGTTGAAATTATGCAGGCGAAAATCGTTGATGTATCCCCTTCGTCAGTTACCGTTGAGTACTGCGAATGTGCAAGCCGCGTCAACACGCTTGTTGACTTACTCAAGCCTTATGGTATCCGTGAGATTGTAAGAACAGGTACTGTTGCCATTGACAGAGGCACAGCTTCGGTTTCCGTTTAATCTTACAGTTAGCATATATTTTAATTTATATGCCGCGTTTGCGGTAAGGAGGACTTTAATATGAAAGACTACACAAAAAACATGACAGCACCAATCTACTATCAGTCAGATTGCAACCTTGACCTTCTCAAGGGTAAGAAAATTGCTATTATCGGTTACGGCAGCCAGGGTCATGCACACGCTCTCAACCTCAGGGATTCAGGTTGCGATGTAATCGTCGGTCTTTACAAAGGCAGCAAGAGCTGGGCAAAGGCTGAGGCACAGGGCTTTAAGGTATATACATCGGCAGAGGCTGCAAAGCAGGCTGACATCATCATGATTCTTATCAACGATGAAAAGCAGGCAGCTCTTTACAAGAACGACATCGAGCCAAACCTCGAAGCAGGCAATATGCTTATGTTCGCTCACGGCTTTAACATTCACTTCGGTTGCATCAAGCCTCCAAAGGATGTTGATGTTACAATGGTAGCTCCTAAGGGACCGGGTCACACAGTTCGTTCAGAGTATCAGGTTGGTAAGGGTGTACCTTGCCTCGTTGCTGTTGAGCAGGATGCTACAGGTCAGGCTAAGGATCTCGCACTTGCATATGCACTCGGTATCGGCGGTGCAAGAGCCGGCGTTCTTGAAACAACATTCAGAACAGAAACAGAAACAGACCTCTTCGGTGAACAGGCTGTTCTTTGCGGCGGTGTTTGTGCACTTATGCAGGCAGGTTTTGAAACACTTTGCGATGCCGGTTACGACCCAAGAAATGCTTACTTTGAGTGTATCCATGAGATGAAGCTCATCGTTGACCTTATCTATCAGTCAGGTTTTGCAGGCATGAGATATTCAATCTCTAACACAGCTGAGTACGGTGACTACATCACAGGTCCAAAGATCATCACAGAGGATACTAAGAAGGCTATGAGAAAGGTTCTTTCTGACATTCAGGACGGTACATTTGCTAAGGACTTCCTCCTTGACATGAGCGATGCCGGTTCACAGGTTCACTTCAAGGCTATGAGAAAGATCGCTGCCGAAGCTCCTGCCGAAGTATTCGGTAAGGAAGTTAGAAAGCTCTACAGCTGGTCTGACGAAGATAAGCTTATCAACAACTAATGCGAGTGTCTCGCACACAGTTCGTGAAGACAGTTTGATGTATTCAAACTTCTGTCACCCGAGCATTACATAGTACGAATTTAGGGTAGCTTGATTTTCAAGCTACCCTTTTTGCGAGTACCTCGCTCGTAGTTCGTGTAGGTAGTTTGTGATAATTTACAACTACTTGTTCCCGAGCTTAACATAGTTATAATTTTCAAGCTACCCTTTTTGCGAGTACCTCGCCCGCAGTTCGTGTAGGTAGTTTGTGATAATTTACAACTACTTGTTTCCAAGCTTAACATAGTACAGATTAACGGTTCAGTCAATTTGGCTGAACCGTTTTTTGTTGTGCAATAAAAGGGTTCAGCTTTTTACGGCTGAACCCTTTTGCAGTTAAAACTTATCAATTTTTAAATAATCAATACTTCTCATAGGAGAAAGAATTATAAGCGTCAAGCAAAGACTGCTTATTCTCAGCGGTAGTTTTCTCACCCCATGCGCTGGTATCACCATAACCTGTCGCAATAAATTCGGTAAACATATGTGCATTTACGCAATTATTAAACTGTTTAAGGTTAATTTCGTTATATTTTGCCCGTGAAATATTTTTGTCATTACCGTCAAAATATCTATAATAAATATTATTTGATTCTTCGACTACGCCTCTTGACGAATACATATTTGCAAAAAGATTCTCTCCGTCGTATGTGATTATTGAATTACCCGACCAATAGTAACCGTCATCTACATTTAAAGATATCTTTAGGTCGTGAACCTCATACTTTTTGGCAGTTTTATTATAGTATATCGAAAAACCGTCGTTAACATTTCCCACTCTTTTTAACTTACCGTCTTCAAATTTGTAAACAACGGAATGGAAACCATACTCTTTGGAATCAGACTTTTGTGCAACAAGTTCCGGAACTCCGTCAAAGTCGAAATCCAAAAACATAACACCTGACAAATTGTGATTACTTCCCAAACTTGGCATCCATTCATCAGTATGATTCATCATATAATTGATAAAAGCGTCCCTTGTTTTATCGGATGTCTTATATCTGTATGTTACACCGGTTGGGTTAAACATCGTAGTAAACTTTTTACCGTCTTTTGAAACACCTCTTACCGTATAAGTGTTACTGCCGGACTTTGCACCCTTGTGAACATAATGGTTGTCATAAGTTTCTGCTATCTTCTTCCAAGAACCGTTTTCTTTAATATAAACACGGAACTTTGGCGCATCTCCCGTCCAATGCATTTCAACGCCGTTGTTTACTGCACCAATGCTGTAAATTTCTGGACAATCCTGATGATTGCCAATAGGCTTACCCTTTGAATCGTAGCCGCTTGTAAAACTCTTGGCATCCTTGCTGATACAACGAACCGTGTAATAAATATCGTCAATGCTTAAATCAAATTCCTTTGAAACAACATTCATATCAAGCATAGTCGTGCCCGTTGTGTCGCCAAGCTTTGTCCAACCGTTTCTGTCCTTGTAGTACACACGGTATTTTTCTGCACCTGGAACCTTGTTCCATGTCAGCTTTACACCGTCATATGTAACCTCAAGTTTTGAAATTTTCGGTGTGGCTACATACTTTACCGACTTGCCTGTCGGGTTATAACCGCTTGTAAATTTCTTTGCGTCTGATGTAATACATCTTACAGTATAAGTGTAATTTCTGCCGGATGAAACATCCTTGTCGATATATGAGGTTGAAGTTGTATCAACCATTTTTGTCCAGCCTTTACTGCCCTTGTAGTAAACTCTGTATTTAGTTGCACCGCTTACTTTGCCCCAAGAGATTTTCACACCGCCGTTTACGCTTTCAAGCTTTGAAATTTCGGGGGCGGCAATATATTTTACACTTTTGCCCTTTGA
>ERZ779880.874-NODE-874-length-32210-cov-3.196703_pt1 | contig 32210 bp, 24 predicted proteins | sample MGYA00511555_ERZ779880 | MGnify/ENA primary metagenome ERZ779880 (study PRJEB29588, sample SAMEA2145815) | human gut metagenome | biome: human gut; feature: human-associated habitat; material: faeces | place: Denmark | collected 2008/2010 ... | reverse complement strand
TGAAAAAACACCTGCCACATATCTTCCCGAATGTGACAGGTTAAAATGTATACCGGTTTTTCCATTTAATACCGGTTTTCCTTTCTCTCCGAATCTAAGATACATCTGCTGCATTTTCCCTGGTAACAGACTGATTCCATATTCCCTCAGGGCATACTCTAACAATAATCCTGCTGCTAAAGATCTGCACCGGTCTTCTTTTTTTTTCAATTGCATTATTTTATTTTTCCGGTCTTCCGTGATAAAAGGCAGCATCTGTGCAAATATCTTTTCATCCCCAAATGGAATAATATCCGTCATATAAATCTTCACGCGTCTTATTCTCCCTCGATCCGGATAATGCTTCTAAGATGTTCTCTTTCCCTGGACAATTCCTCATATACCGGCATCAGTCCATCATTTATTCCGGCACGAAGCGGCTCTACAATTTTTTCGACCGTATCAAACATCGGTGTGATTCCCATATTGGCAAAGACACCTTTTAAAGTATGTGCACAGTCAAAGGCCTTTTTTCTCTCATCTTCTGCAAGTGCCTCTTTTAATCCATCAAAAGACTCGTCCTCCGCCACCATCGGAAGGCAGCTTTTATATAATTCCTCATCTCCTAAAAAACGCTCTAAAGCTCCATCTAAATCGCATCCCCATGCTCTTAATTTTTCCAATACCTCACACATTTTTCTATCATTCCTCCGATTGTTCTTTTTCCTGTTCCATCTCCCTGTCTTTCGTTTTTCCGGATAATACCAGCCTGTATTTTTCTAATTCCCATTCCAGTTGTTTTGGTTCTGTCACATTTAAGAAAACACCATATATGATATGTTTATTTCCTACAATTCCTACATCATACAGCTTTAATGATATAAAAATTTCTTCTCCTGCTTCATTCTTCCTGGAAAATTCACATTGTGTTTCACGTCCTTTATCTGCTGTATAAAAAAAGGCATCCAGAATACGTTTATGATATCGTTTTGGAATTCCCTGAAAAATATCTTTTTTCTGACTGATATTCTGATATCCAAACACCTCATAATACGCATTATTTACGCGTATTATCTCAATCTGTTCTTTGCCGTACTCATAGACAGCCACACCCTGTTTCGCATTTAAAAAGAGTGACTCCAGCTGGGAGGCCGGCGTCCACAGGCTATCTATGTCAACTAAGCGTTCTGTCTCTTTCTTTCTCTCCGCATGCGGCCTGTCAAACTGCAGTTTTTCGTATTCTTCCACAGGCATCGGTTTTGCAAAATAATATCCCTGTACATATTCACAGCCAATACTCCGCAAAAATTCCACCTGTTCGATCCGTTCCACGCCTTCCGCAACAACCGGCATATTCAGCCATTTTGCCATACGGATCACTGCCGCCATGATATTTTCTCCGCGTCCTTCCCTGTCATCACCGGCAAAAAACTTCATGTCCATCTTTAAAACATCAACCACAATATCCTTTAAAACATTTAAAGAAGAATAACCACTTCCAAAATCGTCCATCAGAATGTAAAATCCCTCTTCGCGCAAACGCTGCATCATATCCTGCACTGCTTTGGGATTTGTATTGTATGCGCTCTCTGTCAGTTCTACCTGAAACAGTCTGCGTGGAATCCGGTAACTGTCCACCAGATTGCAGATCACATTCACGATATCTTTGTTGTAAAGACTGACCCTCGAAAGATTGACGGATATCGGAAGCGGATTCTTTCCTTCATCCATCCACTTTCTAAGCTGGATGCAGGTCTGCTCCCACACATAATAATCCAGCTTTGTGATAAATCCATTCCGTTCAAATACCGGTATAAACTCTCCCGGTGAAATCATTCCCCGTTCCGGATGTTTCCAGCGAACCAGCGCCTCCGCTCCTGCGATCTGATTATCGCTGAGCCCGTATTTTGGCTGATAGAATACAACAAATTCATGATTTTCCAGTGCACTTTTCATGCTGTTTACGATCCGCTGTTCCTTCTCGATCTCCTGGCTCATCTGCCGTGTATAAAATGCATAGTTACGGATATAATTGCCTTTGCAGTGCTTTGCCGCAAGGTTGGCACGATCGTACATGTGATCCGGTGTTATTTTCTTTCCAGCGATCAGGTAAACACCAAATATCGGTACGATATCAAAATCAAGCGGGTATCTGCTTAAGATATCACGCATTTTATCAAAACTTTCGACCAGTTCTTTTGTATTTTCATAGGATACGCAGAAGCAGAATATATCCGCATCCATCCTGCCAAAGGTAACGTCACTGCGGTTTCTGACTGCACATATCAAAAGGTCTGCAATATATTTCAGCAGCATGTCCCCTGCACTCATTCCAAAGAAAGAATTGATCAGCTGGAACTTTTCAATATCCATCCGCACAAAAGCAAAATGCCGGTCCGGATATCGCTCTAACATAGAAGATGTCGCCTGAAACATATGGGTCTTATTATAGATGCCGGTAAGGATATCATATTCTGCACGGTACTTTAACGCTTTGCTGATATTCTGACTACTGCTGCCAATCACATTCTTCAGCCGGAACCGGACAACATCCACATCATACGGTTTCCGGATAAAATCCCATGCTCCCATGCCCAGGCATTTAATCTCTGTCTCAATGTCAATCTCCATCGTAAGTACAATGACAGGTATTGCCTGATACATCTGCGCTTTATGATACCGTTCCAGAAAATAATACCCGTCATACTCCGGCATAACGATATCTAAAAGTCCCGCCGTTATCTCCATGCTTCGTTCATAAAGAATCTCAAATGCTTCCTTGCCATTTTCTGCCTCTATCACCTCGTACGTACCGCTCAAAATTCTTTTCATCATGACACGTTCGACCTGTTTATCATCTACGACTAATACCTTGCTCTTTTCAGACATATTCTCACCTATCCGCCCCAAAAAAATCCCATAAAAAAAACCTGACTTTATCATAGCAAAGTCAGAGTTTCTTTTCAATAGTCATCATTTAACCTTCTGCAAAAAAAAGGTCGATTTTTCCACAAAGGCAGATATCTGTCGAAGATGCGCCAACCTGAATTTCATACGTTCCATTTACCGGAACCGGCATCTTTTTGTCTGTGTCATAACGGGAAAAATCTCTTTCTTCCAAAATAACACAGATCCGCTTTGTTTCCCCGGCATCAAGCCTGACTTTTTCAAACGCTTTCAGTTCATGAACCGGTCTGTCTTTTTTCTGTTCCGGTGCCACATAAATCTGAACGGTTTCTTTCCCTGCATGTTCTCCTGTATTGGTTACCGAACAGGAAACTTTCACGGTCTGTCTGCCATTTTCCTGCTGCCGTATAATTTCAAGATCATTATAGGTAAATGCCGTATAGGAAAGTCCATGACCAAACGGGAACAGGACATCTGTTTTTTTTGTGTCATAATAACGGTAACCGACCATCACACCTTCCCTGTACTCCACACGGTCTTTCTTTCCAAATGTTCCGATCGTATGTGCCGGGCACTGTGACGCATCACGGATAAATGTTTCTGCCAGCTTTCCGGATGGATTTACTTTTCCAGACAAGATCTCTGCCAGGGCTGTTCCCCCTTCCATACCGGCATAGTAGCTCCAGAGGATTGCTTTTGCCTTTTCTGCCCACGGCATCTCAACCGGTGCACCTGCATACATGCAGACCACCGTATCCGGCACGGCCTTTAGCAGAGCATCGATTACTTCATCCTGCCCGTATGGCAATTTCATGTTCACGCGGTCAAGTCCCTCCACATCAAAATCGTGGTTCAGTCCGCCCACAAAAATAACAATGTCACTTGCTTTTGCCAGCGCAACTGCTTCCGCTAAGGCTTCCTGCTGTTTTTCATCCAGTGTTCTTCCACTTACAGTGCTTTCCTTTTCGGTATCCTCTGCAGTCTCCGTGCTCGCCGCCTGCCAGTTGATCTCAGATGCCTCTTTCTTATCCGGAATCACATAGCCCGGTGCGTAAGAAACTTTCACATTTCCACCAAGTAACTTTTTGATTCCCATAAGCGGTGATATCTCATACAGTGCCTTGATTTCTGCACTTCCTCCCCCGTTCGAATGGATCGCAGCGGCATTTGCGCCGATCACGGCAACCTTACAGCCGGATTCTGCCTGAAGCGGTAATACCTGATCTTCATTTTTCAGTAAAATCATGGACTCGCGCGCCACATCGAGCACTGCCCTGCGGTGTTCCTCCGTATTGTATGCGCCTGTCTTACGATGTTTTTTCTCCGGTCCGATCATTTTTAAACGCAGCATCATGCGGAGGATATTGCGCACTTTCTCATCCACCAGCGATTCTTCGATTTCTCCATCCTTCACTGCTTTTAACAGAGGCTCTGCCATGTACTGTTCGTCGAACTGATACTTGACATCCATCTCAAGATCCAGCCCGGACTCTGCAGCCAGTTTCGTATCGTGCACAGCACCCCAGTCGGAGATTACCACACCGTCAAATGCCCAGTCTTTCCGCAGTTTTTCATTGAGCAGGGATTTACTCATACAGCAGTGCTCACCGTTTAACAGATTATAGGCTCCCATCAGCGCAAGGGTGTGTCCCTTTTCTACCGCCGCTTGAAATCCCGGAAAATAAATTTCTTCCAGTGCTGTCTCATCGATGATTGTATCCACCCAGAGTCTTTCGGTTTCCTGTGAGTTTGCCGCAAAATGCTTCACGCATGCCGCAACATCGTTTTCCTGGATTCCCTCGATCATCGGTACAACCAGTTCTTCGATGAGTCCCGGATCTTCGCTCATATATTCAAAATTCCTGCCACAGAGCGGACTCCGCTTGATGTTGATGCCCGGAGCTAAGATCACATCTTTGCCCCTGCCTCTTGCCTCCTCGCCCAGCACTTCTCCGGCTTTCTTTGCCAGCGCACGGTTCCAGGTGGATGCAATGGCGCTGTTGCACGGAAGATAAGTCACATAATCTTCCGTCGTCCCGACATTCCGCCATTCATTGTCCGCAAATTCTGCGCGCACTCCCATCGGTCCATCCGACATATAGAGCGGTGGGATGGAAAGCCGCTCCACTCCTTCGGTGCGGAATAACCCCGCACCGTGGATCATGCCGATCTTTTCTTCTAAAGTCAGTTCATTTAAAATCTGTTCAATATATGTTTCCTGCATTAAAATACAACCTCTGCCTTGCCGTTACCGTCAAATGCTACGATGACATTTTCCCCATCCTGTGTATAGAATGCACCGGTTACCTGCTTTGGAGTGCCAACGTTCATCAATGCCACTTTGGATGCCTTATTACTCTCTACCGCGATCTGATAAGAAGATCCGTTCTTTACAACATTTGCAGATGCTTCTTTTTCATTTTCCGTTCCATATACGACAGTTTCTGCCTTGATGCCATCTTTTAATGCATATGCACGGAATGTCACACCATCTGCATAGTCATAAACTGCATTATCATTTCTTGCTCCCATAGCCACAATACTGCCCTCTTTGACATAAAGAGGAATACTTAAGTAACCATGTTTCTCTTTGTACCATTTACCGCCCTCTTTGACTTCTCCGGTCAGTAAGGATGTCCAGGTTCCCTCCGGCAGATAGTACTCTGCGATGCTGTCATCACGGAAGATTGGTGCAGCCAGTAAGGAATCACCTAACATATACTGGGTTGCCAGGTAAGCACAGTTCTTGTCCTCGGTAAATTCAAGCACCATGCTCCGCATCATCGGGATACCGGTCTTTGATGTCTCGATCGCATTGCGGTACAGATACGGCATTAAGGATGCCTTAAGCTGTGCGAAATAACGTACCACATCTACTGCTTCCTCATCATATGCCCACGGCACACGGTAAGAAGTAGATCCGTGCAGTCTTGAATGGGAAGAAAGCAGTCCGAATGCACACCATCTCTTATAGACATCCGGTGTGGAGGTACTCTCAAATCCTCCGATATCATGGCTCCAGTATCCAAAACCGGAACTTGTCAGTGACAGGCCTCCGCGAAGGCTCTCCTCCATGGATTCATAATCAGACCAGCAGTCACCGCCCCAGTGAACCGGGAACTTCTGTCCGCCTGCAGTTGCAGAACGTGCAAAAAGAACAGCCTCTTTTTCACCTTTTTTCTTCTTTAATACGTTAAATACCACCTTATTGTAAAGGTATGTATAGTAGTTGTGCATCTTGACCGGATCAGAACCGTCGTAATATACCGCATCTGTCGGGATTCTCTCACCAAAGTCGGTCTTGAAGCAGTCAACACCCATATCGAGCAGTGCCTCTAACTTTTTGCTGTACCACTCGCAGGCTGCAGGGTTAGTAAAGTCCACAATGGCAAGTCCCGGCTGCCACATATCCCACTGCCATACATCGCCATTTGGACGTTTTAAGAAGTAACCGCCCTCGACACCCTCTTTGAACATGGATGACTCCTGTCCCACATAGCTGTTGATCCAGACACAGATCTTTAATCCTTTTGCTTTCAGACGTTTTAACATGCCCTCCGGGTCCGGGAATACTCTTGAATCCCAGGTAAAATCACACCAGTTGAAATCTTTCATCCAGAAGCAGTCAAAATGAAATACGGATAACGGGATCTTGCGGTCAAACATTCCATCGACAAAACTGTTGACTGTCTTTTCATCATAATTTGTCGTAAAGGATGTGGACAGCCAGAGCCCGAATGTCCACGGTGCCGGAAGTGACGGTTTTCCAGTGATATCTGTATAGCGCATCAGCACTTCTTTCATCGTCGGCCCGTTGATCAGGAAATAATCAAGGTTTTCACCCGGTACGGAAAATTCAACCTTGGTTACCATCTCTGTTGCAACTTCAAAGGACACGCGCTCCGGATGGTTTACAAACACACCGTATCCTTTATTGGAAATATAAAACGGGATATTTTTATAAGACTGCTCTGTGGAAGTACCGCCGTCCTCGTTCCAGATATCCACGCTCTGTCCATTTTTTACAAACGCAGAAAAACGCTCGCCAAGTCCATAGATCAGCTCGCCAACGGAAAGTGATAACTGCTCTCTCATATAAGCATCTTCCGATCCTTTATCATAGGCAAAACCTTTCCAGTCGGTCTTCATGTATGCAAGATCTCTCCATCCGCTTGCAGTGATTTTCTCCTCACCGCGGTAAAATGTGAGTGCTCCGTTCTCTTTCTGCACTTCCAGACGCAGTGTACCGCTTGAAATGACCAGTTTGTCCTCCGTATCTTCTGCCTTTAAATGTCCGCTCTCCGCAGGTGCGATCTCAAATGACGGTGCCTTTTTCTGCACGCCCATGTGATGATAAGTCTGAACCCTAAGCACTTCCTCATACGGTGCTGAAATCACGATCGTGAGGTTGATTCCGCCAAGGGTATCGCCGCGCTGTGTGATCTTGCTTGTCGGCGCACAGATCGTCACCTGATCTTTCTCGATTTTTGAAAAATATACTTCTGCCGGAGAAAAGCACTCGCAGCGCTCTTTCTGCAGCCAGCATCCATTACTGAATTTCATATGATAATCCTCCCTGTTTTCCGAAGGAAAATGCGACTGCTATCAGGCGCAGAGGATTTTCCTCCCTGTAATTATCTCATTTTGTCTCATCTTACTATACCCACCCTGCAAAAAATACCCTCTAAATTGTACATAAAACACTCGATAAATTTGACAAACAAAACGTTCGCATTTATACTTACGTTTAGTACTTTTATCATTGGAACAGGAAGGTTATTTTTATGTATCGCGTTTTAATTGCAGATGATGAATCCATTATCCGGGAAGGTATCAAATGTCTGTTCGACTGGGAATCTCTCGGCTATACGATCGCCGGAGAAGCTGCAAACGGTGAGACGGCCTATCAGCAGATTCTTGCCTTACAGCCGGATATCGTTCTCTTAGACATCCGCATGCCGGGAATGTCAGGGCTTGACGTTATCCGGGAGGCAAGAGCACAGGGTTTTACCGGAAAAGTCATTATCTTAAGCGGTTACTCTGATTTCAAATATGCGCAGGAAGCCATCCGTTACGGAGTGCAGTATTATCTGACAAAGCCGATCGACGAGGATGAACTTGAGGAGATTCTTCGTTCGATCAAAGAAAACTTAGACAAGGCTGCTGCAACTGCAAATACCCGGGAACATTACCGTGAAAAGGCAAGAGAGACCATCATCCGCGATCTTTTAACGAATGATATCGATCTTTCCCACATAAATACAACAGATCTCCATCTGACAGCAGACACCTATCAGGTTGTGATCTATGAGAAATACAGTCACAATACTGCAGATGCCTCCTATCGTTTTTCGGATCTTCTGCGCGTGACGAATCAGGATAATAACTCCTACGATAACATTACGCTGCAGTATCATGAGGTTATTTTGCTGAAAGGCACTTTTGCCATTCAAAAATTTAATGATTTTCTGGAGCGTTACCAGAGAGAACGGCGTCCACAGGAGAATTCTCCTCTTGACAGTCTCTTTATTACATATGGTGCGCGTGTGTCAGACCTGTCGGAAGTCTATATTTCCTATATTCAGGCGAAACAGCTCTTAGAACGCCGTTTCTTCTGCGAGCAGGAACAGCACACGATCGGTTATGCCGAACTGCCGGACCCGGACAGTTTAAAATCCATCTTAAACGACGCTTTTTTAAACCGTTACGCTACCAGCCTGTTTGAATATCTTCAGGCATTCAACCGCAATATGTTAGCGGAGACTTTGACACAGCTTACCAATGAACTTTACCATGCTGCAGATTCGATTGATTCCATACGGCTTTTCCTGACAGACCTTTATCTGCAGATCAAGGAACAGGCAAACCGGCTTTACAATGGTGCAAATATCCCGTTTCCGAGCAATGCGGATATCATCCGTCTGATCGAAGAAAAATATTATCTCTACGAGATCATCCTGTACTTCACGGAACAGTTTGAGATGATCATGTCCTCGATTGGTAACTCTTCCCGTGAAAGCGTGCTGGATGATATTCTGCACTACATCAACCACAACTATGCAAGCAATATCACATTAGAAAATATTGCACCGCTGTTTGGTTACAACAGCTCCTATCTCGGAAAGATTTTCCGCAAAAAGATGGGTGAAAACTTCAACTCATACGTCGACCATGTCCGCATCAAACACTCGATGGAACTTCTCTGTTCCTCAGAGTTAAAAGTTTATGCGATTGCAGAAAAAGTCGGTTACCGGAATGTCGATTATTTCCATATCAAGTTCAAAAAATATGTTGGAAAAAGTCCGGCAGAATACCGGAAAGAACATAAAAATGAATAAATTTTCATAAAAACTGCCGCCCTATGGGTGAATAGATGCCCCCCTTTCTCTGTAAGTTCAGAAAAAGGGGGGCATATCACCGTGAGGCGGCAGTTTTTATTTTTAAGATCCGAGTGTCAAACGCTGGCTTTAAGTTTTTCGATTGGCAAATGGCACCGCATTGCCTGTCATTTTAAGAAATCATACTGTGACATATAAAGTTTATAATACTCACCCTTCTGTTCCATCAGTTCGTCATGATTTCCACGCTCTAAAATATCGCCTTTATCCACATATAAGATGCAGTCTGCATTTTTGATCGTAGAAAGTCTGTGTGCAATGATAAAAGAAGTCCGTCCCTTCAAAAGTTCGTTCAATCCTTTCTGCAAAAGCAGTTCCGTCTCTGTATCAATGCTCGAAGTCGCCTCATCTAAGATCAGGATCTTCGGATCTGCAAGCAGTGCCCTTGCAAAGGAAATAAGCTGTCGCTGACCGGCAGAAAGCCTGCTTCCTCTTTCATTCACTTCTGTCTCATAACCGTTTTCCATCTCCATGATAAAATCATGTGCACAGACTGTTTTTGCTGCCCGGATCACTTCCTCATCCGTTGCACTGCGGTTGCCATAGCGGATATTATCCATGATCGTTCCTGCAAAAATAAAGCTGTCCTGCATCATGATCCCCATCTGGGTTCTTAAGGAGTGCAATGTCACCTTCGAGATATCAATGCCATCGATCGTGATCACTCCGGAATCTACATTATAAAAACGGCTGATGAGGTTCACGATCGTGGATTTTCCTGCCCCGGTCGGACCGACGATCGCATAAGTTTCACCCGGTTCTGCCGTAAAATTAATATCTTCCAGAATCTTCTGCCCCGGTTCATACCCAAAAGACACATGGGAAAATTTCACTTCTCCCACCACTTCCGGCATCGGGATTGCATCCGGCTCATCCCTGACACCCACCGGCTCATCGATCGTCTCAAAAATCCTCTCAAGATAAGAGATTGCTGTCAAAAGAGAATTGTAAAATCCGGCAAGTGTGTTGATTGGTGCCCAGAAACGCCCAATGTACGCGGTAAATGCGATCAGAACACCGACGGTCAGTGTCATATCCGGTGCTAAAATCCAACGGACACCCAGCACATAGATCAGTGCCGTCGTAAATGTCGAAATAATATCCACGCTCGGTCCCATCGTAAAGTTAAACATTACCGCACGCATCCAGGATTTCCGGTAATTTTTACTTAGGTTATTAAAGATTCCGGTATTCTCATTTTCCCTTACAAAAGACTGCGTCACACGGATTCCATTGATACTCTCCGCAATGTACGCATTTAAGTTTGACTGTTTGTTGCTCTGGATCTGCCATGCCCTGCGCTGTTTTTTCTTGATTAAGATAATCACAAATGCAAGAACCGGCAATCCGCACAGACAGATCAGCGTCAGCCGGACATCGAGTGCAAACATAAACATCAGGATAAAGATCAGGTTGCACAGATCTGTGAATGTGTTGACAATACCATTGCTCAAAAGATCACTTAGGCTGTTCACATAATTGACCACACGCACCTGAATTTTTCCATGTGGTCTGTCATCATAATAGGAAAATGGAAGTTCCTGCAGATGACAGAAAATATCATAGCGGATGTCATGTACGATATTCTGCCCGATCACACTCATGGTCTTGATCTTGATCCGCAGGGAAAGACCCGAATAAAGTGCGATCAGCAATGTCGCAATACTGTAAAATGTGATCGATTTCATATCTTTTTCCGGGATGCTGTGATCCATCACATTCTGGAAAAAGATCGGGATCGCCATGGTAAGTGCCGAGGAAGAAAGCATCAGAAGAATAACGCCTGCCATCTTCTTTTTGTAGGGAGCAATGTAACCTGCAAGACGTTTGAGCTGGTTTACATCAAAACTGTCCTCTAATATCTCATCCATATCATATCTGTTTCTTGCCATCTTATTTCTCCTCCTTTCCGTTTAAAATTTCCTGTGGGATCTCGCCATACTGGTTATGGAAAGCCGTCGCGTAATAACCTCCCGCCGCCACTAACTGCTCATGTGTTCCCTGTTCAATGATGCGTCCGTTATCCATGACAAGGATCAGATCTGCATCTCTAATGGAAGAAATGCGGTACGCAATGACAAAGATCGTGCACTTGTTATCTAATTTCTTCAACTGGCTCTGGATATAACTCTCCGTCTCCATATCGACCGCCGATGTCGTATCGTCAAGAATCAGAATCGACGGATCTTTCAGCAGTGCCCTCGCAAGGGAGATACGCTGTTTCTGTCCGCCGGAAAGTCCGACACCGCGCTCACCCACAATCGTATCATATCCATCCGAAAGTGCCTGGATAAAATGATTGGCATCCGCCATGATCGCAGCCTGTTTGACTTCTTCGAACGAACAATTCGGCCTTCCGTATGCGATATTTCCTTCGATCGTATCCGAAAAAAGGAACACATCCTGCATCGCCATGCCGATATTGTCACGCAGGTTATAAAGATCCATGTCGCGGACATTCACACCATCCACAAGGACTTCTCCTTCATCGACATCGTATAATCTCGGGATCATCTGTACGAGTGTTGTTTTACCACTGCCGGTTGATCCGATGATTCCCAGGGTCTGACCACTTTTTACTGCAAAGCTGATATGGGAAAGCACCGCCTCTTTGTTTTCCTTATAATAACGGAAGGAGACATCGCGGAATTCCACGCGTCCGCTCGATACAATTTTATCCGGCTCCTTGCAGTGCTCATCATTCAGATCAACCTCCGTGTCAAGAATTTCACGGATACGGCTTAAGGATGCCAGTGCTCTTGAGCTTTGCAGGATGACCATAGCCAGCATCATTAAGGACATCAGGATCTGTACAATATATGTGGTAAAAGCAGTGAGGTCACCGACCTGCATATTCCCTACGATAATCTGCCTGCCGCCAAACCATACAACAGCAAGTGTCGTTCCATTCATCATGAGCATCATCAGCGGCATTACAATAATAATCGTCTTAAATGCACCCAGACTGGTCTGCTTTAAGTCTTCGTTGGAGGCTGCAAACTTCTTTTCCTCATAGTCACCACGGACAAAGGATTTGATCACGCGGACATTTGTAAGCATTTCCTGAATATTGGAGTTCAGTGCATCGAGCTTCTTCTGCATGATCTTGAACTTCGGGAATGCAATCTTAATTAAAACCGCAATAACTCCGACCAGAATCGGGATCACGATCAGCACAATCACCGCCAGCTCCGCATTCATGACAAACGCCATAATCAGTGCACCGATCAGCATTCCGGGCGCACGAAGCATCATCCGGAGAGCCATGTTAATCAGGTTCTGTACCTGTGTAATATCATTGGTCAGACGGGTAATCAGGGATCCGGTACTGAACTGGTCAAGATTGGCAAAAGAAAAGGTCTGTACCTTATCAAATGCATCCTTTCTCAAATCTGCGGCAAAGCTGACTGCTGCCTTCGCGCCAAAATATGCGCCGCCAACACCACCTGCCATCATGAGAAGTGCTACTAAAATCATCAACGCGCCGGTTCCTGTAATATAACCGACACTTCCATTCGCCACACCGACATTAATAATATTTGCCATAAGCTTCGGCAGAACCACTTCTCCAATGACCTCCACGATCATCATTAGCGGTCCGATAATAAATGCCGGCAGATACGGTTTAATATACTTCCAATATCTTTTCATCGTCTTCCTTTCCTTGCATCTGCTTCAAATATCCTGCAATATATCTGAATAGTTACTGTAATTTAACCTTTAGTTTTTAAGTTTAATGATTTGATTTTTTAATGTCAATGAAATCCCAAATGTTTCATAAAAAATTTATAAATCTTTCGTCAATTTGACGAATTTATCTTCTTCTGGTCTTATCAAAAAGTTTAAAATTGGTACTTTCAGCAATACCAGTATTGTTTATACTAAATAGCAACATCAGTGTCATACATACCCTGCAGCAAAAGCTATTCCAATATAGCTGCCCTGCACTATGACCTGTTTAATATTTATATGAAAAGAGGAGTAACCTATGAAAGAACACAAGCAACTAATGAAAATCGCATTTACCGGCCTTATGGCTGCACTTTCCTATGTGGTATTTACCTTTTTACAGATCCGGATTCCGCTTCCGGGCGGTGATGCCACTTCCATCCATCTCGGAAATGCCATATGTGTTCTCGGTGCCCTGCTGCTCGGCGGCTTATATGGCGGATTAGGTGGTGCCATCGGAATGACAATCGGTGATCTGCTTGACCCGGTTTATATTGTCTACGCACCGAAAACCTTCTTATTAAAATTATGCATCGGTTTAATCACCGGACTTGTTGCCCACAAAATCGGACACATCACGAAAGAAACCGATAACAGAAAGGTTTGGAAATGGGTGATCCTTGCTGCAGCTGCCGGGTTATTATTCAACGTGATTTTTGATCCTTTAATCGGCTATCTTTACAAGCTGCTGATTCTTGGAAAACCTGCTGCAGAGCTTACCCTTGCATGGAATGTAACCGCTACCTCCATCAATGCCGTAACCTCTACGATCGTTTCAAGCGTTGTTTACATGGCCCTTCGTCCCGCCCTTAAAAAGGCCGGATTATTCATGGAATTGTAATTATTTCCTTGCGTGCATCATTACAGACCATAAAACAAAAATCACTGTTTTTTAGACAGTGATTTTTGTTTTATCCTGATAAAATAATTTTTCGTGTTCCTCTGTACAAGACATCTTCCATAAAGCTTTTAGGTATTTTTATTTATAAAGTCTATTACCTCTTTCTTTGTCGGCATACATAAGAGGGCTCCCTGACGTGTTGCACAAATTGCTCCACATGCAGATGCAAATTGCACAATGTTTCGCATTTCCTTCAAAGTCAGATCCTCCATTCTCATTCCTGTGCAGCACATCTGATACAACAGTCCTCCAAGGAACGCATCACCGGCTCCATTGGCATTTACCATTTTTACCCTATAGGGTTTAACGTATTCCGCACCATTGACGTAATAAAAATAGCTTCCTTTCTCTCCCATGGTAACTGTTACAAGTTTTCTTCCATTTTCCGATAGCATTTGGGATCCCACAGGAATATCATTGGTATTCGTCAAAAGCTCCATCTCTTCTTCAGAAACTTTCAATATATCCACTAATGGAAGAAAAGAATTCATTACATCCACAGCCTCTTTTCTGCTCCACAGCACTTCTCTATAATTTGCATCAAAAGATATTAATTTTCCATGCTCTTTTGCGTATTTTGCAGCCCAGAATGCCGCTTCCCTACATGGATTATCCGTCAGTGATGCACTACTTACATGTAAAATCTTACTGTCTTCTATCATCTGTGTATTGATCTGTTCCTTTTCAAGCATAGTATCTGCACCAGGTTTTCTCATAACTGTGAAGCTACGCTCCCCACTTTTCTCCAGATGTACAAAGGCCAATGTCGTGTATGCTTTATCTGTGAACTGGATTCCTTCTGTTCCAATTCCACTCTCTTTTACCTTTTTTAAAAGATACTCTCCAAACTCATCATTCCCAAGCATTCCCATTAAAGCTGCGCTTCCTCCAAGCTTCACAACTTCGGCTAATACATTACTTGGCGCACCGCCTGGCTGTCTTTCATATAGGGAATGCCCCTCCTGCGAAAATCCACCCGGTGAAAAATCAATTACTAATTCTCCTAATGCTGTTACATCCGTCACTTGCTTTTCCTCCTAATTGTCATAAGTACATCCTGCCTGGATAATAATATTAGGGCAATGGATTCCATAGTTTCCAGTGCGCACTGCACCTTTTACATTTGTCATCATTTTATCAATTTCTTCATCTTTTACAAACACGATGGGACACTTATTTTCAAATCTCTTTTTATATTCATCAAGCTGTTGCGGCGCATAATGATAAATCCCCTCTGACAAATATACTTTTTCTACAGAAAATTCATCAAGCACTCCATCCAGCACTTGTAAAATTGTCGGTAAATTGGGAAGAAAAGCCAAATCCACAACCTCCACACCCAATGGAATATTATATCCAGCATCTGTGATTGCCAGATGATCCCTATGTCCGGTTCTGGCAAGTAATGATCTTGTTTGCGCATTCAAAATACCGTATTTTTGCATGATAATTTCTCTCCTTTAATCATTTCTGTTTACTATAATTGTAATTATTAAAACAACTGCAGATACAACCAGCTGCCAATATGAATTGATTCCATTTACATTTAAACCATTCGTAATCATCGTCAGCATCATTGCACCCATAATACTTCCACGAATAGTACCTGAGCCTCCATTCAAAGAAGTTCCTCCTATAGCAACCGCTGTAATTACATTCATGTTCATGGTAAGCGCCAGCGTCGGTTGTCCGCTTCCTGTACGGCTGCTCAAAATAATTCCACCGATACTTGCACAAATCCCACTCACAATATATAAGATAATTTTTACTTTTTTAACATGAATTCCTGACAATTTAGCAACATCACTATTTCCTCCGATTGCATATACATGCCTTCCAAATGGTGTCTTATTCAATATAACGGAAGCAATAATTGCGAATATAACTAATAACCATACCTGGTTTGGAATTCCTAATATACTTCCACGTCCAATATTCAAGAATTTATCAGGCAAACCATATACTGCTGTTCCACCGGTCAACAGACTAGCCGCTCCATTAGCCAGATTCATTGTTGCAAGTGTTACAACCATTGGAGGCAGATTAAATTGAGTAACTAAAAATCCATTAAGTGCACCTAATACTATTCCAACACCCAATCCGGCAATAAGAGAGACTACTATACTTACTCCATTGCTCATCAATATCGAAATTACCATTCCTGTCAGACATGCTACTCCGCCTACACCAACATCAATATCTCCAGATATCATAATAAATGTCATCCCGATAGCAACAATTGCGGTAACTGCCATCTGTCTAAAAATATTAACGACATTGCTCGCTGTCAGAAAATTCTCATTTGATATAGCAAATAGTACTCCCACAAAAACGACAACAAATAAAATACCCCATTTATTAAACAGTTCCCTATAATTAAGTTGTTTTTTCATAGTCTTTTCCAACGGCCATTGCCATAATCCTTTCTTCTGTAAACTCTTTCCGCATTAATTCACCCGATATCTTACCTTCATACATCACCAGAATACGGTCACTCATTCCCATTACTTCCGGAAGCTCAGATGATATCATTAAAACTGCAATACCCTTTGCGGTCAATTCATTAATCAATTTATATATTTCAGCCTTTGCTCCTACATCAATTCCTCTGGTAGGTTCATCCAGCACCAATATATCCGGTTTTCTGGCCAGCCATTTCGCCAGAATCACTTTTTGCTGATTTCCTCCGGAAAGATATACTGCCTTTTGCTTCGGTCCAGTTACTTTAATCTTTAACATTTTTACAAATGTCTCATACATTTCATTTGCAAGCTTTTTTTGGACAAAACCATGCTTTGTAATTTGTTGCAGATTTGGTAAAATCAGATTATCAATAACAGGAAATTTTAAAATAACGCCTTCACTTTTCCTGTCTTCCGTAACCCATGCCATTCCCAAATCCATAGCACATTTAGAGTCTTTAATAGAAACTTTCTGATTTTTTACATATATTTTTCCGTCCCGATATGTATCTTCTCCAAAAAGAAGTCTGACAAGTTCCGTCCGTCCCGCGCCTACAAGACCTGCAATTCCCAAAACCTCTCCCTTGTGTAACGAAAGGCTGATATGCTGTGGAGTGTAGGCACTGGTGATTCCTTTTTTCTCGACTCCGGATAGATCTTCTACCCGGAGTACCTCCTCACCAAAGCATACTCTTTCCCTATGGTAATAATCATCATAGGTACGACCTACCATCAAGGAAACAATTTCATCCTCACTGCTCTCATTTGCAAGTAACTCTTTCACAAGTGCTCCATCTTTTAATACAAATATTTCATCAGAAATTTCAAGAATTTCCTGCATACGATGTGAAATAAAAACAAAAGAAACGCCTTGCTCTTTTAATTTTCTTACAATCAAAAATAACTTCTCTATTTCAGAATCTGACAATGAAGATGTTGGTTCATCTAAAATAATGATCTTCGCATTTCCTTTTAACGATCTGGCAATTTCAATCAACTGTCTTGCTGCAATATCTAATTCAGAAACCTTTGTGTCGGGAGAAAAGTCCAGACCTACCATTTCCAATAGGTCCTTCGTTATTCTCCTCATTTCTTTTTTATCCAGAAATCCATTTTTTCGTATTTCATCTCCCACGAAAATATTTTCCTGGATTGTCATTTGTGGTAAAACCAGCAATTCCTGATGAACCATTCGGATACCCAGTTTTTTTGCTTCTTCAATACTCAGTTTTGTATATTCTTTACCATCAAGTATTATGGTTCCTTCATCCGCTTCATAGCTTCCGGCAATAATTTTGCATAGTGTGCTCTTTCCGGCTCCGTTTTCTCCTATCAGCGTTACAACATGTCCTTTTTTAATCTTAAGGGAAATGTCTTTCAGAACAGGAACAGTTGAAAATGATTTATTTATGCCTTGTACTTCTAAAATAATATTTTCCACCTTTGTCACCGTTGCTCCTTATATTCTTATATTTATCCAGACTATTTATATGCGTTCAGTTCATTTTTAAGCTCTGCCTGCTCCTCAATATCCTGTTTAACATTTTCTTTTGTGATCACTCTAACCGGAACCGCAACATCTCCTGCATCTTCTCCATTAATTGCCTTTAATGCCGCATCCACTGTCATTGCACCTATTTCTGCAGCATTTTGAGCTACTGTAGCCACAAATGGGCCATCTGTCTGTAATGCATCTAATAGTCCCTGTTCGTCATCTACACTCAAAATTTTAATCTCATTTCTTTCCGCTGATGTCACAGAGGCAAGTGCCCCCACTCCCATACCGGCACTACTTCCGAAAATATAATCAATACTTCCTTGCGGCTGACCGATTAAAAGGTCATCAATCAGAGTCTGAGTTGCTTCTACTGTACCGGCACTGGGAATAATTTCTCGTAACTCAACATTATCCATATCTTCAAATTGCTGCACAAATCCGGCACATCTTTGAGTATTCGATGCAGAGGACATAAAATTAATATAATAAATCACAAACTGATCTTTATCTGTTCTCTGGTTCATATCGTCAATAATCCATTGCGCATCAGCTTTTCCTATCTCAGCATTGTCACTTGCTACCCTTCCCATAAAGGTTACTTCGTCAGACTCCAATCGTGCATCAAAATTAATTAAGGGAATTCCTGCTTCATTTGCTTCCTTAGCTGCTGGAATAATAGCCTCAAATCCTCCTGTACAAATTGCATCATAATTATTGGCTACTGCATGAGTAATCAATTCTCCCACCAGGGGGAAATCCTCCTGTCCATCAAAAACATCTAACTGGACATTAAGCTCTTCTGCTCTTTTCTTTGCTCCTGCACATAAATATACGAAAAAATCATAATGCTGAGCCGGTGAAATAAATGCAATACGAATCGTATCCGTATTATTGTCGTTATCAGAATTATTATCAGAATCACTGTTGTTTGTCTCTTCTGTTATTTCAACACTCGATATCTCTGTATCTGATGCGTTTCCGCACCCCACAAGACACCCCAACAATAACATTACACTGCTTACTACTGCTACTACTTTTTTCCCTGTCTTTTTCATCATAAATCCTTCCTCTCTAATTCTTTTCTGTTATTTTATTATACTTTTCAATTACCATTTTAACAATTTCATGCTCCTGCGGTAAACCACATACTCTGGATACTGTTTCGTTAATCCCTGTCTCTCTGATCATCTTCTGAATTTCCATTGCTTTATCATCTCTCGGTTCATCATAAGCAAATCCGTATGCAATTGCCTCTGCCAATGCATCATATGGAAGTCCGTGTTTATAACAGAAATAAGCATTACCAGTCAGTCTGTCATTTCTGGCCAATTTTCTGACAGGATCAAATCCAACACGATAAATATAATCAATCAATACCTCTTTCGGGGCTGGAAGTAGACAGAATTTCCACAACCGTTCCTCATCAATACTGAATTCCAAAGAAAGTGCCTTCACAGCTTCTTTCAATACGGTGTCCATAAGATTTTTTACTTCCATATCCTTTTCTGCATCACCAATCGTCTGATATCCTTTAAAATATCCTGCATAAGCACATGTTGCATGAGGAGCATTATAGGTATAAAGCTTAATATCCTTTAGTTTCTCAAGATCATCTGTTAACTCCATCCATTCCACCTGACTCAGATCCACGTTAACCGGCTTCTGAATAAGCAATGAGGCAACTGCCAGCGATTCAATAGATAAGCTTTGAGAATTCTCTGCTCCCGTTGATCTGCGAACGATAACATCTCTTACTGCCACATGCTCCTTAAACCATTCCTGCGCCTTGTCGGAAAGATTTGCTGAAAAATCCTGCTCCACCTGCTTTATAAAATGATTTAAATTAGTGCAGGAAAGAATTGTAAGATCTTTTCCATTTCTTTCTGCTCTCTCTTCAAGTCCCCGTGCCAGATACTCAGATGCCTCCGCAATATCTTCCGGGTAAAGACATAATGTAATCAGATCGCAATCCAGAATATCGTTTTGGCAGGAATACTGTTCATCACATTCAAATGCCTGATATCCCTTTACCTCTACTTCTCTTGTCCTGGATGCTTCCAATAATTTTACCTGGTAACTTCCAGCTTCTTTGAGAGCTTTAATTACCTTCGGATCTTTATCCAGGAAAACAACATCCCATCCTGCTGCTGAAAACACTTGTCCGATAAATCCTTTTCCTTCACGCCCAGCACCAACTACTACAATTTTACTCATATCTGTTATACCTCCTTTTCAATGTAACCACATTTTAGCACTCAAAAGTTGCGTTCGCAATCGTTAAGTTGCGAAAATATTGCGCTTAAGTTTTGGTAATTTTGCTGTATTCGCAACCGCAAAATGCATTTTCGCAATTCGTTCTTGTTTTTTTTTAGATAATATGTTTCAATAATAATAAGAAACTTTATAAAATTTTATGGAGGAATTTATGGATTTAAATAAAAGACAAACTGAAATTCTAAATGCATTGATAGAAAATGGCTCTGTTCATTCTTCTAATCTTTCAGAAAAGTATTCTGTTTCTACAGAAACAATACGAAAGGATTTCAATCTGTTAAGCTCCCTGGGATATGCTGATAAACACCACGGATTCGCAACCATCAGTCAGCAATACCTGAAGGAACACTTGAATTTTGATACTAAAATGGAGCAGAATAATCGCGAAAAAATTCTGATTGCCAAACAAGCCTTATCCTATGTTCCAGACAATAGCGTTATATTCTGTGACAGTGGTTCAACTGTATGTGAATTAGCAAAGCTTCTGTACCTTCGGACTTCCGTAACCGTAGTTACTCCCTCCTTAAGCATTGTTAATGTGCTACGCTCCATCCCAGACAGAAACCATCATTTATTCCTTTTAGGCGGATATGTAAATTACGATTTTGCACTTACGCGCTCTATGGAATTTGATAATTCTATAGAACAATTTAAATTTGCGGTATCCTTTCTTGGAACAACCGGGATTCGTTATCATGATGGTCCCACTTCATCCCGATACAGCGAAGGTATATTGCGGCAAAGAGCAATTGCAAGAAGCGATTCCAGTATTGTTCTTTGTGATCACACAAAATTTATATCTGGTGGTGTTCACCAGTATGCCAATTGGAGCGATTGTGATATTCTTATCACTGATAGCATTCCTGATTCTCCAGGCGCTAAAGATTTAATGAAACAAATTCAGGTGATTTCTTGTACGTAGATTTAAAATCTGGCAAAAATATTATTTCCCGGAATTCAAAAAGAGGTTGTCGCATGCGCAGTGAACTGCTGCCAGGCGGCGACCTCTTTTTATATTATTATTTACTATCAAATGTAATTGTTACATTTCCCATTCCACATTTCACATGATACAGACTGTCTGCACCGTTATCCTGTGTCTGCTGCGCTCCCATTCCTGCGGCTCTCATGCTTCCGACCAGAATATTACCCATTCCGCAATCCAGATCATAATTGTGCTCCTCTTCTGCTCCGTCTACCTCAATTTCCACATTGCCCTGTCCGCAGTCCACACTTAGATCCTTATTGATTTTACCGGAATACTGACATTCACCCATGGCAATGTCCATCACGGCATTCCGGCTTGTCACATTTTCACATACTGCCTGCCCGGCTCCTACCTTCAGCTCGAAGTCCTCAACTGCAATATCTGCAAGTTCAAGCTGTACCGCACCGGCTATCAAAGCCATCTCCTGTGCCTTGATTCCTTCGATCTGAAGCTTACCGGCACCGAGCTTTGCCGTAAAGAGCCGGAATGTAAAGTCCTTTGGAATCTCAATCGTACACCGCGCTCCTTTATTCTGTTTAAGTCCCCATAAGACATATATGGATTCTTCTTTCATTCCAACATTCAGCGTTTCATCCTCAAGTGAATATTCCCATCCCCCCGAAGCATCAAAGATAAGGCTTATGGTATCAGAAGTCTCCTCCTTTTCCCGGATTTCAAAAAGTCCGGCGCCAAGCTCTGCATTCAATTCCTTAACTTCACTCACCGGGATTTCATATGTGGTTCCTTTTTCTTCGATACCCTCTCCATTTACCATAAGCTCTCCGTCTGCTCCCGTGGGATTTTTATCCAGTGTACCAATATAAATACCGCTTCCCTCTCCAAAGGAAACCTTAAATCCCAGTCGGTTGGAAAGTCCTTCCATATAGGAAACCACTGATTCACTTGTTACCCTCTGTTTCCATCTGTATCCTCCGATAAATCCACAAAAGATACACAATACCAGACCAACCGCTGCCAGAATACCTGCTGTAATCAGACTGACTTTATAAAATTTCTTCATCTTCGTTTTCCTCCTTTAAGCCTTCCGAAACATTTTACGCCACAGCCACGCCGTACCCTTGCAGGCTGCCGGAACCGTCATGGCCACAAGTACAGTAAGAATCATGCACAGGATTCCTGCGGCAGCGCATAAGCATCCGCTTCCAAGCAGTGCCCCTGATACCAGAGCATTTACCGGTAATACCACAAATCCCAGCACTGCACACACAAATGCCGTGACATAAAGCGATACTGCCGCTGCTCCAAAGCCAATCAGCAAGCCGAAAATCAAACTGAAAACACTGATAATCACGGCAAATACCACACAGATCAACGCCAGAATCAATGGGGACGCAAGGATCAGTCCGATGACAATTAAGGTAATCAGCCACGCCGGTTTCGATTGCTTCTGTTGTGGCTGTGATGGTATCTGGTTGTTCTGTGAGAATGCATTCTGACTTCTAGTGTTCTGCACACCTGCATCTCTATCTCTTTCGCCCGGTGCACTCTGGTTCTGACTTTTCTCTCCTTCAAGAGAATCCTGCTCGTGCTCATAGCTCTGCAACCCCAGTCCCTCTTTGACTCCTGCTGCTACCTGTTCGGGGCTTCCCAGCTCTTTAATGACCTGCTGCTCGTTCTCCTGCCCGGCATCATTAAAATAATCATTATAATAAGTAAGTGCTTCTTCCTTTTCGCTGGGAGAAATGTCGGATAATAAAGCCTCAAGTCTCCTCATATATTCAAATCTGTTCATTTGTGGATCCTCCCTCAAAAATCTGATTGATCTTACCGGAATAGCTCTTCCATTCCTCCCGGTACATGGAAAGCTGCTGCCTTCCCTTTTCCGTAACCAGATAGTATCTGCGGTTACGTCCGGCACATTCCTGATCGTAAATGGTCAGGCATTCGTCCTTCTGCAGTCTTCGTAATACCGGATATAAGGTGGATTCCGAAACTGTAATAATCTGCCGCACATCCTGTGTAATCTTGTAGCCATATGCCCCTTCCGGCTCTTTCGCAACAACCGCAAGCACAATGGCATCCAGAAGTGCTGCCCCTGTATTAAAAACCATCCCCTTCGCTCCTTTCTGTGCGAATATGTATAATATTATACGACATATAATATTATTTACATACATACTATACGACATATAATATTATATGTCAATAATATATGATGCCAGGGTCAAAAGGTCTAAGTCCACATGAGCTTGCTCGTAAGTGGGTGAAAGACCTTATGACCCCGACATCTAATATATTTTACAAATAGAAAACTGTACTAAAGCCTACGTGCTCCAGTACAGTTTTCCCGAATAGTTGCAATTACTTCATATCTATTTACATATTGATTTTATCTACGATCTGTTATTGCATATCTGATATCTGACCTCTACCGCTCCATCTTCCAAAATGCAGCACTATAGGGAGGAAGCTCACTTCCACCACCAAAGTCATGTGGCTGTCCTGTGATCAGATCGGTCGCCATGCCACAGCCTGCATCAAAGTGGGCTGTGAACGGTACTTCATCGGCATTAATCGCTACCATTACCCGTTCATGCCCGCTTGCACGTTCGAAAATGCACTGGCGGTTTGTAAGAAGAACCGAACGGAAGCTTCCATAATTTAACGCTTCGGAATTCTTCTTTGCTTCGGCAAGCTTACTGATAAACTCAGACAATTCATTCCATTCCGGCTGTTCAAAGCAGGGACGTAACGCCGGATCGCCCTCACGCTTATCTGCCCTGGTTCCCCATTCACTTCCATAATATACACAGGGAATTCCCGGCATGCCAAAGCACATTGCATAAATCAGTGGCAAGTGCTTTTCATTGGATAAAATACTGGCGACTCTCGTCACATCGTGGTTATCTACAAAAGATAACAGATGCTTTCCTTTATAAAGTGTCCAGTTTTCCGGTCCAAACTGACGAAGCAGGGAATGATTGATTTCAAACATATTCATGCTGTTAAAGCTTGAATACAATCCCTTATAGCATTCATAATTGGTTACGGAATGAAGCATACTGTCATTCATCAGGCGGTTATAATCGCCATGAAGCATCTCTCCTAATAAGAAGAAGTCCGGCTTTTTCTCTGTTGTAAAGCTGCGAAGTGTCCGTACAAAATTCTCATCCAGACAATAAGCCACATCCAGACGCAGTCCGTCAATATCAAATTCATCAATCCAATACTGCACGGCATCCAGAATATGATGAACAACCTCACCGTTCTGAAGATTTAACTTCACCAGATCGTAATTACCTTCCCAGCCTTCATACCACAGACCATCATTATAATTGGAATTTCCACCCAGGTTGATATGAAACCAGTTCAAATAAGGAGAAGCTTCACGGTTCTTCAATACGTCCTGGAACTGATAAAAGCCTCGTCCCACATGGTTAAACACACCATCGAGTACTACGCGGATTCCATTCTCATGTAACCTCTGACAAACCTCTTTAAAATCTTGATTGGTTCCGATCCTGACATCAATCTTCTTATAATCCCTGGTATTGTATCCATGGGTATCGGATTCAAATACCGGGGAAAAATAGATGGCGTTGATTCCTAATTTCTTCATATGCGGAATCCATTCCTCCACCTTTTTAATCTTATGTGTCTGCACACCATCATTCTCAAACGGTGCTCCACAAAATCCTAACGGATATATTTGATAAAATACGCTTTCATATGCCCAAAATCCAGTGCTCATGTGCTTTCTCCCTTCTTGTCTTTGGATTGTCCATAACCGGCTGATACCTTTACTATACGATTATTCATCCTGGTCAATTATACACCTTTTCCCATTGACTAATCCAGTATTTTTTCATTTTTAATGCATTTTTCCTTCAGAATTTCATTGATAATAATTATCATTAATCACATCAACTCAAAAGAAATCCCCCATTTCCACATAGTTATCCACAATGACATACATGTCATAATTACTGCTCCACATAACTTTCCTGCAAAAATGTGATGTCACAATGACCGTTCGGAAGGATTATAGCCATTCATCCCAGAATCGCTCGACATAATGACCGATTTCCTTAAGGGACACATCCTCATACTCCCTCCACTCTCTTGGAAACATTCTCTGATATGGTGTCGTCAGAAACCGTTCATCCAGAAGTGCCACAATGCCAATATCCTCTGCGGTACGGATCACACGTCCTGCTGCCTGCAATACCTTGTTCATCCCCGGATAGCGATAGGCATAGTCAAATCCGTTATCCCCCTGCCGGTCAAAATACTTCTTTAAAATCTCCCGTTCATTACATACCATCGGAAGTCCTGTGCCTACAATGATCGCACCAATAAGCTGATCCTTCTTTAAATCAATTCCCTCACTGAAAATTCCACCTAACACGCAGAAGCCCAGAAGCGTTCGGTCTTCTTCGTATTCAATCTCCATGTGGATAACTTCTTCGAGAAAGTTCTCTTTGCACGCCGGAGGGTCTTCCATTGGGAGCTCCGTTATCGGAAGCTCTATTCCCGGTAGCTCTGTTATCGGTAGTTCTGTTTTCAGTAGTTCTGTTTTCGGTAGTTCTGTGGAGAAAGCAGAAGAAATCTCCCGGGCAGATCTGCCGCCACCAAATCTCATCAGGAATTCCTCCCGGCTCTGCTCATTCATATATTCATCCTGCACAAGACATTCCACCTGCTCATCGGCAAAATTCTCCTCATACACCTCAAGAACCTTCTTTAAAAAGGCATGGGAAGGAAAAAATACCATATAGTTTCCGGTCCGCATCTGAACAATCCGGTGCAGATAGGAAGCAATGTTATAATATTCACTCTCTGTTCTGCGGCTGTATTTACTGGTTACATCATTGGCAATAAACAGTCCCTTACGTCTTGCATCAAACACGGACTTCGCATAAACCTCATAATCCCCTTCGTCTGCACCAAGAAGCTGCTTATAATACCGGATCGGAAGCAGCGTTGCCGAAAACAACACACTGCACCGTCCACGCATCATGCATTCTCTAAGATTCTTAGACGGGTTCACATTAAAAAGCTTCAGTTCGAAGCAGTTATCCGCCGTATATTGGGAATAAATTTCATAATGATCATCTAACAGCTCATGGATCATCAGAAAATGGGACAGCTTGAAATAAAATTCCAGCAGTTCCTTCCGGACCGGGCTGTCTTCATGATCCTCCAGATAATGATCAATTGCTTCGGACAGCCGGATTACGCCCCGTACGAACGGTGCAATATCCTCTTCCTCCCAGCATACATACTCATCACACAGCCGCTTTAATTCCAAAAGCTCCTTATTACACCTCTCCAGCAGACGGTAAATATGCAGATCGTAATCCTTTACGACCTTTTTTAGCCCCAGGAATTCCTCCTTCTGAAGCGTTGCACTGTACATTTCCCTTCCCCGGTCCACCAGATTATGTGCCTCGTCAATCAGGAAAATATAGTCTTCCCGCACTCCTTCGGAAAAGAACCGCTTCAGATAGACATGTGGATCAAACAGATAGTTATAATCACAGATGATCATATCCGCAAACAGACTCATATCCAGACTCATTTCAAACGGACACACCTTATGGCGTGCTGCATATTCTTCGATCTTTTCACGGGAAAAGTTATCTTCATGGATCAACAGATCATAGATCGCATCGTTAATCCGGTCAAAATGTCCCTTTGCATAGGGACAGTCTACGGGATTGCACTCGGTTTCCTCCATAAAACAGATTTTGTCCTTAGCAGTCAATGTAACCGACTTCAAACGTAACATCTGTTTTCTTAACAACTTCAGCGTATCATTTGCCACCGTTCTGGTAACGGTCTTGGCTGTCAGGTAGAAGATCCTCTGCCCTTTCCCTTCTCCCATGGCCTTAATGGAAGGAAATACCGTAGATATCGTCTTTCCGACTCCGGTCGGTGCCTCGATAAACAGCTTCTTCCTATGATAAATCGTCTGGTAAACGTAAGTCACCAGCTCCTTCTGCCCCTCCCGGTAAGGAAAAGGAAATACCAGCTGCTTAATCGACTGCTGTCTTAAGCCTTGCCACTCATACTGGAAATCTGCCCACCGTCGGTAGCTGTTGATGATTTCCATAAACCAGTTTTCCAACTCCCTGATTGTATATTCATAATGGAAATATTTCAGCTCCTCTGTTTCCATATTACAATAGGTAATCCGGATCCGGATTGCCGAAAGTTCCTGCTGCTTCGCATAAAAATAAGCATAGCAGCTCGCCTGTGCCAGATGAACCTGCTGTGCTTCCTTAATCCGATGGATTTCCCGGTATGTCCCCTTAATCTCATCAATGGTCACCATATTCCCGTTGCTCTGTGTTGCATCAATAATCCCGTCTGCTCTCCCGTCAATCAGAATCCGGTAATTCTCCGTCTCATAAAGATACTGCAAAGAAACCTCCGCATGATAATCGGACCCCATTCTCCGCTGGATCATGCGGTGAATACGGCTCCCCTCCTGCATGGCATTTTCCGGTGCCACAGCCTTTCGATTGTCAATATCTCCGGATCGTAAGATAAATTCTACCAGATTCCTTACAGAAATATGTATATCCATACTATTTTCCCTCTGGATTAATTTTTATTATGAGCTTAGTGCTCTACGTAAATTGACTCCCATAAAAGATCGTACGTCATCTTCTTATGGGAGTCAATTGGATAAATTTTAATTCTATATGCTTCTGATAATTAATTTGTTATTTTAATTTCTCCTAATTATCAGCATGCTACAGCCAGATGATTTAAAAACTGTTCGAACTCGCTGTCATAACCATTGCAAGTTACCGTCAACGTCTTTGTCAGATCAAGTCCTAAGACACCGACAATAGATTTTGCATCTACTACAAAGCGATTGTACGAAACATCAATATCAAAGCTGCATTTCGTTGCTGCATTTACAAATGCCTTTACGTCATCGGGACGTAACATGATTTTGCGCTGCATCATATCGATCACCTTTACTTTCTTCTAAACTATAAACAATAGTTTCTTTATTTCCATAAAAGATTATCACTCCATTTTTCATTTGTAAAGTGAAATTCCTGCGTTTCAAAAAGTTTTCACATTTTGTCGAAACTCTGTCATATACTCCCGATAACGAAGTGGCAACATGTTCAATTGCAACGTCGGATTTTCCCGTTCTTTTATTGCTATTGTATGAAAAAAAGCTGCAAACAGTTCGCTATACTGCTTTTCTTTATCAGAAACGGTATACTTAATTCTATCCAGTTCCACCGGATTGTATACAAGATACCAGTCTTTTTTTGCTTCATGGAGTGCAAAAATGTTACGTTTCACGTCGTGAATCACAAAATTTTCCAGCGGAAGGCGATCTGCAAAGTGCGGCATCAGAAAAGTTATGATGTTATTCTTCGGGCCAATCTGTGCATACAGAATTCCACCTTCCAGCTCTTCAAAACGTAAGAATTCCTTGTGAAAATGGATTTCTTTACCAACATTTCTGGCCATTACGAATGTGCGGTATACTCCCGGATCCCGCAGATCATTCAGTAATGTGAAGCCAAGCTTGTCTGAAAGCCCATGAACAATCGTCCTCAAGATTGCTTCTGCCTTATCCTCCTCATGCGAAGCAGCCACCTCACAAAGTGAAAAATAAGCCTCCATGCCAAAGGTCTTCATGACTCTTGCCGCTACCTTTTTGGTCTTCTCCTGATCGGGCACACAGTTCTGGTACTGTGCAAACAGCCGGTAATTATCTTCTTCCCTTGTCAGCAGATGCACCCGCTCAAGAGGCTGCTTCCATAAATATGCATCATATACTCCTGTGAAAATCCCTTCCAGTGAATCCTCACAAATGAGATAGTATTCTTCCATATTGTCTTCCTTCGATCTGTCTTTTCTTATACACATATACGCTTATATACATATTCTGTCAGAGCTTCCACACATGTTTTAAAATTCCTTCATCCTGTGCTCTGTAAACCACTTCCTGCTATTCCAATTCCCTGCTTCCACTGCAACACCTGCCCATCATCGAATAAGGATAACTGCCGGTAGGTCATTCCATCCTGATCAAAGGGCAGCTTCTCCTTCGGATCAATGAGATTCCTTGTGATATAATCCTCATCCATCTTCGTTGGATACATCATACGGCCGCTGCAGGTAATGAAATACAGGGCGCGTTTCAGAACAACACCGATCTTTTTGAGATCTTCAAAGCTTAAGTTACCTGTTCTCCTTGCCTTCACAATGCGTTTCGCACTCGTCACACCGATTCCAGGCACACGCAGGATCATCTGATAGTCTGCACGGTTAATCTCCACCGGAAACTGCTCCAGATGCCGCAACGCCCAGTCCGCTTTCGGATCCAGCAGAATATTAAAATTGGGTCGTTGTTCACTTAACAGCTCCTTAGCCTCAAATCCGTAGAACCGTAGCAGCCAGTCTGCCTGATACAGCCTGTGTTCCCGCAGCAATGGCGGTCCTCCTGGCAGGGCCGGAAGATCCTTATCCTCATTCACACTCACAAATGCTGAATAATAGACGCGCTTTAAATCAAATTTGCGATACAGACTCTCCGCTACCATCATGATCTGATAGTCATTCTCCGGCGTTGCTCCCACGATCATCTGCGTGGACTGTCCACCCGGAACAAAGCTTCCTGCATGCCGGTATGCCACAAGTTCGTTCTTATTCTGTGCAATCCCCTGCTGAATCATCCGCATGGGGCCCAGGATATTCTTCCGGTGTTTATTCGGAGCAAGTGTCTTAAGACTCTCTGCCGTTGGCAGCTCCAGATTCACACTCATGCGGTCTGCCAGCATCCCAAGGCGTTCAATCAGCATAGGATCTGCACCCGGTATCGCCTTCACATGAATATAGCCCTGAAAGCGGTAAACGGTGCGAAGCTTCAAAATAGCTTCATATATTAATTCCATCGTGTAGGTCGGACTCTGAATAATTCCGGAGCTTAAGAACAATCCTTCAATATAATTCCTCCGGTAAAACTCTATCGTCAGTTCACAGATTTCATCCGGTGTAAAGGACGCTCTCGGTACATCATTGGATCTGCGGTTAATACAATACTTGCAGTCGTAGATACACTCATTCGTAAAGAGAATCTTCAAAAGAGAAATACAACGTCCATCCGAGCTGAAGCTATGGCAGATTCCGGCACTCTCGGTATTCCCGATGCCTGTTCCATCACCCTTCCTGCCAACGCCGCTGCTGCTGCAGGAAACATCATACTTCGCCGCATCCGACAGAATCTTAAGCTTTTCTTTCACAGACATCTGCTCTTTTTGATAAATCTGCAGGCTCTCCTGCTTCGGAACAACAAAATTCTCCATAATATACCTCGATGAATCATACCACTTCCTAATGATCCCCGAGATCATTTTCCCTTATACAGGGCGACTTAAAAGCAATCCAAAGGATCACCTCCCGAAATGGCATTCATGGTTCTGAATAACTTCTCATCCAGAACATATGTTCATATTAGTATATTATGAAGAATTTTTCAAGTCTTTTTAGAACATTTGTTTGTATTTTGTTATTATAATTCCTTTCTTCTGTTTTTAATAGAGAAAAGTCTCTCTTTCAGCTCCTTTTCCTCGCCCTGTCCATCCGGCAGATAATATTCCCTGTCCTTTATGGATTCCGGCAGACAGCTCATACCAGTCAGCTTCTCTTCGGTATCATGTGCATACTGGTATCCCTGCCCGTAATGCAGCTCCTGCATCAGGTCTGTTTCTGCATTCCGCAGCTGCAGCGGCACCGGCTCATACAGCATCTTCTGTGCATCGGCGCTCGCTTTCCCATACCCGACATACAGCGCATTCGACTTCGGTGCCAGGGAAAGATAAACAACAACCTGTGCAAGATTCACGCTGCACTCCGGCATGCCAATGAAATGGCACGCCTGGTAGGCCGCAACTGCAAGCGGAAGTGCCTCATGATCGGCAAGTCCTACATCCTCACTTGCAAACCGGATCAGTCTTCGTGCCACATAAAGTGGATCCTCTCCTGCCTCCAGCATTCGTGACAGCCAGTACATGGCAGCATCCGGATCACTGTTCCTCATGGACTTATGCAACGCTGAAATGAGATTATAATGCTCTTCTCCGTTCCGGTCGTAAAGCAGCATTTTCTTACCGGTACACTGCTCCAGGACCTCTTCCTTCACGGTAATGGAACCGTCCGGACCGATCTCTCCGTTTAAAACAGCCATATCCAATGTATTTAGCGCCATCCGGCCATCCCCATTGGCAAAAACAGCAATTCCATGAAGAATCCGCTCTTCCATATGAATCGTCTGATTGCCGAAGCCACGCGGATCCTTTAACGCATGACGAAGCAGCTTCTCCATATGCTCTGTGGTAAGTGCCTGTAATACGAACACCTTACACCTCGATAATAATGCGGAATTGATCTCAAAGGACGGATTTTCCGTTGTCGCTCCAATCAGGATAATGCTTCCCTTCTCTACATAAGGAAGAAACGCGTCCTGCTGTGCCTTATTGAAACGGTGGATTTCATCCACGAAGACAATTGTTTTCATTCCCATCATCCGACTGTCTTCTGCGCGTTTCATCACCTCTTTAATCTCTTTGATCCCACTTGTGACAGCACTGAAATCAATGAATGACGCATGCGTCATATGGGCGATAATCCGCGCAAGTGTGGTCTTTCCAACTCCCGGAGGTCCCCAGAAAATCATCGAAGAAATCATATCCTTCTCAATCATCTGCCGAAGCACCTTCCCCTTTCCAACCAGATGCTCTTGACCCACATAGTCATCCAATGTTTCCGGGCGCAGGCGGCTTGCCAGCGGACTACTCATATTCACCTGTTCCTGAAACAGGGACATCTGTCCCAAAGTCATTTGTTCCATTCCTTTTGCCTCACCAGTCATTACGGTCAGAACTTCCATTCTGATGCTTATATTCCATCTTTACCATCTTTATATCTCATCCCATATAGGCATACATACGTTGCCCGATTTCATCTATCCCTTATCATTCCACAGCTGCCCGGAATCCAGTTCATAAAATCATGTAACATTTCAGCCATGCAGAAATGATTGTGCAAGATGACCGTGGGAGCTTGCTCACTAAGG